>Ga0315546_1000322_pt1 | contig 35660 bp, 35 predicted proteins | sample SalMarSW160170MG_FD_203833 | JGI IMG/M metagenome (GOLD analysis project Ga0315546, IMG submission 203833) | Salt marsh sediment microbial communities from the Plum Island Ecosystem LTER, Massachusetts, United States - Salt Marsh Sediment SW1601-170 ...
GACATCGGGGTGGCAGCCCACACGGGGCGGGTCGAGGATGGCGGCCTGGGGGCGCTGGCGCAGCTCCGGCAGGATCTGCTCCACCTTCCCCTGATAGAAGACAATATTCTTGATCCCCGCCTGGTTGATCACCGCATCGGCCACGGCCGCCGGCGACTCCTCGATGGCTATCACCCTCTTGACGTAGGGCGCGAGCAGCACGGCGAAGGTGCCCACGCCGGCGTAGGCGTCCAGCAGTAGTTGGTCCTGGGCAAGGGCCAGCTTCTCGCGCACGACCTCTATCAGCACCTCTGCCTGGCGGCTGTTCACCTGGAAGAAGGAAGCGCCCGAAATGCGGAAGCGCTTGCCCAGAAGCTCCTCCTCGTAGGAGGTCTGGCCCGACGGGATCGAATCGTCGATCTCCTTCAGCGAGGGGTGGATGAGAGCCTGCTCCGTCCTGACGCCGTAGCGGATGGCCACCTGATGCAGGCCAGCGCACTTGCCCTGGAGCCGCTCCAGTACGCCGTTGATCCAGGGGTGCATGATGCGGCAGTGGTCGATGCGAACGAAGCGACGCCTCAGCAGGCTAACGAAGCCCAGTTGGCCCTGGCGGTCGGTGCTGAAGCGAGCGTGATTGCGATAGTGCCAGCGCTCTTCCGCCGTCACGGTGGCTGCTACCGGCGGCTCCTCGAACTTGCCGATGCGGCGCAACTGCTCGCCGACAATGCGGCCCTTCAGCTCAACCTGGAAGGGGTAGTCGATGTGCTGCCACTGGCAGCCGCCGCAGCTGCCGTAGTAGGGGCAGGGGGCCTCCACCCGATGGGGCGAGGGAGAGAGCACCTCCACAACCCGGCCCATGAGGTAGTCCTTGCTGCGCCGCTCGATCTCCACCACGGCCTCCTCGCCAGGGATGCCGTAGGTGACGAACACCACCTGGCCGTCGTGGCGACCGATTGCCCCTCCCTCGAAAGCCATGCCGGTCAGGCTCAGGCGCAGCTTTTCGGCCTCTCTGGTGTCAACGGCTCTAGTCTTCTCTTTCATGGGGCTTACGCTTGAAGCAGTCCATTCCAAGTTTATCCTCAAAGCGCCCCCATCGCCAGGGTAATCCTGAGATGACAGTGCCAGAGAAGGCATGGTATAATCGGCCAGCTTAGGAGACGAGGGCAAGAGTATGGACAACTGGGAAAACGTAGCAACCCTGGCGGGCACCGTTGCCGGGGCCTACGTGCTGGTCCTCTGGATAGGCATCATCGCCTGGACCTATCGTGACATCCGCGACAGGACGCGCGACACCGCCTTCCAGATAGTGGCTGTCCTCCTCGTCCTGGTGTTCAACATCCCGGGCTGGTTCATCTACATGATCCTTCGGCCCAGCGAGACGCTTGCCGGGGCCTATGCCCGCTCCCTGGAGGAGGAGGCTCTCCTCCAGGAGCTGGAGGAGCAGGGCATTTGCCCCTCCTGCAAGCGCTACGTGAGCGCCGATTTCGTCATCTGCCCCTATTGCCGCACCCAACTCAAGGAGCCCTGCGCCAACTGCGGCCGCCTCCTGAACTTCAACTGGGTGGCTTGCCCCTACTGCATGACCCCGAAGACGAGAGCCGCCTCAGCCCAGAAAGAGGTGAGCAAAGTCTCGCAGGGCGAGGAGGCTGTGGAGAGCCCCGAGAAGCAGCGCGCCGCCTCGCCCCGAAGCTCGCTGGAGCCCTAAGGCTGGCTCCTTCTAGCTGCCGCCCGGCCCTTTCTGACGCAGTCCCAATGTCCCCAGGAGCCTCTCGTAGTCCAGGTGCTCGGCCATAAGCTGGCCGATGCGCTCCGCCTTCTGATGGCCGAAGCGGCTCTTGAAGTAGAGGTCCTCCAGAGCTTGAAGGGCGACAACTGTGCCCTTGCCGGTGATCAGCAAGGGTACCCCCTCCGCTTCCGCCCGCTCGCTGACGTAGGCCAGGGGTATGCAGCCGCCGCTGAGGATGAGGCAGCGGCTGCCGGCGTTCAGGGCAGCTAGCTGGAGGTCGGGTTTGTCGCAGCGGACGACGACCGCCTGGCGGCCGAAGCGGGCGAAGTAATCCTGGCCAGGGTCGGCGCTGATGGAAGCGATGGTCAGACGCTCTATCACCTCCTCCGTGCGACCGTCGGCAAAGAGCGTCTCGGCCTGTAGGGCCTGAGCCATCTCCGCGATGCTGGGCGACGAGAGCAATCTATCCTCGGGGAGGAGAGCCAGGCTGGCGACCCCCTTCTGAGCTAGCGTGTCGGCAATGGCAGCCGTCCGCGCTCGAGGGACGGCGGTGAGGACAAGGCCGGCGAAGGCCTGCCTCAGCTCCTTCTGAAGGGCGGCGACCTGGTCGGCGGCCAGATCAGCGCAGCGTTCGACCAGAACCACTGCGCCGCCCAGGGTTTGAACCGCCTCACTTGGGGGGAAGCCCGATGGTAGTTCCACGATGAAGACGGCATCGGAGGAGCTAGCCGCCTTCACTAGCTCAGCGACCTCGTCCAGAGAGAGGGGCTGATCCCCCTTTTCGGCGGAGAGCGAAAGGAAACCGAAGCAGCGAGCGTCGGCGTGGGCGGCCTCGTCCGGCTCAGCCGTTGCCAGTCGAGCGAGCCTGAAGGGATAGCCGTCCTGGTCAAGACGCTGGGCGATGGCCACAGAGACGGCCGTCTTGCCCACGAGAGGCCGCAGAGAAGAGACGAGCAATACAGGCATTCTCATTCCTCCGCTGCCGCACGAATCAGCGCCGGCGGGGCCTAGAGAATCGCTTAAACGCTAGCCTATCCCTATGCGGCGACGGTGGCCGCCGCACTGCTCAAGACCACCTCGCCCCGCTGGGTCTTGGCCTGGAGGATGATCTGGGTGTCGCTCTCCTTCCACATCTCGGTGATGATCTTGTCGCCGGGGAAAACCACACCCGAGAAGCGCACGTCCAGCGCCTTGAATCGGTCGGGGTCGCCGCCGCAGTACTTCTGGATCACGGCCCGGCCCACATGGCCGAAGCTGCACAGGCCATGAAGGATAGGCCGATCGTAGCCGGCCATCTTGGCGAAGCTGGGGTCGATGTGCAGCGGGTTGCGGTCGCCCGAGAGGCGGTAGATGGCTGCCTGCTGAGGCAGGGTCTCCATCTCCACCACCTCATCCGGTGGTCGCTCTGGCGGCACGTTCCTGGGACCGCTGGGGCCCCGCTCACCCCCGAATCCGCCCTCGCCGCGGATGAAGGCGCCAAAGGTATTGACGCAGATGACCTCCCCCGCCTCATCGGTCGTCTCAGCATCGGTCACTACTAGGGCGCCACGTCCCTTGTCGTATATGGCCCTAACCGTACCCACGGTGGTGACCTTAGCGGCGACGGGGAAAGGCTTCTTCAGCTCGATGCGCTGCTCACCGTGAAGCAACATCACCGGGTTGATCTTGCCCACGGTCACCAGGCTCATAAGGGCCGGAAAGGCGGGGACAACGCCGAAGGTGGGGATAACCTTGAGACCTCTCTCGAAGACGTATTGGAGCTCGTCGGTGCGAGCGCCTACGCCCAAAGCGTACAGCATGACGTCCCTGTCGTCGTATTCGAAGGTCGTGGGCGGTAGCTTCTGACCGACCAAGCTGAGATCAATCGCCATAATTCATCCCTCCTTCCCCTTGCCAGGGGCATGCGATTGCCTTTTGCTACTGAGCCTGGGGTTTCTTCTCTCGAATTGCCAAAACGCTACCCTTGCTGTCGAGCGCCCGAGAGTTCGGCAGCCCAATTCCGTATGATACACATAACGCCCGCCCTGGGATAGAGGGATGACCTGGCCCGCTGGCAATTTTGGGCTGCCGAACTCTCGGACCAAGGAGCGCTCAACCGATGGTCACCTTCGCCCACCCAGCAGACGAAGGAGGGAACGCTTGTTGGTGGTCGTTTCCCAAACAGAATCCCTGAGGACGCGCCGGTAGAGGCCTGCCGTGGGTATGGAGCGGACGAACTCCACGATCTTGCCGGCGATGACCTCCGGCCGCTCCTTGAGGGATACGAAGAGGGCGTTGCCTTTGCCCGCTACCTCCTGAAAGACCTCGATATCGGAGCAGATAGCTGGCAGCCTCAGCAGGCCGGCCTCCAGCAGGGGGAGGGAGGCACCTTCGTAGCGGCTGGGAAGGAAGACGGCATCCGCCAGGGTGTAGACGTCTCGTACCACCTCCCGCGAGCGAGTCAGGGGAGTTCCATCGGGAGAGGTCATCTTGCTCAGAAAGATTACGTCTCTGGCCACGCCCCGCTCTTTGGCCCTTCGCCGCAGGCCCTCAAGCTGCGCGATAGCCTCCGGGGCATGGGGGTCGGGAGCACCGGTGACCAGCAGCTTGACCTTTCCCACCAGCTTCTTGAGCTCGGGGAGAATGTCGATGCCCAGGTCGATGTTCTTGGTGCGCGACACGCGGGTGGGGGTGAAGAGGACAAGATCCTGGTCCCACAAACGCAGCTCTTGGTGCAGCCAGCGACCGGTCTCCGACAGGGCAAGCCAGAAGGGTAAGTCCACCGGGTTGGGAACCACCGTGATGCGAGAGGCGCGAACGCCGAAGAGCCTGGCCAGGTTCTTGCGTCGGAAGTCGCTGATAGCCACATAGGCCACACCGGGCACGGGCCCTCGAAGGATATCCCAGGGATAGCCGTAGTGAGGGATAGTGCAGTCGGGGTCCAGATAGGTAGCGTCGTGAGTCCAGGCGAGGTAATGGCTGGCCTTCTCGGCGGCCAGCTCGGCCAGGGCGGCGGTGGCAGCAAGATTGAGGTGCATAGTGAGAAGGTTGTGGACGATGCAAGAATGAGCGCCGGCAAGAAGGGGTCGCAGCTTCTCCCTGATCCTGTCCTTGAGAGCGGAGAACTCGTCCGGTACCAGGCCCTCCCTGAGCTGCGGCTCCATCTTCGCGTACGGCGGGTACTCGGAGGAAAGCTCGGGAACAATGGCTGCACCGATGGTGGCCGTCTGGTCCCCTCGACCGGCCACAATGGTCACCTCGAATCCCTCCCGCGCCAGGAACCTGGCCTGCAGGTCCATCACGATCTCTACCCCGCCTATGACCGGCGGGCAGCTGTAATGAACGATGGCGGCTTTCATCGGCCAACCTCTGAGACTTAGCCTAGCTTTGCTGAACGCGAGTCATCAGTGAGTATTCTAAAGCCTGAGGTGGGTAAGTCAACCTGTGTTCGCTCTCCTCGCCTTCACTTAGCACGCCGTTTCGGTGGATCTCCCCGGCACTCGCACAGCGGTGGCAGGACGGTAACAATTAGCCGATCTTTTGCGTCTAAAAGACGAGGAGATTCATATGTGGGCCTCACAATCGCTGGCTCACTCCCGGCGTCTCTTGATGGGCTGGTTCACACATTAGAGGAGGTGCGCCAGCCCTAGTCGCTTTCCGCACCCTCCGCTTTCACCTGACGCGCAGTTTCAACCGTTCTTCAACCAGTCTTCAACCATCGCCGCCTTGTCTGCTCTGGATCGTGCAGAGCCTTGGACCAAGCGCTTGTTACTCCTGCTGGCCGCTATTGGGCGACAGTCTGGACAGACTATCGCCGAGTACGCACTGGTGCTCGCTATAGTCGTCATGGCGGGCGTGATGGCAGTGACCGCCATAACTCTTGCCACCAATAGCTACTTCACCGAATTTCTTGACGGGTTCACCTAGGACACTCGGTAGCAACCCGGCCCTGCGGCTCTCATGGTGCGTCTGAGAGGCGTTGTCGCGTTCACTCCCGCCTGAGGGGGTGACTGAGGGCGGCAACTAGGGCCTCGGTCTCAGCCCGGTTTCCGACACAAAAGGGGCGGGAAGAGCCGACCTGGATGAACCATCTCCCCACCCCGAGCACGTCAGGAGTCCTTGGCCGCACCCCCAACGTTGCACGTCATTCTCAGTCAGTGGGCCACCTTCCTCAAGACGGAGAATACTCATTTTGCCCTGTGCCATCCTCGCCAGCGTGGCTTCTAAAGAAAGAGAGAGCCTTCGGGGGTGCGGCCACAAAAGCTCTCTCAGTGCTCGGGCCGGGATTTTCCCGACCTCGACAATACGTTAGATTAACGCCGACGGTTTGTCAAGCGTTTACGGTCAAGTAGGGCATGCAGTTTCCGTCAAAGCCTCGTTATGACCACATGGCCGCGCTATGCGTGCAGCGCGGCACCCGCCGCTCATCTCACCTCGACGCTCAGCGAATCGCACCCGCTCCAAACTTGGACGAAAGATGGGTACTTTCCGACGTAGACGGTATGTCCCATGCCAACGGAGAATGGACGGAGAAAAGGGGAAGAAGTGCCCCACCACTGGGGCAGAGGAGGAGAGTGAAATGACGACTCAAGCACGCAAGCAGTTGCAGCCCGAAGACGGGACGAGAGGCATGGCCGAGTGGGTTAGCCTCTCGCAGCCCTACAGCGCCATGTTCAAGCTGACCGAACTGGCTCTGCTGCCTCACAATCTGTCTTTTCCGCAGTTACATATGTTGTCTATTCTGAAGCAGGCTGGGGGCATCCTCACTACCGGCGAAATTGGTCGGGCAATGGTCAAGGCCAGCCAGACCATCACCGGGCTGGCGGACAGGCTGGAAGAACCGGGACTGGTGGAGCGGGTCTTTGACAGGAGTGATCGCCGCAAGACCTGGATACGCCTAACCGAGAAGGGCGAGCGCAAGTGCGCGGAAGCTATGCCCGTCGCGAATCGGCTGGCCGAAGAGGCCCTCTCTGCCCTCACGGACGAGGAACTGCGGGATCTGCATGCGAAGACCGAAAAACTGCGGACCGCCGCGATGGAAAAGCTCACCGAAGCCCTTGAGCGACCGGGCTCCTAACGTGCCACTGCCACGATCCTAGGCCGAAGTACCCTTCGGTTGCGCAAGTCCGGCTGCGACCGCTATGGCGGCCGCAGCCGCTCTGTTCTCCACACCGAACTTCTCCAGGATCTCCGCTACATGCCTCTCCACTGTGCGCCGACTTACAACCAGGCTCCTCGCAATCTCGTCGTTCGTCCGTCCGGTGGCGATATGCTCAAGCACTTCCTTCTGCCTGGGGGTCAAGGAAACTCCGTGTCCCGGCAGCGGCTTAACCAAAACGACGATGCACAGTGGCTCTCCCTGCTTGTCGCGGACCAGGTGCATACGCATCTCGATGTGCAAGAGCGTGCCGTCCTTGAGGACGCGGCGATACGTCCCTACGGCCTGTCCCTCGGCCAAGGTGCGAGCGACGACCTCCCTCCTCTCCTCCCGCGCATCTGGAGGAACCACTCGATCTACCGTGGAGCCTACCATTTCCTCTCTGCTCCATCCGCTCAACTGCTCGGACGCCCGGTTCCAGAGCTGAACCCGGCCTTGGAGGTCCATGCAGGCAACCGCGACATCCACGATGTCTAAGATGCCCTGTAGACATTCCGGTGACGGCAGACCGCTCATCGTTTCCTCTTGCTGTCGCCTGACCCAACGACGCCCCGTTCGCCAGCGCAGGGCAGGTACCACAGCGATATAATCATCGCACTCGAAGAATACGTTGTCAACAGCCAGCGTGTCGAGGCCGGAGAAATCCACCCGTTATGTGGCCCGATTCTCGTCAGTAGCCAGGCGCCGGGGCAGCTCCGGCAACCCTCTGTAACAGCCAGTCATATTCGGCATCTATTTCCTTGGCGACGCTGGCGGCATGCGGTGCGCGGGCGAGCAGTGTGGTTTGAAGTCGCACTGTCGCAGCGTCGCCTTTTTCTCTTTTTGCGAGCCCAATGTAACTGCTCTAGAGAGCGAATTGGGCGGGGCGCTAGACGTGGCACACGCCGGGCCCATCTGTGATAATCTATAGCCGTTGAAGCCATGCCCAAGGTCCTGACCGAGCGCCATCAGCGAGCCCTTCTGGTCACCATCAACCGGCCCGAGGTGCGCAACTGCGTCGACGCCGAGACGGCACAGTTGCTGTTCGAGGCAGTAGACCAGTTCCGCGGAGACGACTCTCTGGACATCCTCATCCTCACCGGCGCCGGCGATGTCGCCTTTTGCTCCGGCGCCGACCTTCGGGACATCGACGGCCTGGGCTCCCGGCCCGGCTCCCGCAAGTCCGGCCCCATGGGCTTTACCCGCATCGCCGACGTCTCCAAACCCACCATCGCTGCGGTCAACGGCTACTGCACCGCCGGCGGCCTAGAGCTCGCCTGCTGGTGCGACTTTCGCATCGCCGCCCGCAACGCTCAGTTCGGCGTGCTCAACCGCCGCTGGGGCGTCCCCCTGTTGGACGGCGGCACCCAGCGCCTGCCCCGCATCGTCGGCCTGCCTAACGCCCTCTACCTCATCGAAACCGGCGTCCTGATCGAGGCCGAACAAGCCCTGCGCATGGGCCTGGTCCAGGAGGTCGTGCCCCAGGGGGAGGCCCTGGCCCGCGCTCTGGAGGTCGCCCACACCCTCTCCTCCTACCCACAGACCGCCCTCCTCGACGACCGTCGCGCCGCCCTGGAGGGGCTCGCCCTGCCCCTGGCCGAAGGGATCGACCTGGAGCAGCGCCTCCACGCCCCCAGCCTGCGGGACCCCCAGATGGCCCAGTGGCTTCGCCGCTACGCCGCTGGCGACCGTCCGCAGCCGCTGCGACCGCCGCCCTGAGGAGCGAAAGTCCTGCGCTCCAGCGGCCTTTGACCCCCAGTGGCCCGCAGAGAAACAGAAAAGCCCTGGATCACCACCGCGTCATCCAGGGCTGAAGCCGCGTTATTACGTGCACTGGGATGCACACTAATCTGCCGTCTTGCTATGCCCCGCCTCCAATTTCTGCTGCTCCTCTCTTTGTTGCCTCATCTCGACTAGTTCCTGCGATTCTAGAAGTTCGGCCAACTTCCACGCAGGTACTACGGCCATCATGCCAGAATTCTGCGGTACTCGCCAGCCCTCTTGAACTGGTGTCTCTCCATCCCTTTCCAGTACTGGCTGGCTCCCCGCAACGTGCCCCCAGTCGATACCGAGGAGCCACGGTCCGTGCCCCCCGCTACTTATCGTTGTTGCTTGCCCAGGGCGGTGGGCAAAAGCCGATATGTAGACAAAAACAGGCGAGCCACTATACCCGCTGAGTGATCTAGCCTCGACCAAAAAGCTCTCTTGATCGAGACCAGTCCTGTAATTTCTTACTCGTTCGTCGGGCATCATGGCTATATTGCCGAAGCGCGCGGAGGGAAGATTCCTTTGCCGCCCCTCGTGGGTAATGAATCGCCCTACAAAGAATGCCTCGTCACCTGGGCCAATATCACGTTGCCCTATGATCTCCTTGGTGATGAATATCTTGTCCGCTGGTAACATCTTGTATCGGTAGAATTCTGCTGGAAGAGAAAGGGGGCACACCGCTACGTCGTCTCCATCGGGATGGTGGATCCACGCTTGCGGATCGATATCAAGCACGTCGAACTTGCCATCCCTAGTATTTAGTCGGACAATGGGCGAGCCTCGCCTAATGACATGACTATTCGTAACGGCATATCGGTGAGAGTAGCCTTTCGCTCGCTTGTAGGGGATACCCACTAGAAAGCCCGTTCCCCCTACCGCCATGCCTGCATTCGCAGCATCTACCGTCGGATACAAGTAGATGACACAATCTAAGAACTGATCACCTATTCGTGGCATCTTAGCCTCGTGTGGCTCACTGCAGAAGAATGCATATCCAACGCAACTCCGTCCTTCGACCATTCTGCGGTAGCAGCGAAGGCTACCTACGTCAAGGAGATAATTACATTGTTACCTGGTGCCGAGGGGCAGAGTCGAACTGCCGACACCGTGATTTTCAGTCACGTGCTCTACCACCTGAGCTACCTCGGCCAGCCAGCCCAATTCTAGGATCGCCTCCAATGAGTGTCAAGGCGGCGAATCTTGACGCTGGTCCGCGCTGGCGGCTCTCTCGCCGGCTGTCTAGAACACCTCGAGGCCGTGGGCCTCGAGGAGGGCTGCATCGGCTAGGATCGCCTCCGTGTCGCCATCGGCGACGATGCAGCCGTCATCCATAACCACCGTCCGAGGGAACAGGTGGCGGATGATCGCTATGTGGTGGGTGGAGACGATCATCGTCTGGGGCAATGCCTGCAGTAGATCCATCAGCTCACGGCGGGCACTCGGATCAAGGCTTGAGAAAGGCTCGTCCAGGGCGAGGATCGCCGGGCTCATCGACAGAACAGTGGCGATGGCAATGCGCTTCTTCTGGCCCAAGCTGAGGTGATGAGGCAAGCGCTCCTCGAAGCCCACCATCCCTACCTGCTCCAGCGCCAAGCGCACCCTCTCCAGCAGCTCGTAGCGCACGTAACCCTCGCCCAGGTCCGTTTCGCTTATCACGCGCAGCTTCTTGAGCAGGTTCAGGGTACGGTAGATGGTGGATATGTTGACGAAGGGGTAGCGCTCGCACACCTTCTGGTGGATCTCCTCGGCGCTGATATGGCTCACGCTATCGTTGATGATGCTGAGGATCATCAACCGCTGAGGGGTCAGACGATAGCCCTCCTGCCGCAGCGATTCGACAATAGTAGCCTGAGAGGTCATTGTGCAAATTGTTGCAATTGCAATAGTTTGCCGCTCGCCACGAATTTTGAGGGCGGCGGGTTCGTGTGTCAACAGGCATAGGGGGAATGTCGCCACTTCTTACCGGTGCTGACGGCCTCAGCAACTGGTGCTATACTGGGCTTCGAGATGCCTCATCTATCCATCGAGGGCCTTGACATTCACTACAAGGAGAAAGGCCAGGGCTTCCCTATAGTCCTCATCCACGGGTACACCGGCAACCTGCGGAACTGGGCCCTCCAGGTGCGGGCCCTCACCCAGAGGTACCGCACCATATCCCCGGACCTGCGCGGCCACGGCCTGTCGGTCAAGCCCACCCGCCGCGAGGACTACTCCCTCGAGCTCTTCGCCGCCGACGCCTACGGCCTCCTCGACGCGCTGGCTGTGCCCGAGTGCTACCTGGTTGGCCATTCCATGGGGGGCATGGTCGCCCAGGAGTTCATACTACGCCATCCAGAGATGGTGAAGGCCCTCGTTCTGGTGGACACGGCGGCTGACGTGCCCCAGGCCATCCCCTGGCAGGAGCGAGCGCGGCTGATGGAGCTGGCTCGCACTGAGGGCATGGAGGCGGTGTTCGAGGAGATGGCACAAACTCCGCCCCTGGGAGGCCAGCTAGTTGAAGAGAACCCCCAGCTTATCGAGGTTTGGCGAGAGCAGTTCCTTATGACCTCGCTGGAAGGCTACCTCTACTGCGGTCAGGCCATCGCTAACCGCCGCCCCCTGCTGGAAGAGCTCCCGCAGATCCGCGTGCCCACCCTGATCATCTGCGGCGAGCTCGACGAGCCTTTCCTGGAGCCGTCGCTGCGAATGCACCAGAGGATCGTTGACAGCCAGCTCGCTATCATCGCAGGCGCCGGTCATACTCCCACCCTGGAGAAGCCCTTGGAGTTCAACGAGGCGCTGCTATCCTTCCTGGCTAGAGTCGACTCCCAGAGGAGCTAGCAGCGCCGACACTTGCGTAGCTAGCCGCTGTCGATTATATTTCTGGCCGTGGAGCCAGTCCGGTTCAGGACACCCGAAACCATGAGTACCAGCAGTAAGGCGGCAGTTGCCAAATAGGCCAACGATGGCTGTCAGCGATAGTTAGAAGGGAAGGCCGATGAAGGCGGTGGTCTTCGAAGAGCACGGTGGGGTGGACGTCCTTCAGTACAAGGAGGTGGCCGAGCCCAAGATCGGGCCCAACGATGTGCTGATCAAGGTCAGGGCGGCCAGCTGCAACTACAACGACATCTGGGCTCGGCGCGGCATGCCGGGCATGCGGGTTAGCATGCCCCACATCTCCGGCAGCGACGCGGCCGGCGAGGTGGTGGAGGTCGGCAGCGAGGTGGCCGACATCAAGAGTGGCGACGAGGTGATCATCTATCCCGGCCTGAGCTGCCGCACCTGCCAGTTTTGCGCCAATGGCCAGGATACCTTTTGCCGCCAATACAAGATCTGGGGCTTCCAGACCGGCCCTCTCGACGGCGGCCACGCCGAGTTCGCCAAGGTGCCCGCCTTCAACGTCATCCCCAAGCCCAAGGGACTGGGCTGGGAGGAAGCGGGCTCCCTGGCCCTGGTCCTCCTCACCTCCTGGCGAATGCTGGTGGGGCGGGCACGAATTCGCGCGGGCGACCTCGTTCTGGTGTGGGGAGCGGCCGGTGGTCTGGGCAGCATGGCCGTTCAGATCTGCCGCATCTTCGGCGCCCAGCCCATCGCCGTGGCCAGCAGCGATGAAAAGGTGGAGTTCTGCCGCAGGTTGGGGGCCGAACACCTGATAAACCGCAAGAAGCAGGACGTGCTGGAGAGAGTCCGCGAGATCACCGGTCGCCGTGGGGTGGACGTGGTTTTCGAGCATGTGGGCAACGCCACCTGGGAGCAGAGCGTGGCTAGCTTGAAGTGGGGAGGAACCCTGGTCACCTGCGGCGCCACCACTGGCTTCGAAGCGCCTACCGACCTTCGCCTCCTCTGGAACAAACAGATGAACTTTCTCGGCTCGCACATGGGCAACAAGACCGACCTTCTTGAAGGCCTGCGCTGGGTGGAGAGCGGCCACATCAAGCCGGTGGTGTCGCACACCTTCCCCCTGCAGGAAGCGGGCACAGCCCAAACGATGATGGAGAACAACGAGGTCATGGGCAAGATGGTGCTCGTGCCAGAGTCCTAGGGCACGCGGCAGGGCCCGTTTTGGCTTCCCTCTCCAGCAAAGGCAGCGGACGTCGGAGATACCCTCGTTGTTGACGAGAGCGATGCAACAAGCAGCGAGCCTGCCCGAGCGCCGGGCAGGCCCAGCCTAGTAACCTAACGGAGGTCGACGTGAACGACGTAGTGATCCTGAGCGCAGCCCGCACGCCGGTGGGAACCCTCGGAGGCAGGCTGGCCGCGGTGCCGGCGGTCAAGCTGGGGGCGGTGGCCATCGCCGAGGCCTTGCGCCGAGCGGGCCTCCAGCCCGACCAGGTGGACGAGGTGATCATGGGCATGGTGCTGTCGGCGGGCGTTGGACAGGGGCCGGCCCGCCAGGCGGCCATGGCCGCCGACATCCCCGTGGCCACACCCTCCACCACCGTCAACAAGGTGTGCGGCTCGGGCCTGAAGGCGGTGGCCCTGGCTGCCCAGGCCGTCGCTCTGGGCGACGCCGATATTGTCGTGGCCGGCGGCATGGAGAGCATGGACTGCGCCCCCTACCTGCTTGCCAAGGCCCGCTTTGGCTATCGCATGGGCCACGACACCCTCACCGACAGCATGATCGAGGAAGGCCTGTGGTGCGCCTTCGAGGATCAACACATGGGGATGTGGGCCGAGAACATCGCCGTTGAATTCGAGGTCTCGCGCCAGGATCAGGACGAATTTGCCGCCGCCAGCCACCAGAAGGCGGCCCGCGCCTGGGACACAGGGGTTATGGCTCAGGAGGTGGTGGCGGTGGAGGTGCCCCAGCGCAAGGGCCCGCCCGTCGCCGTCGAGAAGGACGAGCATTTCCGCCCGGACACCACCGTCGAGAAGCTGGCCTCGTTGCGGCCAGCTTTCAAGCCCGATGGCACGGTGACGGCCGGCAACGCCTCCGGCATCAACGACGGCGGCGCCGCGGTGGTGGTCACCTCGCGCCAGAAGGCAGAGGCACTGGGCATCACCCCCCTGGCATCGATTCGCTGCTATGCCTCGGCCGGAGTGGAGCCGCGCATTACCGGCATGGGGCCAGTGCCGGCCACTCGCAAGGCTCTGGCCAAGGCCGGCCTGGAGCTGAAGGACATCGACCTCATCGAATCCAACGAGGCCTTTGCCTCCCAGTCGCTGGCCGTGGGGCGAGAGCTGGACTGGGATTGGGAGCGAGTGAACGTCAATGGCGGCGCCATCGCCCTCGGCCATCCCATCGGGGCCAGCGGTGCCCGCATTCTCACCACCCTCCTCTACGAGATGCAGCGGCGGCAGGCTCAGCGTGGCCTGACCACCCTCTGCATCGGCGGTGGCCAGGGCATGGCCATGATCGTCGAGCGAGTGGCCTAGATGAGCATCAACGAGCAGGACATTTGCCTCGAGCTCTTCCTGGGCTGGCTGGCCGAAGCCCATGGCCGCCAGTTCGAGGTGGAGCACCGCCCCTTCGGCGAGCTCACCGCCCGCTGCTCCGATGGCCAGCGCACCATGGCCGTGGAGGTGCGCCCGCTCCTGGACCCCTCCGAGCCGCAGGTTTGGCAGTCGTACCGCCACGAGCTGGAGGAGGAGATCAGCAAGGGTCTGGCGGGCGCCTTTGCCCTGTGGCTGCCGCCGGGAGCGGACATCCCGGCGGGGGCAGAATACGCGGGCGGCTTCGTTCAGCAGGTGCGGCAGGCAGCCCTAGCTCTTGAACCTGGACAGCGAGGCCAGCTAAGCCTGCCCGTCAAGCTGCACCTGCGCAAGAGTAGCGATCAGGGCTCCCTCATGTCGGTCGTTGGGAGCCTCGACGCCTACTGGGTAAGCATGAGCGAGCGCATGACGGGCTCCTTCGACCTTGATAGCACCGCCATCCACCGCCTGCCGGAATCGGAGGAGAAGCAACAAGAGCTCATCGATCGAATCTGTGCGGAGGCTGGTCGCATCGAGCGACGGGGCCACTGGCAATCCATCGATGCAGCCGATGCCTGGACCATCCAGCGCTTGCGGCAGGGACAGGGCCTGATCATCGTGGGCGCGCCGCCGGAGCTGACGTCAGACCTGGGCATTGGCGTACGCCGCAACCTCCGCCGCATCCTCAGCGACGCCAGCCCCAGGCTGGCCTCGGCAGGAACGGACCTGACGGCTCTTGTCATCCTGGGCACCTACCAGTATGCCGACCAGGAGAACGTCTCCACCGCCCTGCGCGGCTTCGACCCTGGCCTCTACACTGCCATCGACTTCATCTGCTTGGCGGTCGACGGCTCGCTAAAGCCCATCACCCAGCCGGTCATCGGCTCGTCGTAGCCCCCCTCAGGTGGCGCAGCAGGAGGGACAGAGCCGCTGTCGCCGAGCTGTCCTTGTTCTCCTGGCGCTTGCCCCGCCACAGATGCCTCTCACAGATGAGGACATCCGGCGCTGCCGACAGGGCGATGTAGGTCAGCCCCACTGGCCTGTCCTCCGTGCCGCCCGTCGGGCCGGCGATGCCGGTGACGGCCAGGGCGATGTCTGCCCCCAGCAAGCGTCGCACGCCCTCGGCCATGGCCAGCGCCGTGGCCTCGCTCACCGCCCCCTCTCGCTCCAGAACGTCGGCTGGCACCCCCAGGGTCTTCTCCTTCACCGAATTGTGATAGGCGACCACGCCCCCGAGAAAGGCGACCGAGCTACCCGACACCTGGGTGAGACGGTGGCCGATGAGCCCACCTGTGCAGGACTCGGCCACCGCCAGCATCTTGCCCCTTTGCACCAGCAGGCCGATGATCTCTTCCTCCAGCAAGGCTATCCCTCCAGGCTTGGCACTATCAGGTCGATGCCTTAGGGTAATGGCCAGTGGCTACTGTCATTATATGATGGTGACCCGTTTCCTGCGCCTACGTTCCGCCGGCCATCTGGGGATGCGGGCGGTGGTGGTGGTGGCCGAGCGCGACGATGGCAACCCCGACCTCCGCCCCGGCTGAGGGCCGCTCCATCCCAAGGGCTAGTCTAGCCCCGAACCACTCCTAGCCTGCGGTTCGCCCTCATCCAAACCCTGCCCCTCCTCCTGCTGCCTAGCGCCTTCGCGTCGTTCGTCGTGGCGATGCGCTGGTGATTCCTCAGCGCAATACCTTGTCAGGGGCACAACTCCCGTGCTAGCATAGATCCAGGTTAACGTTCCGGCGTCGGCAGCTCCAGAGGGCAACGCCCGACAACGATAGTCGCTCGATGACCGAGGCTTAACCGAGATTAGCGAAGGAGGTCATCGAGTGGCCTTTGAAGATAAGACCCTAGTTTGCGTCGATTGCGGCGCTGAATTCACCTTCTCGGCGGAAGACCAGGAGTTTCACGCTAGCAGAGGGTATCAGGACCCCAAGCGCTGTCCCGCCTGCCGCCAGGCCAGGCGGTCCGAGCGCGGCGGCTACGGGGGGCGCGGCGGCGGCGAGCGCGTCATGTACGATGCCATCTGCAGCGGCTGCGGTGCTCCTTGTCAGGTTCCCTTCGAGCCGAGGCTGGACAAGCCCGTCTACTGCGACGAGTGCTTCGCCAAGCAAAGGGCCAACCGTCCCCGTTGGTAACAATGGCCGAATAGGATGGCTCCACAGGGAGGAGGTTGCTGATGGTCACAGTGACTGAGCACGCCGCCCAGCTTCTAAAAGAGATCCAGGAAGGACACGAGGAGAGTGCCACCAAGGTCGTGCGGCTGGTGAATCGAGACGGCAGTTTCGAATTCGCCTTCGATGAGCGCCGCGAGGGCGACCAGGTCGTCCAGAGCGGCGACACCGACGTTCTCCTCGTGGGGACCGACGTGTCTGAGCTTCTGGGAGATGCCACCATCGACATGCAGGACACCCCCACCGGCCCGCGCTTTACCCTCAGCACGCAGGGGGAACCCCCAGCCTAGTCGGACCGCTCTCGCCATCAGGTAGAGGCTCCTCATCTCGTCTGCCTGTACCCTTAGCCTGACCGTGGGGCCTGGGCTTTGACCCCTTTCCCCTGCTATCATATGCCCGCCTAATCCAACCGTGCGAGGAGGGGGAAATGTCGGGGCCCCTAGAAGGAATCAGAGTCCTCGACCTCACCTGGGTGCTGGCCGGGCCCTTCGCCAGCATGATCCTCTGCGATCTGGGGGCGGACGTCATCAAGGTGGAGCGGCTCCCCTACGGTGACGCCGCCCGCACCACCGGCCCGATCGTCAACGGCGAGAGCTGCTACTTCTTCAGCATCAACCGCGGCAAGAAGAGCGCCTGCCTTGACCTGAAGGCAGAACGAGGCAAGAAGCTCTTCTTGCGCCTGGTGGACCTATCCGACGTGGTCATGGAGAACTTCACGCCGGGCACCATGGACAAGCTGGGCCTGGGCTACGACGTCCTCCAGAAACGCAACCCTCGCCTCATCTATGCCTCCACCTCTGGCTTCGGCCAGACGGGGCCCGATCGGCTGCGGCCAGCTCTGGACATCGTGGTGCAGGGGATGGGCGGCGTCATGAGCATCACCGGCGAGCCCGATGGCCCCCCGGTGCGCCCCGGGGTTTCCCTGGGCGACATCGCCGCTGGCCTGTACACCGCCATCGGCGTCCTGGCCGCCCTCCAGGAGCGGGAAAGGAGCGGCCACGGCCAGATGATCGACATAGCCATGCTGGATTGCCAGATCGCCATCCTGGAGAACGCCTTCATCCGTTACTTTGCCACCGGCGAGCTGCCCAAACCCATCGGCAGCCGCCATCCTATCGCCACCCCCTTTCAGGCCTTCCCCACCAAGGACGGCTGGATCGTCCTCGCCCTCAGTTGGGGGGTGGAGAATCAGTGGGAACTGTTCTGCGCTACCATCGGCCGGGTGGACCTGATCGACGACCCCCGCTTCGATACTGGCCCCCTGCGCACTGAGCATCACGCCGAGCTAGAGCCCATCCTCAACGAGGCCATGCGCCAGAAGAACACCGACGAGTGGCTGCGGGAGTTCGACGCCATCGGCCTGCCGTGCGGGCCCCTGAATAACATCGCCCAGGCCGCCGAGCACCCCCAGGTGCTGGCCCGCCGCATGCTGGCGGAGGTGGAGCACCCCCGCATCGGCCGCCTGAAGCTGCCCGATACGCCCGTCAAGCTCTCCCGCACCCCGGGCGGCATCAAGGGGCCATCGCCGGCATTGGGGCAAGACACCTACGAGGTGCTTTCGTCCCTGTTGGGGCTTTCGGCGGAGGAACTGGACGAGCTCGCAGCGGCGGGCGTGATCGTCGGCCCACGCGCCTGAAGGAGGCAACGATGCACATCACCGACATCGAGATCCGGGCCCTGGAGTACCCTCTGGAGCGGCCCTTCGTCTCCACCTGGCAGCCTATGCCCACCGTGAACCACCGCGTACACATCGTCTTCATCCACACGGACGAGGGAATAACCGGCGTCGGCTCCGGCGGCGTGCCCGCCCGCTGGGATGTTGCCCGCCTGTTCCTTCTAGGGCAGGACCCCTTTGCCATCGAGCAGCACGTTCAGAACATGCGCAGCTTCGCCTTCTTCATCGGCCGCCCCTGGCCGCTGGAAGTAGCCCTGTGGGACATCATCGGCAAGGCCACCGGCCAGCCCATCTACAAGCTCCTGGGCGGCGGCCAGGAGCGCCTCAAGGCCTACGCCAGCACCGGCGAGTTGCGCTCGCCCGAGCAGCGGGTGGACGATGCCCAACGCCTCCGCGACGAAGGGTTCCGCGCCCTGAAGCTGCGCTTCCACCACACGAACCCCAGGGACGACCTGCGGGTGCTGGAGGCGGTGCGCAAGGCGGTGGGCGACAGCATGGATATCATGGTGGATGCCAACTACGGCTGGTTCATTGCCCCCGACCGGGCGCCTCAGCGCTGGGATCTGCGCACGGCCATATCGATGGCCAGGGCCATGGAGGAGCTAGGCGTCTACTGGCTGGAGGAGCCCCTTTACTGCTACGACTACGACGGCCTAGCCGAACTGCGCCGCCAGGTGAACCTGCGCATTGCTGGCGCCGAGCTGAACCAGGGCTTCCACGAGTTCAACATCTTGCTGGAGAAAGGCTGCTTCGACGTCTACCAGCCCGATGTCACCTTCGCCGGGGGCTTCTTCCAGTGCCGCCAGATCGCCGCCATGGTGCAGGCCCGCGGCAAGGCGATCACCCCCCACACCTGGACTAACGGCATCGGCTTTGCCGCCAACCTTCACTTCGCCGCCTCCCTGGGCCTTTGCCCCTATCTAGAATTCCCCTATGACCCGCCCAACTGGACGCCCGAAGCGCGGGACTTCGTGCTGGCGGAGCCGTTCCGCATCGACGAAGAGGGATATGTAAAGGTGCCCCAGGGGCCGGGCCTGGGGATTGAGCTAGACGAGGGCAAACTGAAGAGATACGAAGCCGCCGACGCCAGCCGCCTGATCTAGGTAACGGCCTCGATGCCCTGCCGGGCCGTGGCGGCAAGAATACAACCAGAGGCCCAGGCTACGATTGCGTCAGGCCTGGGCCTTGCTCAAGCGGTCTGGGGAGCGCCATCCTCTGGCCCTGATCGGATGGCATGTCGGGTACGCTCTATGCCCGCCCGGGAATAAATAGGCGATGGGCCTTCTCGAAAGTTTCGGTGGTGAGGACAGCCTCGGCGTTGTCGTACTTGGCGCTCTCTACAACGATATCCAGCAGGTCACGAGCGTAGGAGGCCCGTGGCCTGTCGGCGGCATTCCCGTACAGCCGTTGAACGATGTACTTCAGGGTTTCCTCACTGGCTGTGATAGAACGCTCCTCGCACGTCCGTCGCAAAATCTCTCGAAATTCGGCCGGGCCAGGGTTGGGAATCTCCACCTTGTAGAGGATTCGCCGTAGAAAGGGCTGATCGAGAAGAAGCTCTACCTTGAGATTGGTCGCGAAAAGGAGCTGAACGTCGAAAGGTACCGAGATCTTTTCCCCGGTGTGGAAGGTGAGGGAGTACCAGCCCCGCTCTAGGGGAGTTAGCCATCGGTTGAGCAGGTCCTCGGGCCGGATCCTCTGGCGGCCGAAGTCGTCCACCGCTAGCATGCCGCCCTGGGCCTTGAGGTGGGCCGGCGCCTGATAGAAACGGGACACGGGGTCGTAAGCCAACTCCAAGGACTCCTGACCCAGCTCGCCGCCCACTATCACCGCTGGCCTACGAACAACGGTCCAGCGCTCGTCAGGCCTGTCCGTCTCGCTGGGTTCGTCGGGGCTCACAGGGGGCAGCCCTGCCCTTGCTCTCTCCTGAGCGCGGATGTGTATAGAGGAGTCAAAGACGCGGATGATATGGCCATAGGCGTATATGGCGAAGGGAACGAGCACCTGACCCTCCAGGTGGCGGGCAAATGCCTCTAACACGCACGTCTTGCCGTTGCCGGAGGGTCCATAGAGGAGAGAGCAGCGCCCAGAGTGGAGGGTCCGCGCCAGGGAGTCGGTCACTTCCGGAGGCAGCACCAGTTCCGACAGGGCGGCCTCGATGCTCTGCCGCGATGGCTGCGGCCTCTCTCCTCGCTGGTGTTCCATCACCTTGATGTACTGGTCTATAGTCACCGGTGCCGGCCCAGCGTATCGAGACCTCTCCAGGGCATCCCTGACTCTGCTGATTCCCCCGGCTGTGAGACGGTAGCGGTAATTCCCGGCCATCATGTTGGTGGAGCTGGTCACTTCGCAAAGGTGATCGTCAGCCAGCACGGCCAGAAGCTGCTGGACGATAGCGGGCGGCAGGGCCATTCTCTCGGTCAAATGAGTGGCCGAGGGCAATCCTGCGTAGTGGATGGTCTTGAGGGCAAGGTCGGTGAGAAAGGCCAGCGACAAACCGGTGTCGGCCAGCGTCCGCGGCTGCGGAGGAAAGAAAGTCACCGCTTCTTCCTCCTCAGCCGTCACGGCCTGCGAAGACCCCCGAGCATCAAGCTCGTCGGCCGACCAGGCTGAGGAAGGGCGACCAGACTCCACATTGTCTTCGCCAATAAGGGGAATTCCCTCGTCTTGGTTGCCGTCGTCGTAAGGTTCCACCCTTGTTCCCTCCTGCCTTCAGGCATCAAACAAGACAAACCCGCTCTTGCCCCCCACGCTGATAACGTTGGGGGTCTCGATAGAAGAGACGTGGAGCCAATGACCGACGTTACATTGGATAGCGCTTGCCAAGGCCCAATCGGTCAGATCAGCGACAAGCAGGCAGTATCTCTGGAAGCGCCCAGCTACCGGCACCCAGGTAGATTCAGGCATCAGCTGCCCACGTAGGCCGAGCACGCTCATGCCCGCAGCCGCCGGGCGCTTCTGGACGGTGGTAAACTATACTGTCCTCTTCAGGGTGTCACATGAGAAGAGTAGCTTTCCTGCTGGTGCTCGCCCTTCTCGCTGCGGCCTGCGGCAATCAAGCCCGCGAGCCGACTCCTGCCCCCACCGCCACGCTGCTGGCTCCGGTTACCACCTCTACCCCGCAGTCCACACCGACGCCTCAGGCCGCCGCCGAAGAGCCGCCGGCTCTCTCCCTGGAGCGCATCTTCACAGCAGGCGGCGACGAATCGGGCCTGAACCCCGCCAGGCTGCGAACTCTGGTCGCCACCGGTGACGTAATCCCTGCCAGAGGTGTAAACAACCAGATCATTGCTCGCGACAACGACTTCTTCTATCCCCTTTCGGCCACCGCCGACATCCTGCGGCAGGCAGACTTGACCGTCATAAACCTGGAAGCGCCCCTGGTGGAGGGCTGCCCGCCCACCCACGAGGGCTTCACCTTCTGCGGCCAGCCGGGCTTCGCCGACGCTCTGCGGGAGGCCGGCGTGGACGTGGCCACCCTGGAGAACAACCACATCGCTAACTTCGGGCCGGAGGGCATCGCCGCCACCAAGGCCCTGCTCACCGCCAGCGGCATCGACTACGCCGACCGCCACACTCTAGCCGTGCGCGATGTGCGAGGGCTCCGCTTTGGCTTCCTGGCCTTCAACGGCGTGGGAGAGACCTTCGACCGGGAGCTGGTGCGCCTGCGCATCGAGGAGGCTGCCGAACAAGTCGACGTTCTGGTGGTGGCCTTTCACTGGGGCGCGGAGTACGTGGCCATCCCCCAGGCAGCCCCGGGTGTATCCCCCGACGACCCGGTGGAGATAGCCCACCTGGCGGTGGACGCCGGCGCTGACCTCATCCTGGGGAATCACCCCCACTGGGTGCAAGCAGTCGAGATATACAGCGGCAAGCTCATCGCCTACGCCCACGGCAATTTCATTTTCGACCAGATGTGGAGCTACCAAACGACAATCGGGGTCATTGGCCGCTACATCTTTTACGACAGCGAGCTCGCGGATGCCCAGTTCGTGCCCGTTCGGATCGAGAACTACGCCCGCCCCGTGCCCCTGGAAGCAGAGGAAGCCCAGGCCGTTCTGGACGGGATGTACCAGGCCGGCCAGAGTCTCCAGGAGCTGCTGGCTGCTAGGCACTAGAGGGCAGCAGACTAGCGACCCTTAGACCGCGGCTCCCACTTCTCCACCCACGCTCGCGGGCTCTTCCGGGCGTGACTGGATCGATACCAGAGGACAAGCCGACCGGACCAAAACGAATCCGCGGCTAGCGGTCGTTTCTTACCACCTCTAGTAGCCAGGCCCGTATACTAGGGTGCACTGGGCCAACACACTGACATAGCTGCCAGCGGCCACCGTCACAGGCATACTGTCATAGCTGGCACCAGACGAGATAATGCCTATAACGTAAGAACCGGTGTCGAGGATGAATCCCGTACTGAAGGTTCCATCCCCTCCTGTCACCCCGGACCAGACCTGCCCTGCCTGGGGAGACAGACCGGATACGGTCACCTGGGCCCCACCCACCGCCTGGCCCTGGCAGATCACCGAGCCCTGTATGCCACCTGGCCCAGGGACGGCTGTGGGCGATGGAGTAGGACTAGGCGTGGGTGTGACTGTAGGGGTAGGGCTGGACGTGAGTGAGGGACTTGGCGTAGGGGTAGGAGTCGGCGTCAGTACGGGTGTGGGTGAAGCCGTCGCCGAGGGGCTGGGCGTGATCGTCTCCTCGGGGAGGGGCGTCACTGCCGGAGTGAGAACCGGAGGCACCAAAGGTGCTGCCGTAGCGCTAGCAACGGCGATGGCCGTAGGGGTAGCAGTAGGGGTGACCGTCAGCGGCAGAAGCAAGGGACTGGTAGACTGCGAGTCGTGCCATAGGAAGAGGATCACCGCCACCACAGCGGCGATGAAGCCGCCACCAGCTAGCAGCATGAGGGGAAGTTTCCAGATCGTGCCGCCGCCAGCAGCCAGCGAAACCCTGCTCATGGCCGTTCGAGCCAGGATCCTGTCGGCTAGTCCAGGTGGCGCCGGTGTGGGCACCAGGATGGCCAGAAGTTCAGAGATCGAAGCGAGCCTGTCCTGCATCCTGCGGCAGTCAGGGCATTCAGCCAGGTGTTCGACCGCTCTCCGCCGCTCCGGCCCCAGCAGCTCACCATCATAAAGGGCGGAAAGGAGATGCCCCAGGCGGCGGCACTTACCCTTCCCCTCCCTGCCCCCCACCTGGCCGGAGTAGGCTTGCCTGAACCCCAGGCGGGCCCGATGCAGCATCTTTGCCAGCTTGTTCGGGGAGATGCCCATCACCTCCCCGATCTGAGCATAGCTCAAGCCCTCCAGCTCACGTAAGAGGAGAAGGCGCCGCTGGCGCCCGGGCAAGCGGCTGACGGCCTGCAACACCCTCTGACGGATGTCAGCCCGCTCCAGGCCAGCCTGCTGGGCTTCTCTATTATTTGTCATGTACGTTGCTCGTGCCATCGAACATTAGACGACCGAAGGCACAATAATGTAACACTATTTAGCCTACAAACGCCATGAAAATTCCCCTCACAGCGATGGCGACGGCTGCCTCTGCACCGTTTCCCGAGGCAGGCGCCGTCGCCGCCAGATGAGCCACAGGCCGACGCCCATGAGGAATGCCACCGCAGCGAAGGGAGCCAGAGCCACGAACACCGCCGATGTACTCTCCCACCTACCGGCAAAGAAGCCGGCGTAGGTGGAGCCCACCGAGGCCAGCCCGAACGCGGCGAAAAAGGAGATGCCGTAACTGCGTCCCAGGAGTCGACCGGGCGTGTAGTCAGCGATGAGGCCAGTGTATATGGGCTGGCCGCCAAAGCTGAAGAAGACAAAGCCAGCCGAGGCCACCACCAACAGTACCCCGCTTGTGGCCCCCATGCCGATAAGACAAGGCACCACCATTATCGCTATCAGAGGCGCTAGGCGCTCTAAGGGAAAGCGCTGGGATAGGGATCCGCCTATGTACTGTCCCACCGCCCCCATAAGCAGGACCAGCGTAGTCAGGGAATCGCCGATGGCTTCGCCCCCCTCCGAGCTTATGTGTGCGGGCAGGAAGGTGCGGCTGCCACTGTAGACGAAGCCGTTGAGGACGAAGACGCTGTAGATCAGGATGAGAGGCACGAGGGGGCTGCTACCCGGTTGGGAGGGCTGGTCAGGTGCTGCCACCGTTTGCCCATGCTCGGGCTCGCCGCTCAGGCTGACCGCCCGCAGGAAGAGGCCCAGGGCTATCATCACAGCGGCCAGGAAGAAATAAGCTGAGCGCCAGCCAAAGGCGAAAGCCAAGCCGCCCGCCAGCAAGGGCGTGACAGCGACGCCCAGGTTCCCCGCGACGCCATGCAGGCCCAGGCCCATCCCCCGCTGACGAACCCTCTGAGCGATGAGGGCAATGCCCGCCGGATGGTAGAGTCCCATCGCCAGGCCCATCAGGGCCAGGGCGATAGCCAGCATAACCGACGTTTGAGAGATACCTACCAGCACAGAGCTGAGGCCGCTGCCGAGGAGGCAAATGTAGAGGACCCGCGGCGAACCAAGACGGTCGGTCAGAAGGCCAGAGGGCAGGGCACCAAAGCCGAAGGTGTAGGCAAAGACGTTACCCAGAGCGCCGAGAGCGAAGAAGCCTATGCCAAACTCGTCGCCGATCTCTATCAGCAGGGCAGCATAGGTCCACTCTAGGATGTGGATGAGGCTATGGGCAGCAGAGGTGTAAGCGATGATGCGGCGTTCGGCAGGAGTCACAGCACCCGCTAGAGGATCCCTTCCTCCTGCATCTGAGCCAAGGTCCTGTCGAAGGCCTCGATGGTGGCGTCGATATCCGCCGGCTGATGGACGGCGGAGATCAGCCCGCCATCGAAGCCCATCAGATCGATGCCGTTATTGAGGCAGCCCCACTTGAGGGCCAGCGCCACCTCCAGGTTCGTGTGCGGGGGCGGAGCGCCGTTGGCAGCATCCCAGGGCCACTCGATGCCCTCCCTGGGGCGGGGGCAATCCTTGCCCAGCACGATGTGGAACATGGAGGAGAGGCCGTAGACGCAGCCGGGGATCTTCCTCCCCTCCAACGCCTCGTTCATTGCCGGCACCAAGCGCTGGGCCATGGCGTCAGCGTGGGCCTGGGGCTGGCCATCGGCGATGAAGGAGAGCATGGCCGAGCCAGCAGCCGCCGACAGGGGGTTGGCGTTAAAGGTGCCCGGATGGAGAATGCGGCGGGAGAGGTTCCATTCCATGTCCTGGGTGAACTCGATGAGAGAGAGAATGTCGCGGCGGCCGGCCACCGCCCCGCCGGGCAGGCCGCCCCCCAGGATCTTGGCCAGGCAGGTAAGGTCAGGCATGACACCGTAAAGCTTCTGGGCGCCACCCGGCGAGAGGCGGAAGCCAGTGACCACCTCGTCGAAGATCAGCAGCACTCCGTAACGCTGAGTCACCTCGCGCAGTTGAACAAGGAAGCCGCTGATCACGGGCAGGGTGCCCCAGGAGGCACCGCTAGGCTCGATGATAATAGCAGCGATATCACCATCGTCGGCCAGGGTGCGCTCCACAAGGGCGATATCGTTCTGGGGGATAGTCACCCGGTTGGCCAGGGTGGCTGCCGGCACACCGGAGACCCGCTGCAACTCGGGCTGGCCATAGCGAGCGCCCACTACAGTGTCGTGCCAGCCGTGGAAGTGATAGCTGAACTTCAGGATCTTATCACGGCCAGTGTAGGCCCGGGCCAAGCGGATGGCCATGAGGGTGGCTTCCGTGCCCGAGTTGGTGAAGCGCACCCTCTCCGCCGAAGGGATGAGCTGCTGCACCCAGCCCGCCCAGGCCAGCTCCAGCTCGTGGCAAGCGCCGTAGTGGGTGCCCTTCGCTATCTGGCTATTCACCGCCTCCACCAGCAGCGGATGGCTGTGCCCCAGGATGAGGGCACCATGGCCCATAACGTAGTCGGTGATCTCATTGCCGTCCACGTCCCACTTGCGGCACCCCTGGGCTCGTTCGATGTACAGGGGGAAGGGCAGCAGGAAGCGGACGTCGTGAGTGACACCGCTGGGGAATGCCTGGCGGGCCCGCTGGTAGAGTTGGGCCGAGCGGGGATGCAAGCTGCTATAGGACCCTAAGATGCTCGTCATCGGGCACTTCCTTCCACCAACCGCGAGCGCTCCACCAGGGGATGAAGGGAAGGTCGCGCATGGTCAGCAGGCCGGGTCGGGCCCTCACCACCGCCGGGATCAAGTTCACAACTATGGCCGCCCCGGCCTGATCGCCCTGGATGCCGCCGGCAATGGTTAGCTTGATGGGAGGCTTGCCATCGATGACTATCGAATCGTGAGGTTGCTCAGCCCCCAGCGACATCTGGAGGTCGAGGCGAATAGCCTCGCGGTTGCCTGCCATAGCGACCGCTGTCTGACGCATCCCAGCCACGCGCCCCTTCTCCACGATAAAGGCGCCTGTCTCCCAACGCCGCGTGGCCAGAATCGGCTCTATCGACTCCTTCACCTCGTCGAGCTGCCAGCCCATCGTCTCAGCAATCAGAAAGAGCGACTCCTTGAGCCCTACGTGACCTATCGACCCATCGGAGATCCGAAACCGAAACTCGGCGGGAGATAGCCCCGTACCCATCTTTATCTGCAGTTGCAGCCGCCGTGTCGATGTGTCCACCACCCGGGTGACAGCTATCGACTGCACCTCCTGACAGGGGCTGGTAAGCACCAGAGGCAGCGTATCCATCACAAAGCCGGGGTTCACCCCCGCCCCCAAGACAGTGACACCAGATTCCTTGGCTCTCCTGTCCAGCTTGCGGGCCAGCTCGCCCTGGCCAGTCCAGGGATAGGACAACTCCTCACAAGTAGAGATAACGTTCTTCTCGCTAGCCACCGCCTGCACCAACTGGGGATAGACCGTCATCAGGTGGGAGGTGGTCGCTTGCACCACCACGTCTGCCGACGTGCCCCGAAGCAGAGACTCGGCATCATAGCTGACGGTGATGCCTAGGTGGCGACCGAGGCCGAGGACTTCCCCCAGCTCGCGGCCAGCCTTGGCCGGATGGGTATCGATGGCCCCCACCACCTGGATATCCTGCCGTTGCAACGCCACCTTAAGAACCTCGCTGCCGACGGCACCGATACCGTAGTGGATAGTGCGGAATTTCTCCTGCATGGTGACGCCTCCCATCGATTGGCCTGGCGAATACATCCCTATAGGCCCAAGTTATCCAGCGCCGTCCCCGGCCACCATCAGCAGCCCCCTTCGCCGTAGAGCTCGTAGCATATCTCGATACCGTAAAGGAAAACCTCGCACTATAACCTGATCATAATATACGACTGGACGAGCCCTAGCAACCATTGGAAGGGTGAGCAACGGCCTTCAGTGGAACATAGCTTGTGAACGAGTTAAAATGTAGTTGGAATGGCCAAACGTTCGGCAGCAGGGCGCTCAGCGACGGCGGCCAAGCCTGTGCCGCCGCCCGCCTCTGTCCGGGCCGCGCGGGTGCAGTTCGCCCACGAGAGCGAGGCCGAGTTCGCCCACATCCTCGATTTCTACGGCATCTCCTGGCTATACGAGCCCCGCTCCTTCCCTCTACGCCGGAAGGGCGAACGCATCCTGGAGGCGTTCACCCCCGACTTCTTCCTGCCTGACCTCAATCTCTACATAGAGCTCACCACCCTCAGACAGAAGCTGACCACCGAGAAGAACCGCAAGGTGCGCCTGTTGCGCGAGCGCTACCCGCAGGTCAACGTCAAGCTGCTCAATAAGAAAGACTACCTGCGCCTGCTGGCCAAGTACGGCTATGGCCCACCCGAGGCGAAAAAACTGCCGGACATCGACCGCGTCCTGATCAGCGCCAGCAAGATCCAACGACGCGTGGGCGAGCTGGGCGCTCAGATCTCCCGCGATTACAGCGGCCAAGCGCCAATGGCGGTCGGTGTTCTCAAGGGCGTCTTCTTCTTCATGGCCGACCTTCTCCGTCACATCTCCCTGCCCATATCGGTAGACTTCATGGCCATCTCCTCATACGAGGGGAATAGTGGTGGAGCGGTGAAGATCCTCAAAGACCTCGACCTGAGTATCGCTGAGCAGCACGTCCTCCTGGTGGAGGACATCGTCGACACTGGCATGACGCTCAACCGTATTCTGGAGCGCCTGCGGTCGCACCGACCGGCCTCGCTCAAGGTTTGCGCCCTCCTGGACAAACGAGCACGCCGCCTGGTGGACGTGCCTCTGGACTACATCGGCTTCGAGGTCCCCGACGAGTTTGTGGTGGGATACGGCCTGGACTATCACCAGCGCTACCGTAATCTTCCCTTCATTGGCGTACTGAAACAGGAGTCCCTGTCGTAGGTTAGTGGGGCGGAATTTCGGCTTTATGCTAGATAACGGGGCAAGATGGCAGGCTAGCGCCGAACATTTTGGTCTCAGCGCCTGTTAGGCGCTGTTACCCTTCTTGACATCCTAGCGGGTTTTGGGAGATAATATTTGTTGCTCCCAAGGGGCTCGGTAGGCGGAGCCGCCCAAAGGGGAGGCGGCGAAGCGGAGGCGCAAGCCGACGGTTCGCCGGCAACCCGAAGGACGGAGGAAGCAGGAAGGTTCCTTGGGAGCTTTCTTTTTAGCTCTTACCGACCTTCGCGTGCTGTAGCCTGTCCCCCGGCACCTTCGGCTCCCACATCACCACCCCTGCCACCTTCCCAAAGATGAAGTGACGACCAGTAGGCGGTATTGGCGCTAGGGGAAGTTGCGTCTATAGTATACGAAGGTCGTGACTCTGCAACCGCCCATCGGTGACCAAGGAACGAACACGGGCGTCGGGCCTGCGATCCGAGCCAGTGCTCGCCCCCTCATTGGGCGAGAGACGGCGACCGCCGTGGCCCTGGCCTTGCTCATCATCGCCTACGGCAATCTGGTCTCTCTTCCCCCCGACGGCCTGCGAACTGCATTCGATTGGGCCTTCATCCTGGGAAGCCTCACTTTTCTGGCTCTGCTAATCCTGTGGGCGGTGAGAATCGAAGGGATGCCCCTCCCCACCCTGGGCATCACCTTTGCCAACGCTGGCAGGAGCGCCCTACTGGGAGCAGCCTTGGGAGCCGTCGTTATCCTCCCCGTCGTCCTTTACTTCATATTCCCCCTGGGCCTGGACGACGGCATCGGCTACGAGAACCTGGAAGAAGAGACATGGGGAGGGTTCCTCCTCTGGGCCTTGGTGCACCAACCGCTGGGTACCGCCTTCTTCGAAGAGGTCCTCTTTCGAGGCGTTCTGCTGGCCAAGATGACCGTCGCCTGGGGTCAGCGACAGGCCCTCCTGGCCTCCAGCCTTACCTTTGCCCTCTGGCACCTGGTCATCAACTTTCGCACCATCCAGAACACGGAGGTAGCCTCCCCCGCCGCCTTGGCTGCCCTCGCCCAGATGGCCTCCCTGTTTGGCCTGGTCCTGGGCGGCCTCTTCCTGGGCCTCTTGCGTCAGCGCACCGGCAATCTGGCCAGCTGCATCGTCTTCCACTGGCTGGTAGTCACCGCCATGTCGGGCACCCTCTTCCTGATCTCCCGTTAGCTGTCGGCCCGCCTTGACACCACCCAGGGCTGCTCTATACTCATGCCGTCAGCCCAAGGCTGACCCACCTCTGGTGGAGGTTCACTATGGAGATTCTTCTTACCCGTGGAGACATCGCTCAGCAGGACGCCGAGGCCATCGTCAACGCCGCCAACAACCAGCTCTGGATGGGAGCAGGCGTAGCCGGGGCCATCAAGCGCGCCGGCGGCAGGGAGATCGAGGAGGAGGCGGTGGCCAAGGGGCCGATCCCCATAGGCGAGGCCGCGGTCACCGGCGCTGGCCGCCTCAAGGCCCGCTACGTCATCCACGCCGCGGTCATGGGGCGAGACCTGCGCACCGACGCCGACAAGATCCGCCAGGCCACCCAGAACAGCCTGCGTCGGGCCGACGAGCTGGCGCTGAAGAGCATCGCCTTTCCGGCCCTGGGCACGGGCGTGGGCGGCTTCTCCCTCGAAGAGTGCGCTCGCATCATGCTGGACATCGTGCAGGGACACAGCGCCAGCGGCACTAGCCTGGAGCGCGTCGTCTTCGTCCTCTACGACCAGCCAGCCTATCAGGCCTTCGAGACGGTGTGGCAGGCCAGTCGGGGCACCGGCACCGGGTGAGCGGCCAGGTTATCCACCCATCAGGCCATGCCTCAGAGTAAGACCGCCTTTCTCCTCACCGGCCGCCCCGGCTGCGGTAAGACCACCCTCATCCGTCGCCTGGCGGAGGGCCTGGGCGTGCCCGCCGGCGGCTTCTACACCGAGGAGATGCGCCGCGGTGATCGGCGCGAAGGCTTCGCCCTCACCACCCTGGACGGTCAGACCGCCACCCTGGCCAGCGTCCACAGCCCCAGCCGTCGGAGGGTGAGCAAGTACGGGGTGGACCTGGAGTCCATCGACGGGGTAGGCGTACCGGCCATCGAGCGGGCCACGGCAGAGGCCGCCCTGGTCGTGATTGACGAGATCGGCAAGATGGAACTGTTTTCAAACCGATTTCGTCAAGCGGTGCTGTCGGCCCTGGAGAGCGGCAAGCCTGTGCTGGGCAGCATCATGCTGGCCCCCCATCCCTGGGCAGACGCTATCAAGGCCCGTCCCGAGGTGGAGGTCACACTGCTGACCGAAGCCAACCGGTCGCAGGTCGAGGGCGACCTACTGGCGACATTCCGAGCCCGGTTACACACCACGTCGGCCTAGACGCTGTATGATGTAATGTGAGGAGGTTGTTGAAAAGGCGCCCTTGTTTGCCCTTCGACACGCTCAGGGCGAGCGGTTTGAGGTGCCTGCACATCTCCGCTCGTGGTGAGCCTGTCGAACCATGAATGGAGCAGGGGGTTTTTCAACAGCCTCGTGAGGATAACCCATCAGGCGCACGATCCATCGTAAAGGAGGCAAGGGATGAGGATCATCGTTTTCGGAGGCGCCGGAGACGTGGGCAGCAGGACGGTCGAGGACCTGGTGAGCGCGTCCGGCGTCGACCACGTGACCATCGCTGACCGCAATGTCGCTGCAGCCGACAAGCTTGCCGCCACCCTGCGCGGCCGAGGGGCTCAGGTGGACGTCAAGGCGGTGGACGCCAACGACCATAACGCTCTCGTCGGCGCAATGCAGGGTTACGATGTGGCCGCTTCCACCTTGGGCCCCTTCTACCAGTTCGAGACCAACCTGGTCAGGGCGGCCATCGAAGCGGGCGTCGACTACGCCAGCATCTGCGACGAGTGGAGTGCCGCCCAGGCCGTGCTGGCCGAATTCGACCAGCCTGCTCGGGAGGCGGGCCGCATCATTATCACCGGCCTGGGTACCAGCCCCGGCCTCTCCAACGTGTGTATCCGCTACCTGGCCCAGCAGATGGATCGAGCGCGGCGGGTGGACGTGAGCGTGTTCCAGCCCCTGAACGCAGGCGGAGGCGAGGCGGTGCTCAAGCACATGTTGCACATTATCACCGGGGAAGTGGCCGTCTGGCGCGAGGGCAGACAAGTGATGGTGCCAGCGTGCAGCGAAGAGCGACCGGTGGAGTTCCCTCGTTTCGGCCGTATCACGGTGTGGAACATGGGCCACAGTGAACCGGTGACCGTTCCCCACTTCATCCCTGGGGTGGAGGAGTGCAGCTTCTTCATGGGCTTTGGCCGAGGCGCCAGGCTGTTCATATGGCCGGCGCAGCGAGGCCTGTTCGCCAGCGGGACTCGCATCGACCGCACGGCTCGCCTTTTTGCACCCATCGAGCGCCTCACGGCCGGGCAGCAGCCAGCGCCGGGGGCCCTGCGCGTCGACGTGTGGGGCGAAAAGGACGGAGCAAGGGTGCATCGGATGATATGTGGCGTCGGCCAGATGCGCGAAGCCACCGCCATCTGCCTCTCCGCAGGGACACAGATGCTGGCCCGCAAAGAGCTAACCGTCAAGGAAGGGGGCGTCTACGCCCCGGAGGCCTGTCTGGACCCGGAAGCCTTCTTGCCAGCGATGAGAGAGCAGGGAATCGAAGCATATGAAGACCTCGCCATGACCAAGCCGCTGGCCTGAGCCATATGAGAGGCACGCCATGCGGTCCTTCGATCTGATAGTCATCGGTTCGGGCTCCTGCCTGGAGGTCTCATCGGAAGCGGTCGCACGCGGGCTCTCGGTCGCGGTGGTGGAGCATGGGCCCTTCGGCAAGGATGCCCCATGCATCCGAAAATCGCCTGCCTGGTTTGACAGTCCCTGCGGTGCCATCGATAATTGGGACGCCCAGCGAGGATCCTGGCTATCAGATCTGGCGCTCCGTTCTGTTTGACGCATGCCCATGAACGAAGCCTTTCTCAAGGTTGCCGACCGCTGTCTCTCTCAGAGGGAGGACCTGGTGAACTGGCCAGAGTGGGGCGATTTCGTCCTCGCTGAGGGCCTCATAGCTGCAACCGATCTCTCCGGCCGTCAGGGCTACCTCGAGCTAGCCAGGCAGATCCTCGACCTCCGCATCGAGGCGCTGGACGGGCGCCGCCACGTGGAAGCGGTGGCGAAGCCGCTCAAGACGCCCGCAGGTTTCACGCCGGAGACCAGGATAACCTTCGGCCGCTCGGCACCGGTGATCATGTGGTTCGGCCTCGTATCGCCGCTGGTGATGCTATACCATCGCCTGGACAGCCAGCGCTACTTGAGCGCCGCCGTCTCCCTCGCCGAGGATGTCAGCAAGCGGGCGCCTCGCTCGGCCGACGGCGCCATCTACATGCACCCGCTGGCGCCCCAGGCATTCGTGGACAGCGTTTACTTCGTCGTTCCGGGCTGGCTGAGCCTCGCCGAGGCGACGGGGCAGGAGCAGTTCCGGGAGGAGGCTGTCCTCCAGCTAGAAGCGCATATGGACAAGCTGCGAGACGATTCCGGCCTCTTTTTCCATGCCTGGGACGAAGGGGCGGGCCAGCGCTCCCCCTGCCTATGGGCGCGAGGGAACGCCTGGATGGCGATGACGCTGGCGGCCATCTGCGAGACGCGCCCGGAGGACGATGCCCTCCGGCGCCGGGCCGTCCCTCTCCTCCAGCAGCAGGTCGCTGCGCTGGTGCCCCTCCAGGATCGCAGTGGTCTGTGGCACACGGTGCTGGATGCCCCGTCCACTTACCTGGAATCGTCCTGCGCCGCTGCCTTTGCCCTAGCGATAGGGAAGGGCGTCCGCTGCGGCGTCCTGTCGTCGGACTTGGGGCCCGTTGCCGCTCGGGCCTGGCAGGCTGTGCAGGGCTACGTTTCGCCGGACGGCGACTTCACTGGCGTAAGCGGCGGAACGCTCCCCGGCGACGCCGCGCATTACAACAGCATCCCGGTCGGCATTGAGCGCTTTGGCACCGGCATTTTCCTGCTGGGCAGCGCCGAGCTGCGATAGAGCTCCCTACGCGCCGGCCTCCTTCAGCCCACGCCTAAGCTCGCAAACGACACTCCCCCAGCCCTCCGGCCGGCATAGGCCTTGCACTGAGTCCGCCAGAACATAAGCCACCCTGGGCTTCGCTCCTCTGCCGCACGGCCTTCGACGGTGTTTGGCCTCTAGCCAACAGGCGACAGCCTCGCGACCAGCCCTCATGCTGGAGGACATTCCGTTGACCCCGGGAGTCAGAAAGTGGTATCTTGGCAGCCGCCCAGCCTGCTCCCAGGTCAGTTGACAACCGGCACCCTGACGTAGCCCACCCGTACGGCCCCTGGCGGTTAACCCCTACTGCTCCGTCAGTCGAGGGCCAGTAGTTCCTTCCGCGGGGAGTCAGCATTTGCAAGAAGCAGCCAGCATACCGATCAGCTTCACCAGCGAAGGCCTAACCCTGGAAGGCATCCTCCACCAGCCCGTCTCCGCTCCCTTTCCCGCTGCCGCCGTCTGCCACCCACATCCGCTATACGGCGGCGACATGAGCAACAACGTGGTCGTCGCCGTCTGCCAGGCCCTGGCCGAGGCGGGCATCGCCAGCCTCCGCTTTAACTACCGAGGCGTCGGCCGCAGCGAAGGGAAGTATGGCGACAGCCTTGGCGAGCGCACCGACGCTGCCGCTGCCCTAGCCTACCTGCGCCAGCTCGCCCAGGTCGAGCAGGACAGCGTGGGCATTATCGGCTACTCCTTCGGGGCGACGGTGGCCCTGATGGCAGCGGACGAACGGCTTGCAGCACTGGCCGCCATCTCCACCCCCGCCTTTGACCAAGGCCTCCCCGACCTGACCATCCGCTGTCCCACCCTTCTCATATCGGGCGAGCAGGATGAGATCGCCCCGGCCGCCAGCCTGACCACGCTGGCTCGCATGATTGGGCCCCGGTGCCAAGTCGCGCTCATTCGCGGGGCCGACCACTTCTGGTGGGCTTACGAGAAGGAGCTGGCCGGGGTGGTGGCCCAGTTCCTCCGCCAGTGCCTCATCGGATAGCAGCCAGAGCAATGGCCTCCATTAGCCTGCGAGTGACCCCCAGCGCCAGCCGCGACGCCGTGGTGGGCTGGCAGGGAGACGTGCTGCGCCTTCGCGTCACTGCCCCGGCCCAGCGAGGAAAGGCCAACGAGGCGATCTTATGTCTGCTGGCCGCCGCTTTGGGGATAAAGCGGCGGCGGTTGCGCATCGTCCGCGGGGCAACCTCTCGCCAGAAGGTGGTCTTCGTGGACGGGCTGGAGGAAGCGGAGATATGGGCCCGCCTTGGCGAGCCGCCCCCTGGGCTCCGGACATGAAGCCCGCCTTCCTCTGGCGCCAACTCCTACGTTGAGCGCAGGTCCAGGCTGGCCAGCATACGCAGCTCATCGGCGAGCAGGCGGGTGATGATGAAGTGACGCCGCACCCTTTCCCGCCCAGCCAGGCCCAGAGTCCTCGCCTCCTGCCGGTGGCGAAGCAAATATAGGGTTCGCTCGGCGCACTCTTCGTTATTATCCACCAAGAAGCCTCCCACCCCGTCGCCCATCTGGAGGGGAATGCCGCCGGAGCGATTGGCCACTACCGGCGTGCCCTTCCACATCGTCTCACAGACCACCAGGCCGAAGCCCTCTCGGACGGATTTCTGGAGGACCACATCGGAGCAACGCTGGAAGACGTTCACCTCCATGTCGCCCACGCCGATGAGGTTAGTGAGGAGGTGGATGTCATCGTCGCCCCTAACCTCATCTACAAGCTCCTTGTACACGTCCCATACTTCGGGGTCATCGTGAGCTATGGTACTCAGCAAAGCCAGCTGGAGCCCCGGTACCTCCTTCCGCACCAGTCGGTAGACGTCAATAACGCCCATAGGGTCCTTCCAGGGGTCGAACCGCGACACCTGGATCACCAGGGGTCGATCAGGGTCGATGCCCCGCCAGGCGCGGATCTCATCACAAAGCTCTTCAGGAAGAGGCATGTTCTTGGGGCTCAGGGGATCGATGGCCGGGGTCATCGTGACCACCCGCCGGTGCTCCAGCCCCGGTGGCACAAAACGGTCCATGGTAAACACCAGAGCGTCATATTCGGCCAGGAATGGCAACATGAACTCCATGACGGCCTCATTGGGTTGGGAGGTATCGATGTGGCAGCGCCAGATCCACCTCGCCCCCGCTCGCCCCCGAAAGTAGCGGATGGCCGCTGGCTGGGGATCATGCACGATGATGAAGTCGTACTCCTCGTCCAAGAGCTGGGCGTTGTAGGTGCTGGACATGAGGTACCTTTCCCGAGCAGCCTGCTTTAGCTCGTAGGGTGCACCCTGGAGGGCATTGTGAAGGGCCTTGGTGACGGTAAAGAACTTCGGGCCGGCTGAGATAAGCTTCCAGTCGGCCTGAATGCCCAGGCCGCGGTACAGGGGCACGATCGACCTCAGCAGCTCGGAGACGCCGCCACCGTAGGTGGTGGCGTTGATGTGGGCTATCCGCGCCCCCCTAAGGGGGGCTGCTAACTCTGTTATCTCCTCC
>Ga0315546_1000342_pt1 | contig 34661 bp, 31 predicted proteins | sample SalMarSW160170MG_FD_203833 | JGI IMG/M metagenome (GOLD analysis project Ga0315546, IMG submission 203833) | Salt marsh sediment microbial communities from the Plum Island Ecosystem LTER, Massachusetts, United States - Salt Marsh Sediment SW1601-170 ...
GTATGGCGAGGAGGGCATTTTCCGCTGATACTTTAAAGCTCATTAGGGACCAAATTTTATATTCTTTTTTAGAATATTCCAAATTGTCATAAAATTCAATAAAAATTTTTTAAGAGATAACCGATTTTTTATTTGACAATTAAAAAAAGAATAGTTAATTCTATATCGAACTAGATATGAATCTGGATTAATTGGGATAATAAAGTACTATGTATTTGCCAGACTTTGATTATCACCTGCCTACGGCCCTGAATGAGGCGTGCCTTTTGCTTGCGCAGTTTGGGGAACAGGCGAAGGTGCTCGCAGGCGGAACCGATCTCCTCCCCCAGATGAAAAACGAACTCATAGCCCCCGAAGTTCTTGTGTCACTAAAAGGAATCGAGGGCCTGAGGGAGATCGAATATATTCAGGGAAAAGGTGTGGTGATCGGTGCGGGAGCCACCGAAAACGACCTTGTGGACTCGAAGCTGCTTCGGGAGAAGTTCCTTTCGATCTCTGAGGCCGCTGCAACAATGGCAAACAATCAGATTCGGAACCGTGGAACCATAGGCGGCAATATAGTGAGCGCTGTTCCTTCTGCAGATTTACCCCCTATCTTGATCGCATTGAAGGCGAGCGTAACTCTGGTTGGTAAGGAAAAAACTAGAGTGATACCTCTTGAAGACTTCTTCGTTGGACCTCGCCGCACCGTGATCCTCTGTGATGAGATTCTCACGCAAGTTATTATACCTGATCAAGCTACAACGGGAAGCGCCTATGTCAAGTTCGGACTCCGAAATTCAGGGGCTCTCGCAGTTGTAGGCGTGGCAGCCAGTGTTATTTTAGATGGGTCATATGTAAAAGAAACTCGTATTGTCCTCGGCGCTGTTGGCCCGACACCGATGAGGGCAACTAAGGCCGAACACTTACTCATTGGAAAGCCGGTGACAGAGACGCTGCTGGAAGAGGTAGGCAGGGTCGCCTCGATGGAGTGCAGTCCTATATCGGATATTCGTGGATCAGAAGAATACCGTAGGGATATGGTTAGAGTTTTCACAGAACGAGCCCTTCGCAAGGCCCTCAAATTACCTTCATTAGAAGGGATGGAGGATAGCTGATGGTACCCATTCGGAACATCAAACGCGAGAAGAGCCGCTATGCAATTGATCTGGTTATAAATGGTGATCCTTACAGTCTCGCTGTGAAGGCAAATGCCTTGCTCCTTGATGTTTTGCGGGAACAATTGAATTTTACGGGTACAAAGAAGGGATGTGAACTGGGGGATTGCGGGGCCTGTACGGTTCTTCTCAACGGGAAACCGGTTAATTCTTGTCTTGTCCTGGCTGTAGAGGCAGACGGCCAACATGTCACAACAATAGAAGGCTTAGAAAAAAATGGCAAACTGGATGCGCTGCAGGAGGCTTTCATCAATAATGGGGCAATCCAGTGCGGCTTCTGTACATCCGGGATGATCCTCTCTGCCAAGGCCCTCTTAACCTCCAATCCTCAGCCTACGGAACAGGACGTGCGAAAGGCTATTTCAGGTAATTTATGCCGGTGTACGGGTTATGTGAATATAGTAAAGGCTGTATTGTCCGCGGCGGAGCAAGAGGAGAGGACATCACATGAATAAGGGAGATTATGCAGTCATTGGCAAAAGTGTTCCGAAGATTGATGCCCGCCTGAAGGCGACTGGGCAAGCCCTCTATGTCGCAGATCTCAAGTTTCCGAATATGCTTTTCGGGAAAGTCCTACGGAGTCCTCATGCTCATGCGAGGATCCTGCGAATCGATACATCTGAGGCTGAGATGCTTCCGGGAGTGAAGGCCGTCATTACCCATAAAGATGTGCCTGCAAAGAAGTATGGAATTTCACCAGCGCGATATGATGAGAACATATTCTGCATTGAAAAGGCGCGGCACGTGGGCGACAAAGTGGCCGCAGTCGCTGCCATAGATGAACAGACAGCGTATAGGGCCTTGAAACTCATCAGGGTTGACTATGAGGTATTGCCCGCCGTTTTTGACCCCATAGAAGCCTTGGCTCCAGGTGCACCCCTTGTACAGGAGGATTATCCGGGGAATATCAACGTCGAGGTCCATCAATCCTTCGGAAATGTAGAAGAGGCCTTGCAGCGTGCGTACTATGTTAGAAAAGATACCTTTGTGGGGCACCGCACGTATCATTCACCACTGGAGCCTCATGGTTCTATAGCCACGTGGGAGAACGGAAAAGTCACCCTCTACACGAGCACTCAGAAACCCCACTATATTCAGTATTATATGGCGCATGAGTTCGACCTGCCCATGGGCAACGTTCGCGTTGTCGCCCCTTTTGTAGGGGGTGGGTTCGGGGGTAAAACAGGTCCAACAGATCTTGATTTTTCAAGTGTCGTCCTGTCACACATGACAGACCGACCGGTAAAGATGCTTTACGATCGCTCCGAGATGTTCGCCTACAACAGGGGGCGGCATCGCCTGATCATGGAACTGTCAACCGGTGTGGATCGCGATGGGAAGATCTTAGGGATTCACGCGAATTTCATTATGGATGGGGGAGCTTATACGGGAAATGGCATCGCCACCGCATATTATTCAGGGGCGCTCCTAACCCTGACCTATGACTTTGAGAACTACAAATACGACATGGTACGGGTCTACACCAACCTACCTGGTTGCGCCTCACAGCGCGGTCATGGCGGATGCCATCCTCGTTTTGCCCTGGAAAGCCAGTTGGATAGGATCGCACAGCACTTGGACATGGATCCGATTGAAATTCGATTGAAGAACTTGAGAAAGCCCAACACGGTCACGGTCAACGATTTTCGCATCAACTCTTGTGAACTAAAGTCCTGTATTGAGACAGCCAAGAAGGTCTCCAAATGGAATAACAAAAGGGAAGGCATGCCCTCCGGCGGCCATGGGATAGGGCTAGCGGTGGGGAGTTATGTTTCCGGTGCAGGTTATCCCATCTACCGGACAAATCTGCCGCATTCCGTCGCGCTCATAAAAGTCAATGAAGACGGAACATCGGCAATCCTTTACACAGGTGCGGTGGACATCGGGCAGGGATCGAACACGGTTCTGTGCCAGATGGCAGCGGAAGCCATGGGATACAGATATGAGAATATGAGGATTGTGTCTGCTGATACGGAAAGAGCAACCCATGATTTCGGCGCCTATTCGAGCAGACAAACCCTCATGTCCGGCTCTGCGGTCAAAGAGGCAGGTGAGATGATCAAAGCCCAGATCTTACAGATGGCAGGCGAGATGATGAATGTGGACCCGACGAAGTTGGATTGCCGGGACGCGATAGTGTTCCTGAAGGATGATCCGTCTGTCCAAAAAGGCTTCGGGGAGGTTGCCCGTGAGCATTTCGTCAAAAAAGGACTCCTTTTGGGACGAGGCTCCTACTCGCCGCCAAAACTCGGCGGCACCTTCAAGGGATCAACTGTCGGGACCTCGCCCGCTTATAGTTTCGCAGCCCAAGTAGTCGAGTTGCAGATAGATAAGGAAACAGGGGCGATAGCGTTGAAAAATGCATGGGATGTGCATGATTCCGGCATGGTGATAAACCCTGCTCTCCTGGAAGGACAGGTGCACGGCGGTCTCTATATGGGTATTGGGGAGGCAATCTGGGAAGAGGTGAGGTTTGACCAAAATGGTCGGATCCTCAATCCAAATTTAGGGGAGTACAGGCTGCCCACGGCTCTTGATCTGCCAATGTTCCATGCGTCTACGGTTGAAAGTTCGGACCCGGCAGGGCCCTGGGGTGTCAAAGAGGTTGGTGAAGGGGCCACTGTCCCTACAGAAGGTGCCGTGGCCAATGCAGTTTTTGATGCACTTGGAGTGCAGATCGACAGTTTGCCCCTGACACCCGAAAAAATATGGCGGGCTTTGAAGGAAAAAGAGCGTTCCCACGGAACCTGAGAATACTTTGTCAGCGCAGGCGGGATGGCTTTTTGGAAAAAGCGCGGTGGAGAGCCCTAAAGAAAAGAGCAACAAGGTTTAAAATTTTACTAAGACTTTAGAAATAGCAAAAGGAGGAAAAAGCATGCGGAAAAAAGATGTCACAAGTGTGAGAAGTGCCCTAGAGTACTTGGATAGCAAGGGAGAGGTTTTAAAGATCACAAAAGAGGTCGACCCAATCCTCGAAATTGCCGGTATTCAGAAGGCGCTTGACAACGGACCGGCAGTTCTATTTGAAAAGATCAAGGGTTACCCCGATTTTCAGAATGTAGGCAATATCTTAAGCCGACGGGAGAGGATTGCTGACCTGTATGATGAAGACGACCCGAAACAGTTAAAGTTCAGGTTCAGGGATGCCTTAAGGAAACCACTACCGCCCAAGATAGTCAATGATGCCCCTTGCCAGGAGGTAGTAATAACCAAGGACATTGATGTGTTGGGAACCCTGCCCATTATTAAGCACAGTGAGCAGGATGTCGGACGTATACTGGGTGGAGGCATTAACCTGTTAATGGGGAAATATTTTGGCGATGGTAGCAACGTCTCGTTCAACAGGACCCACTTTCGGGGTAAGGACTGGGCATCCCAATCCCATGCCCAGATAACCCATATAGGTATGGTCACATTCAAAACCAACCGGGATGATAGAATACCTGTTACCGTTAATATCAATCCACCTCTCTCAGTACAGATGGTAGCTGGGACTTGGAATGTGCGCACTCTCGTAGCTCATGGCGATGATGAGCTCGGTATAGCGGGTGCCTTCCAGCGTTCGCCTATAGAAATCGTGAAAGCAAAAACGGTAGATACCTATTCCATTGCTAATTCGGAGATTGTACTTGAGGGTTATTACGAACCACATAGTCAGAATGTATGGGAGAGTGATGAGGCGGAGGAACTAAAGCAACAAGTGGTAGCTCCTTTTTTCCCAGAATGGGAAGGCTATCTTGGCAGGTCATGGATCGTTCGCAAGTTGCAGGTAACTGCCATCACTCACCGCAAGGTCAATCCCATCTTCCACACAGCAATGGCCCGCGGGTTTGAGTATGCCGGCTATGATCTATTGAGGGAAGGCGAATTTATCGAGATGGCAGATAGGATTGCCCCTGGCATCGTGGTTGATGCATTCGTACCAATCAGCATCCAGTGGGGCGGTGGCGTAATCTTCCAAATTCGCAAGTCACGGGCACAGGATGAGGGATTTCAGCGAAACATACTTGCCGCTGCCCTTGCCAATGCCCCAGGAATGCGGTTGGCCATTGCGGTCGACGAGGATGTCGATATTTATAACAATGACGATATATTATGGGCAATCGAAAGCAGGGTCGACCCCGACAAAGATATACTGAGACTGCCTCGGGGCATGCGGGGTATCGCTGCACAACCGATGGAGGTAAGGCAACGCGGTATTGGGGGCTGGGAAGGGGGCATGGCATTTGATGCAACCAAACCGTTCAACGAAGCCTGGAGGTTTGAACGCGGCCAATATCCATCAACTAAGTTTGATCTTCGGAAGTGGTTGTCTGAGGAGCAGGTTAATGCGGTTCGGGCACAGCAGTCTGAATATGCAAGAACATGTGTCAAGAGGGGATGGTAGTAAGAAATTATGAGAGTATTAGAGGGTATTAGAGTTTTGGATCTGTCCCGTTTTCAATCGGGGCCAGTCTGCGGTATGCTGCTGGGAGACATGGGTGCAGAGGTTATCAGAATAGAGGAACCTGAGGGAGCGCCTGATCGGCGCTGGGGACTGTTGGGACCAGATGGTGAAACCCTTTCCTATAAGATCGTGGGGCGAAACAGAAAGGGTATCACCTTGCGCCTTAATACCTCCCAGGGCAAAGAAATCTTTCGGGAGCTGGTTAAACGATCTGATGTTGTGCTCCATAATTTTACGCCCGGCACTACAGTAGCAGACCAAATGGGCTATGATCGCCTCAAGGAAGTCAATCCAGCAGTGATTTTAGCGGCGATCTCGGGCTTTGGTCAAAATGGACCGGATGCAAAATTGGTCTGTTTTGACCATATTGCTCAGGCAAGATCAGGAGGCATGATTCTCACCGGGTTTCCCGGCGATCCGCCGCTCAAGACAACTATCACCTATAACGATATTTCAGCTGGGTTGTATGCGGTAATAGGTATCTTGCTTTCCCTCTATCACAGAGAAAAGACAGGGATGGGGCAGGAAATTGACGTATCCTTGTTCGACACAGCCTTTTTCAGCACCCAATGTATGGGTGCTCTGCTTCTTTATGAAGTATACGGCCAAATACGCAAGCAGGTAGGAAATCTGGGATTCCATTCTTATATAGGTTGTTTTCAGGCTAAGGATGGAAAATGGGTTCTATTTTCCGGGACGACTAATGCTATCTGGAAAAGGCTTACACGGGCTATAGGCAGGGAGGATATGGCCTCCGATACACGGTTCAGCACTAACGATATGGTCAGATTTGATAATGCGGAGTTTATCAATCCGGTATTAGAAGAGTGGGTCTCTCAGAGGACATCAGATGAGGTGGTAACCATATTTCGAGATGCCCGTGTTCCGTGCGGGATTGTCAATACAGTTGATCAATTACTGGATGATCCTCAAGTCAAGGCACGAGATATGATCCTTTATGTCGATTACCCCGGTTTGGGCAAGATTCCACTACCCGGTATTCCTGTAAAGTTATCAAAGACTCCTGGTGATGTGCAATCACCTGCCCCTATGATAGGGGAGCATAATGAAGAGGTCTATTGTGGGCTTTTGGGTATGAGCGCTGAGGAACTTGATCGACTAAAGTCAGCAAAGGTTATTTGAATCGCTGAGCATAATGAACCCGCTAGAGGGACATTTTCAGGTAAAAAGGGGAATATCAGTGACAAAAGTATACAGAGTTAATGTGAAAACCAAGGCCATTTTGCAGGAAGAGCTAAAAGAAGAATATCGGCTATTGGGCGGCCGAAGCTTGATCTCTAAAGTAATAAGCGATGAAATAGACCCAACCTGTGACCCTATGGGCGCAGGGAACAAACTGATCATCTGCACGTCGCTTTTGGCCGGAACTACGGTTCCGTCAGCCCACCGGCTTTCAATCGGTGGGGAAAGCCCCTTGACAGGTGGGATCAAGGAATCCAATTCGGGTGGTACATTCGCGACTATGCTGGCACAGCACAACATTAAAATGATTATCTTGGAAGATCTTCCGAATTCAAATAACTGGCAGCTATTAAAAATAGGAAAAGACGGGGCGGTGGAACTTATTCCTGCGGATAATTATATTGGGCTTAATAATTACTCGTTAGTTGAAAAGTTAAAGGAACGCTACGGTAAAAAGATCGGGGTTATCTCCATTGGAAAGGCTGGCGAAATGCTGTACCGGAACTCAACACTGCAGAACCTGGATGCCTCCACAGGTTATCCATCACGTGCATCAGCGCGGGGAGGGATGGGATCCGTCATGGGTTCTAAAAAAATAAAGGCTGTGGTCGTTGAGAAAGCTGAAACGCCTTACGTCTTCCAGTATGCCGATAAGGAGAGGTATGAAGCTGCTAGAAAAAAATTTGTGGATGCAATAGTGTCAAACTCGTAAAAAGTCGTATCCCTTGAATTTGTCATTTCGACTGCAAGGAGAAATGTTGTATTTTCAGCATGTTATATTGATAAGATTTCTCGCTTCGCTCGAAATGACATGCTATTTAGACTTTTTACGAAACCATCAATAGTAAACAACGAAAAAATGAAATGGCTGCGTGAGATTGGCACACCAGCACTCGTTGATGTTACCGGTCCCAAGGCAATCCTTCCCGTCCGCAATTACAGCGGAGAATTCTATGACAAGTTGGCTTCCATTAATAGGGAACAATTTTTGAGCAAACTGAAAGCGAATGGTGGCAGGAGTGGTAAACCGTGCCAAGCAGGTTGTGTCATACATTGCTCCAATCATTACAACGATGCCAAAGGGGAATATCTGACCTCCGGTTTAGAATATGAAACCGTAGCTCTTTTAGGTGCCAACTGCGATATCGCCGATTTCGACATAATTGCTCGTATGGACTGGCTGTGCGATGACTTTGGGATTGATACCATAGAGACGGGAGCAACCATAGGGGTTTGTATGGAAGCCGGGAAGATTCCTTGGGGAGATGGTGAAGCGGCCATCGGGCTGATAGAGGAGATGATATCAGGAACCGAGCTAGGTAAGCTGCTGGGGCAAGGTACTTTGGTAGCGGGAAAGACTCTGGGAGTTAAAAGAATCCCTACTGTAAAAGGGCAGGCGATGGCTGCATACGACCCGAGAAATTTAAAAGGGACAGGCGTGACCTATGCCACCTCGCCCATGGGAGCTGATCATACAGCTGGGTTAACAATGAGTGCGGCGCTTAATCCGATCTCTCCGCTAGGCCAGGCATCTCTTTCAGGCATGGTCCAATCCGTCGCTGCTACTGCGGATAGCTTTATGTGCCTGTTTGCCTGGTCTGGTGCCGCTTTGCCCGAAACCATCCCTGAATTAGTGGCCAGCGTTTACGGTGGAGAGTGGGATTTTGACAAGGTTCTCGATATAGGGAGGCAATCCCTCTTAAGGGAAAAAGCCTTTAATATTGCTGCTGGGCTTAAAGAAGAAAGCGATCGCCTGCCTGAATTCTTTCTCACTGAGCAATCCCCGGCAACAGGAGCTGTTTTCGATATTAAACCGATCGAACTTGATAGAGTTTTGAATTACTGATTTAGAGAACAGACACACAAGGGCGGATTCTCCGAGTATTATGCAGTTGCTCATTTTTTTAGCATTTGTAATTTTTTAGTAACGTTCAAAACTGTTGGCATGGCATATAGATGTTGAAAAAAATGCGGTCTGCTCCTAAAGTCGAGGTCTCGACACCGAGACCAAAGGAACGAGACCGCAATGGAACAAGAAATACATATAACACTTCGGTTTGATCTGGCAGCTGGCAAAGCGATCTTGAATGAGATTGTTTACCGATTGAAGCAACTTCCCGATCCGTTGATGGTAAAAATTCTCGAACAAATCCTGATAGGATATGATGAGCTGATCTGTGATCGTCTGAGCGGAACCTATCCCTCTCATGACAGGAAGGGTCTTGGACAACATGCCAGGAAGAACGACCCTGAAAAAGGTTTGTGCCGAGGCCGCAAGGCCCGTAAGCGAGGGTATCGGAGTCATTGCAGACAGGTTTCCACCGTTTTCGGCAAACTGAACATCCCTGTGAGGGTGGTTGAGTGCTGTCAGTGCGGAGCCCGGTATTCTCCGCTGCTCAGTGCCCTGAACATTGGCCCTTACCATCGAAAGGAATCCAATTTTGAACACGAGGTGATTGAGGCAGTGATCGACACCAATTATCGGCGATTGATTACCGGCCGATCTATCGATATATCCTTGGGCGGCATTCACAATATTGTCGTAGGCAGCGATCTGGATCAAAGCTACCACGAGACAGTCGCCTTGGAAGACTTCTCTGCAATCATGGCCGACGGCACCGGAGTAAAACAACACAAAGGTGGGAAAGGGGAGCTCAGAGCCGTTGTAGGGGTTACCCATACAGGTCGCGTAGAACCCTTGGGTTGCTTCGTCAATACCGAGTGGTCTGCTATAGAGCTCAGTATCAGAGAGCGGATCAAGAAAACCGAACACTATCACATCCCCTTTGTCTATGATGGCGAGCCCGGCTTAGATACCTTTCTTGCTGATATTGCCGAGTCTCAACGCTGCGTGTGGCATGCGCCACGAGGATTATACCATGCCCTCTGGGAAGACGATGTCAAAAAGAAAGACAGCCACGAGCACATCGATACCATCAAAGGCCTTATCGGCATCGAAATCCCAGAAAGCGACTATGAGCTCCTCAAAGAACAGGACAAAGAACAGGTGCAAACACGGTATCAATCAAGCAAGGCCGAAATCGCAGAACTGATCGAGACCTTCAAAGATAAGGGATATAAACACGGCGCATCATATCTTGAAAACCTTGCCGGACGATTGTTCACCACTATCGAACTATGGCTGAAAACAGGCATCATCGCCCCTAAAACGACCTCTTTATTAGAGAGAGTCTTTCGTGAAATTGGACGCCGTCTGAAACGGATCGCCTGGGGATGGTCAGATAAAACAGCCACCACGCTATCCAAGATGATTATGCTCAAGCACTATTCCCGGCGTAAATGGGAACAGTATTGGTTGAAAAAGCTCGGCATCGAGGGGCACTTTCACATCTCCATCAGTTCTATCGAATTGTGTCCATGCCAACACTTTTGAACGATACCAATTTTTTCCTTGACAATGCGATGAAGATTATATAGTTCTATCTCGAACGTTATACACATCTCAAAAAGCTGACACCATGTAAGCATATGAAATAGTAAGACTATGTATGCTTAAGTATGCCTTTATTGTTTATGTTTTCGCTTATGGGATTGATTATGATCAACAAAACTGAAGGCAAAGGGTGTTGTTCAAATCAAAGATCCCCAATGGTGACCTTTTCGACCCCTGTAGTTTACCCTCAAATATTGATAACCATTCTATCAGGTCTGGGCCTAGATACTGTGGAAGAAATATTTCAATGTTCTGATTGATCGGGAGTGTTTGAGAGAAAGTTATGTATTTGACAAAGGGAAAGGAGAAAGAACGTGTTAGGTATTGTCTCATACGGCGCTTATGTACCTTTGTGGAGGCTGCAGCGGAGCGCAATTAGTCCCGGCCTTCGAGGCGAGAAAGCCATTGCTGGATTTGATGAAGATAGCATCACTATGGCAGTCGCCGCTGCGTTGGACTGTTTACAGACCTCCGAGCGGGAGTCGATAGACGGCTTGTTTTTTGCTACCACGACTTCGCCCTATTCGGAAAAACAGGCTGCCGCCACGGTTGCCAATGCCCTTGACCTAAGAAGGGACATCCTTGCTGCTGATGCCTTAGCGTGCCTGAGGGGTGGCACTATTGCAATGCGAATTGCCTTTGACATGGTCAAGGCAGGGTCAGCCCAGAGGGTCTTGCTCACGGCTGCGGACGTCCGATTAGGGGCTCCGGAGTCCAGCTTCGAAAGGGATTCCGGCGATGGAGCCGCGGCTGTGTTATTTGGGGATTCGGCAGATGTCATTGCTACTATCTTACACCATTACTCCATATCAAATGAACTGATGGATGTATGGAGATTAGCAGGTGAAACCTTTATCAATATTGAAGAGGATCGGTTTATTGAGGAAGAAGGGTATCTAAAGGTTGTTGGAGAGGCGGTCTCGAGGCTTATGACACAGCAAAACCTTGCGCCAAAGGATTTTGCAAAGGCCGTATTATGTGCGCCTAATCCCAGGTGCCATCGTTCGATTGGAGCCAAATTGGGATTCGAGCCTCATCAGATACAAAAACCCCTCTTTGAAGAGGTCGGCAATACAGGCAATGCATACCCCTTAATGCTCCTCGTTGCTGCCTTGGAGGAGGCAAAGCCCGGTGACAAGATTCTGCTGGCTAGTTACGGTGACGGAGTTGACGTATTTGTGTTAGAAGCAACTGAGCACATACAAAGCAGAGGGCTGGGACTACAGGCATATATTAATTCTAAAAGGGTTATTGACGATTATCGCAGGTATACGAAGTGGCGAGGCATCCTGCCGCTTGATAAAGGGCGTAGTGTTCTCATGCCCAAGCCTTCCCTAAAAGAGATGATGAGACGCCAAGATGAAACCATCAGGATGTACGGGAGCAAGTGCAGGGTTTGTGGGGCAGTTGCATATCCGCCTCAACGAGTATGCGCGAAATGCCATACGAAAGACCAATTTGATATGGTGCGGCTGGCAGAAAAAAGAGGGGAAATATACAGCTATACCGTAGACTATGCCGCAGGGGGGTTGGAAATCCCTATTGTGACTATGACGAACATAGAAGATGGGGGAAGAGCATTCTGCCTATTAACTGATGCGTCCCCTGACGAGGCGGGCATCGGATTACCGGTCGAGTTTAGCTTCAGGAGAAGTTATCAAGATATCATCCCTGAGTATATCTGGAAGGCGAGGCCGATAAGGATAAGGGAGTAAGAAAGGAGCACAATGGAAAGTATCAAGGACAAAGTAGCCATTATTGGAATGGGGTGCACCAAGTTTGGGGAGCTTTGGGATAAAAGCGAAGATGATCTCTTGATTGAGGCAGCCTACGAAGCATATGAGGATGCAGGGGTTGAACCCAAAGATATACAAGCTGCCTGGTTGGGGAACGCCCGCACCGCTATGCGCGGGGCAGCCCTAGCTATCCCTCTTAAACTGGAATATATTCCGATTACGAGAGTTGAAAATCAGTGTTGCTCGGGCACTGATGCCTTTAGGAACGCCTGTTATGCTGTAGCAGCAGGAGTATATGATATAGTCCTTGTTGCCGGCTTTGAAAAGCTTAAAGACGCAGGTCCGGAGCGCTTACGGGCCCGGTATCTTTACCCTGATCTCTTTCCTCAGGTGCCCATAGGGCTTCCGGCTCAGGAGTTTGCGCTGAAAGCCACAAGATATTTTCACGATTATGGGCTGAGTTATGAAGACGGTAAGAGGATGTTGAGCAGAATTTCGGTCAAGAATCACCACAATGGCACTATGAGTCCGAAGGCCCATTTTAGGAGAGAGATAACCATTGAGCAGGCAATGAATGCGCCCATGATAGCGTATCCGCTGGGCCTGCTTGATGCGTGCGGTGTCAGCGACGGGGCAGCAATTGCAATCCTCACCCGCAGTGATTTGGCTAAGAGCTTTCGGGATGATTATGTGCTTGTGAAGGGGCTTGGAATATGCTCGGGCGCAAAACAAGCCCAACTGCGAGACGATGAGGATTTAATTCATTTCGAGGAAAATGTGCGAGCAGCAAAAATAGCGTATCATGAGGCAGAAATCAGTGATCCGCTAAAAGAAATTGATCTTGCCGAACTGCATGACTGCTTTACCATAACAGAGGCTATCACCTATGAGGACTTAGGGTTCTGTCCGAGAGGAAAAGCGAGAGAGTACGTAGAAGGAGGGGTGTTTGATCTTGATGGCGATTTGGCCGCAAACCCTGACGGTGGACTGAAATGCTTTGGTCATCCACTTGGCGCCTCAGGGGTGAGAATGATCTATGAGATATATAAACAAATGCAGTATAAGGCCGGGCCTCGTCAGCGGAAGAATCCCTCTCTGGGATTAACTCATAACTTGGGCGGCACCACAGGAGCGTATACGGTTTCGGTGGCCGTCTTTGGCCAGCGGGATTGAGAGCTACAGGATCGGAGGTTTGGATATGGAATTCGAATACAAGAAAGAGGGCCACATTGCCGTTTTTTCCATCAACCGCCCTGAGGCCAGGAATGCGTTTAATACCAAAATGCTTAAAGCACTAACGGATGCAATGGTAGATTTCCGTGATGATGGAGAGCTGAGAGTGGGTATCATTACGGGAGCTGGGGAAAAGGCTTTTTGTGGCGGCACTGATGCGAAAGAGCGGTTGCCCCTCTTGAGAGAGCATCGCGGTAGCCCGGATGCAACACCAGCAAACATGATGCGTGGGCTTGAGATATGGAAACCCCTGATCGCTGCTGTGAACGGTGTTGCATTGGGTATGGGCGTGGAAATAATGTTATCGTGCGATATAAGGATAGCATCAGAGAATGCTCGCTTCGGCCTGTTGGAGGTAACCTTAGGTCTCATTCCTGGGCAAGGGGGTACCCAGAGGTTGCCTCGAATGATTCCATGGTGTAAGGCGGCAGAAATGGTGCTTACCGGGAAGATAATAGATTCTCACGAAGCGATCCAAATGGGGTTGATTAACGAGGTTGTTTCGCCCGACCAGCTCATGCCGCGAGCAAAAGAATGGGCTGAGACTATATGTCAGGCTGCTCCTCTTGCGGTGAAAGCAGCCAAAGAAGCGATGATCAGAGGTTGCAACATGGATCTCAATGACGGGCTACGGCTTGAAAGCACATTGGTAAGTTATCTGGTTGGTTCGGATGATTTCGCTGAGGGAATTAAGGCGTTCGCTGAAAAGAGAAAGCCTGTCTATAAGGGGAAATAATTGGGCGGGAAGGAGTAAGAAGTATGGACATTAGAGAAAAGATACAAAAGGTTGGAGTGGTAGGATGCGGAACGATGGGATCTGGGATTACCCAAGTGTGTGCTCAATCCGGCTATGAAACCATAGTATCAGAAGCGAATGAGGAGCTTTTAAAGAAAGGGATTGGGTCAATTGAATCGTTTTTAAACAAAGGAATAGAGAGAGGTAAAATCACTCAACAGGAAAAAGAATCTACATTGGCTCACATTAAAGGAGTTACTGATCTCGGGTATTTTTCTGAATGTGATTTAGTAATCGAAGCTGCGAGCGAGGATCTAAATTTGAAGAAAAGAATACTTGCTGACCTGGATAGAATCTGTCCGGAGCATGCAATTCTTGGCACCAATACCTCAAATCTGTGCATTATGGAGCTTGCTGCAACGACCAAGAGACCGGAGAAGGTTTTAGGGATTCACTTTATGAATCCTGTGCCACTGATGAGATTAGTAGAACTGGTAAGATCTATAGCGACACGTGGAGATATTCTGGCGATGGTAAAGGAGTTTACGAAATCTTTAGGCAAAGACTACATCATTGCTTCAGACACTCCGGGGTTTATTGTAAATCGTTTAAACTCCCCCTTTATGCTCAATGCGATCCGCATGTTTGAGGCCGGCATCGGTTCCATAGAAGACATCGATAAGGCAGCGACTTTAGCGTTAAATCATCCTATGGGACCTTTTACACTAATGGATTTTAGCGGACTTGATATGATGTATAGCTCGGTCAAGCAGAGATACGAAGAGCTTCCAATACCTGAATTTATGCCCCCTCCGCTATTGAAAAGGATGGTTCATGCCGACAGATTTGGGCGCAAAACAGGAAAGGGTTGGTACGAGTACAACGAGAAGGGAGAAAAGATTGGGTCATTGAAGTTGGGGGATCTCGGTTAATGGTGAAGAAGCAACTAAAATTAGAGGAGGGCTCTGGTCGATAGAACAAATTATTCAATGAAACTATTGCCATGTCAACATAATATTATTGGGTTATTTAATTAACTTTCTCTGCGTTTTTCGTCAGAATAATCGCTGATGGTAATGGACTGACAACCCGGGAGGAAGTCAATGAAAAAATATATTGTACGCCTTTCTAGGCAAGAGCGAAAATCACTGAAAAGCTTAGTGTCATCGGGAAAAGGCCCAGCCAGGATGTTTGCAAGGGCATGTAGCCTGTTGAAAGCCGACGTTGGAGAAGGCGGCCCTGGTTGGCCGGATGAGAAAATCGCAGAGGCTTTGGACGTTACCGTACAGACCATTGAGCGTGTCCGTAAACAACTGGTCGAAGAGGGGCTCGAGGAGGTGTTGAGTCGCCGCCCATACGTCCTGAAGCTCTCTCGCAAGAACCTTGACGGTTATGCAAAGGCCCATTTAATCGCCTTGGCCTGCAGAGACCCCCAAGGGATACACCCGCCGGAGCTTGCGATTATTGGCTGACAAGATGGTAGAGCTGGGATGTGTTGAGGGCATCTCCCATGAAGCCGTTCGAAGGGTTTTAAAAAAAACGAATTGAAACCATGGTTATATCATCAATGGTGCATCCAATCTCAAGCGAGTTCGGCTTTTGTGTGCGCAATGGAGGATATCCTTACGGTTTACAAACGGCTCTTCAATCCCTATGAGCCTTTAGTGTGTATGGACGAGACGAGCAAAAAACTCACAGCGGAAACCCGTTGTCCGATCCTGGCTGCCCCCGGACGACTAGTACGCTACGATTGTGAGTATGAGCGCAATGGGGCAGGCAATCTGTTTATGTTTTTTGATCCTCTGGCTGGCAAACAGCAGATTTCGACAACATATCGCCGGACAAAGGCTGACTGGGCACGGCAGTTGGCTCAACATGGCAGAAATCGAACTGAGTGTTTTAGCGCGCCAATGCCTCGACCGTCGTATTCCCGGCAAAGCTACCCTGGCCTCTGAAGTGGCCGCGTGGCAACACAGGCTAAATATTGCCGAAGCTAAAGTAGACTGGCGCTTTACCAATGATAAAGCCAGGATCAAACTGAAATGTTTATACCCTACATTATCATGTTGATGAAACACTAGTAACGCCAGAGAATATCGTGAACAACCTCAAATTATTTGGGGCAAATGCGAATGACGTGGCAGCAGATGGACAAATGCTTTACCGGGACAAGTCATCGCCGATTTGGAGAAAGATCTTGGTTCAAAGTGAAGCTCCCGTTGCAGAGAGAATTTTATCCCTAGTTAGCCAGTTGGAGGAACCAGTAGACATTTGCAATCTCATTTTTCTACTTTTAGCTCAGGAACTGAGAGACCAAATGCCGCCTTAAGGAGATGCGCCATGGAATACTATGAATATGAACCATTTGCAAGAACTTGGGGGCACATCTTACCTGATAAAGCAAAGAAAAACGAGGACAAGGTTTACCTTTACTTTAAAGACCAGAAGGTGACCTATGAGCAGCTTAACGAACATGCTGATCAGGTGGCAAAAGGCTATCTTTCTTTGGGTCTTAAAAAGGGAGATAAGGCGGCGATAATGATGCCAAATTGTCCTGAATTCCTTTATCACTGGTTTGGTTTAGGCAAAATGGGAGGTGTTGAGGTTCCTCTTAACACTGCTTATAGAGGCGATATCCTGCGCCATTGTATTACTAACTCCGATGCCAAAGTTTTGGTGGTGCATGAGCAATTTCTTGACCGGGTCCAGTTTATCCAGGATGAATTAAGTACTTTGGAGCACGTGATTGTTTATAGTCCCGATGCTAAGACAATTGAGGCTGGACTGAAGTTTCCCACGCATAGGTTCGAGATACTTCAGGCTAAGAGTCCGACAGATTATCCTTTACCAGAGGTAAGACCTTCAGACCCATTCCAGATAATTTATACGAGCGGAACAACCGGCCCATCCAAGGGGGTAGTTCTCTCCCATAGCGCGGTATATTGGTATGCCATCTTTCATATCTGGTTCCAAAGGCATCGTCGAGACACCCGAACGTATCACTGCCTTCCCCTATTTCATCAAAATCATCGGTTTGCCACTACTTATGCCATTCTTCTTGACGCTTCGTATGCCATGGGAGAAAGATTTAGTCCGCGTATCTTCTGGGATGACGTCAGAAGGTATAATTGCACTCATATCGCGTTAATGGGGAGTCTTTATCAGATACTCTATAATCAACCTCCTAAGCCTGATGATGCTGACAATCCAGCAAAAACTGGTTCGGGGGTGCCGATTACTGCGGAGCTCGCTAAGGGATTTGAAAAGAGGTTTGGTGTTAAGCTTTACTGCGGTGTTTTTGGCTTAACTGAGATCTCGCCACTCACGAGAATATCATGGGATGAGGCAGACAGCTTAAAGGCTGAAAATAGGTGGGAGCAAGCCTTAAGTATGGGCAGAGAACAGAAAGAGGATTTCGAAGTAAAGGTGGTGGATGTTGAGGACAATGAGGTCCCAGATGGCGAAGTTGGAGAGCTGGTCTGCAGACCCTCCCGACCGTACTCAATGATGTCAGAGTATGTGAATAATCCTCAGGCTACGGTTGAGGCGTTCCGTAACCTTTGGTTCCATACCGGAGATCTGGCACGAAAAGACGAGGACGGCTATTTTCACTTTGTCGACAGGAAGAAGGACTACTTGAGAAGGCGAGGTGAGAACATTTCCTCGGTTGAGGTTGAAAAGGTCATTAACTCGCATCCATCGGTTTCTGACTCAGCAGTGGTAAGCGTTAAATCTGAAGTTGGGGAAGATGAAATCAAGATTGTGGTAGAACTTAGAGAAGGGCAGAGTTTACCCCCTGAAGAATTGCTCAGTTGGTGTGAGCCAAGAATGGCTTATTTCATGGTTCCTAGGTATGTTGAGTTTATGGATAAAATGCCCAGAACCCTTACGGGGAGGGTGCAGAAGCACTTGTTAAGAGAAGCGGGCATAACGGAAGATACCTGGGACAGAGAAAAGGCGGGATATAAACTAAAGCGATAAAACCGCCATAGCGGGAATAAGAGAACAGAAGTGAAGGAAATGCATCACGAATAAGAGGTAACCGGTCATCTAGCCAAGCTACAAAGGCAATGTGTTTATATTGGATGATAGATAAACAGTTGAACGTTGTAGCAAGCAAAAGATAACCAATTGTACCGTAGAGGAATGATTGAATGTCGAAGGAAAAATCGCATCATTAGGCGGTATCCAGCAGGAGACGAGTCTAATTCTTAACGGCCGGGTCATGATAATGGGAGGGCTTTAAAATATAGCCAGATACGAAAGAGAGGTAGAGGAGGTAAGAATATGTTCAAGAAAATAAGGCATATAGGAATCGTTGTGGAAGATCTTGAGCGTGCAATTGATAAATTCGAGGGTTTTGGACTTCGATGTAATGAAGTCAAAGATATGAATGAACTTGGTATGAGGATCGCCTTTATGCCGAGCGGAGATTCCCTGCTCGAGTTTATCTACTACACGGATATTAACAAAAAGCAAAGCGGCATAGTGGGGCGACAAAAAGGTGGCCCTATAAATCACATCTGTTTTGAAGTGGACGACATGGAGAGTACCATTCAAGATTTTGAGAAGAAAGGAGTGAAACTAATAGAGGGTTTCCCGAAAAAAGGGGCTCATGGAAGAGTGGCCTTTTTTTATCCAGAAACGACTGAGGGCATCCTTATAGAAATATGTCAAGTATAGATGGGCTGGTATCCTTTTGCAAACATGAGATAGGTAGGTAGTTATGAATTTAGCTAACTCTCTTTTGAAAGGAAAGGGTGTTCGTGCTTATAAAGCAGCACCTGTGCCCAAAGAGCCTTGAGCTAGTTAAACCTGAGAAGGTTCTTCTCCTAATTAGTTGAAGGAGGCCTGGTAAATTTTCAGCGTAAAGTATCGCACATCATGAGAACCATAAGCCTTGCGTTTAATGAGTTTGATTTTGTTATTCACCCCTTCCAGTCTGCCAGTATGGACGGGATACTCACAATGGTTCATGATGCCATAGCGATGGCGTTCAAGCATGTTTGTAAATCTGTTCAGAGCACGATGATTCAGCGAGCGGGGCAGCTCACACCAATGATCCAGTGCTTTACCGGCCCATGCTCTGGATCAATAGGTCTAGATATGTTTAAGCTGGTCTTTTAAGATCATCACGGTGCTGCTTACCTTGTTTAGTTCCAAAAGCTCTCTGAGCTGTTACCGATGCTTTTTGCGACGGATATGAGATCGGTTTTTGAGCAGCAGGTATTTGGCGCCTTTAAAGACAGCTTTATGCTCCTTGGCAGCTTTCCGGTACTCGCTGTTACGGATCTTGTCGATGACACGGTTAAAAGCAGCCACAACATGAAAGAGATCAAAGAAGATGGCTACATGCGGTAGTTTTTTTAACGGCTTTGCTGGGCGGGTCCTACATATCCATAACGACGCCCTCAATCCATTTCTTCTGTGTAGCCGACAAACCGATTGAAAAGCGGGTAAGGGTCTTTGCTTTTCGCTCTTTGCCCACTTGGATAACACGGCCGGTTTCGTAGTCCAGAACTACGGTTACGTATTTGTGGCCCTCTCTTAAGGAGATCTTATCCACGGCCAGGATGCGGAGCCCGTCATAGTTCGGTTGACCATGGTGGGCCTCGAGATAGTATAGAATTATAAAATTTGATTGATCTTTAGTAAAATACAAGGGGTTAGCTTTCCCAAATAGTCAAACAGAGTGACTTTATTGTTACTTACTGCAAGATTTTGAAGACATGGAGGTAACCTCAATGGGTAATATGGAAAAAACAATTTTTCGGCCAATCAAGATAAAAGAAATGCAACTTAAAAATAGGATAGGTTTCGCCCCTTTTCTTGTTAACCCGGTTGGGGAGGATGGTAGGGTATGTGATAAGACGATTAGATGGTATGAAGAAAGGGCAAAAGGAGGGGCAGGGTTTCTAATGATTGCAGCTGTGGATCCAAGGATGTCTGAATGGCACCAACACAGAAGAGGACTCGCCCTATTTGATGATAAGTATATTCCTGGTTTCGCTAAACTGGCCAAAGTTATTCACTCTTATGGTGTTAAATTAGGGCTTCAAATTGCAGTTTTCGGCCCCGCGTTTGTTGATAAGGGTATGTCACCATCACCGTATCCTGACGAAAAGCACGCTAAGGATAGAGTGCCGGATCTTTTCGAGGGATATAAGCCCATAAAAGAGGTATCAGTTGAAGAACTTGAACAGTTTGAGCTTGATGTTGTAGCTACTGCTTTGAGGGGGAAGTCAGCGGATATTGATTGTGTAGAGTTACATTGTGCACATGGTGATGCGACACTTCATTGTTGTTCTATTTCACCATATTATAATAGACGAAGAGACAAATACGGCGGAAATTGGGAGAATAGGCTTCGTTTTCCCGTTGAGACGATAAAAAAAATGAGAGAAGCGCTGGGAGAGGATTACCCCATACTCGCTAGAATTAGTGCCGATGAACTTTTGGGGGGAAAGGGCATTACATTGGAGGCAACCACGAAAATTGTCGTCCCTGCTTTAGAGAAGGCTGGAATAGATTGTTTTGACGTTTCTCAAGGATCCATATACCATGCTCCCCAAGGTATAGCTATCCCCCTATATTATCCTAGGGGATGTTTTATTCACCATTCTGCGGCTGTGAAAAATGTCACAAAGCTTCCTGTAATTGGCTCAGGTCGGATCGTTGATATCGAAATGGCTGAGAGATTTATGAAGCAGGGAAAAGCTGACATCATCTACCTGGGTAGGCAACTAACTGCTGATCCAGAGACCCCCAATAAGTATTTAGAGGGAAGAGTAGAGGATATTCGGCAGTGCATAGGATGTCTTGCTGGATGTGGCAGGCCTTGCCCTATTAATTACGATATACAGGATGAACCCATTCCGTTGATTCAGGCAGAGAAGTCGAAAAAGATTCTAGTCATAGGGGGCGGCGTAGCAGGAATGGAAGCGGCAAGAATAGCTACTTTAAGAGGTCACAAGGTAACCCTAATAGAGAAAGAGTATGAGCTTGGGGGTATGGTAGGTGCCCTGGCCCTTAATCCATTGATGGCTGAGTTTAGGAATATTGTGGATTATCTTGCTGTCCAGATGAGGAAACTAAAGGTGGACGTAAGGGTATGCAAGGAAGCTACTGCAGTTGATGTAGAAGAATTGAGACCTGAGATTGTCATACTTGCCGCTGGCTCATCCATTATACTTCCAGAGGTAACTAAAGGGAAACCGGGGATAATGACCTATATTCAGGCGGTCAGGAGAAAAGCAGCCATCGGCCAAAAAGTCGTTATTTGGGGATTAGCCGCTGCTACACTGGCTATCTCGCTTGCTGATGAAGGCAAGGATGTAATTATCATGGGTAGAGGTAGCGAAGACACTTTGGACAAAAATGATCCATTTCCAAGGAGAGTATGGGTATTCAGAAAAATCACAGATGTCAATTTACCCAGAGGAACTCCCGAAGCTGCGAGAGTTAGTAACCCCAAAGTCCTAACTAATATAACCGTAAAGGATATTGACTATAAAGGAATCAGATTAATTGATAAGGATGGGCTAAATAGAGTTATTCAATACGATACTCTTATTATCGCAAGAGAAAGGGCTTCTAACAGTTCTCTCTTTGAAAATTTGCACGGGAAGGGGCTAGAGGTATATAAGATTGGAGACTGTTTACAGATTGGAGATATTAAAGAGGCAATTTGGAATGCTAACGAAATTTCCAGGAAGATTTAAATATGACAATATCGCAGAGTGTTGGTTTGAAGGAAGATATACTTAGCCACTGGTGTCCAATTAAGAATGTGGACAAGTAAGATAACTAGTTAAAATAACATTGAAAAAGGAAATATATTTTCTTAGCGACTTGAAAATCGATTTTGGCCATAATCCCGGAAAATCACCGCGAGGATGTGGCTTATGTATTCAGGATAAGTAATATTTTCTCAGCTAATGGACTTTTTGTCCATACATCAGTTTCGTCGTTGTGTAGATAAATACCATGGAAATTATCGTATGAGATCGTTTTCTTGTCTAGACCAATTTCGCTGTATGGCCTTTACCCAGCTTTCGTACTGAGAACGCCTCAGAGACATCGAGTCTTGTTTATGGGCATAGAGGAGAAGGAGGAACGTCTGAAGAGCTCGTCTTGATCACAGGCTATTCTAGAGGCTTCTGCCGATGAAGGTCATGGACAAGGTCTGAGCCTACACATTGAAAGGAGGTGATATCCAAAAAAAGAAAGAGGTGCGAAAAAGTGTATTTTAGACGAAAGATCTTTTAATCAAGGCTGGTTGGAATGAACCAGTAAGGAAGGGGGTTAAAAAATGAAAAATAGAATAGGCAATCTTCGGTTATTTGTAACGTTGTTAACTGCTTGCTTAGTGCTGACTGCTCCATATATGAGTTGTGCCAAAGAAGAGGTGCAAGAACTCCTGATCGGCTCCAATATGCCTTTCTCAGGTCCAGGTGCATCTTGGGGCAATCCCCTTAGAAAGGGTATGGACGTTTACGTAGATCTCGTTAACGAGGATGGAGGCATTTCAGTGGGTGCTCACCAGTACAAGATAAAAATGATTTATGTAGATGACAAGTATACTGCGGAAGGTGCACGAGAAGCTGCTGAAAGCCTGATCTATCGTTATAAAGTGCCATTTATGGTTGGTGCCTGGGGGTCGGCCACAGTTGCAGCTATCGCCCCGGTTGCCAACAAGGAGAAGATAATCGTTATCCATGGTAACGGCGGTGGGAAGGAGGTGGTTAAAACTACTTGGCCGTATATATTTCGGTACGGTAGCACATTAGTAAGTGGTTTACCCGCTCAATTTGAAGTTCTCAAAAGAGAACAGCCTCAGGTTAAAAGGATTGGAGCACTTTTCCGCGATGACGCCCTCGGAGCAGTGTTTTCCCGAAATCTTGATAGTCGAAGAAAGGAGATAGAGAAAAAGCTTGGCATAGAAATAGCTTGGGCTCCTACTTTTTATCCCCTTGGCACAAACGACTTCTATCCCTATTTAGCTAAGCTTAAGCAAGCCAATGTGGATGCTATCTGGGGAGTACCCTCAGCTTCTGAACTAGCACTGTGGTGCAAACAGAGCTATGAATTAGGGTATAAATTTTGGTTTGTGTCATTTGGGACCCTCACAAATGTAGAAAGTTTTCTTTCTGTCGCGGGGGAAGAGGCAGCTCAATATGCATACTGTCAGCATGCACCGGTTTGGAAAATGCCTTCCACGCCACTTAAATACAAAAAAATGGCTGAACGCATAAGGGATCGCTATCTTAGACAGTATGGGGAGCCGCTGAACTATGATGGAAGCTTCTGCTATGGAAATAGCCACCTTGCCTTACTTTTTGAAGCCTTAGAGAAAGCTGGTACACTTGATCCTGATGCGGTCAAACAAATCCTTCAAACAGAGATTCTTAGCACTTTCTTGGGAACCTGTAAGGCGGATGGCGAAAAGACTTACGGTATTAGGAATACCTTTCCTGTGCCAACGTACATGGGTAAGATCAAAGATGATAAACTGGTCTACATCGGACAAGCAGTAAATATTCTACCCTAGTGTAATGAGTCATAAAAAGGATATTTTTATTCAGCCGAGCGAGGGTACTCATATATCGCTTTGATCAAAATCTGTTAAAATCAATCAAAGCTTATGCGCTCTCTTGAAGAAGTGAAGCTCCCCGCCCACAGGGCGGGGCATCTTAAAACAACTCTAGCTGCGGGGGGGATTTCTCTTGTTCGCGATGGTACTCAATATAGTTCCTGATCACATCTGCCGTTACCTTGTCGCCAACGGTGCGAGCAAAATATCCATCTTCCCACAATTCTCCTCCCCACAGCTCTTTCTTGATCGCAGGGTGCTCTTTGAATATGACGCTGGCACTGATAGTCTTGAGCATCACTACCACTTTCGAGATACTATATCTGGGTGGAAACGACAAAAAGATATGGACGTGATCTTGCGCGATCTCAAGGGTGTCTATTGCAAAGTCGTGATGTACGGCAATCTCCTCAAAGATTTCTTTTGTTCGTGCTCTGATGTCTTATCGCAAGATCCACTTTCGGTATTTCGGTGCCTACACCAGATGATATTTCGTTTCATAGACCGCATTGCTTGTTCTCTTCAATACCATGCGGGAAGTATAGCACAGCTATCCCTGCCTTCGGCAGGAGAACTTTTCATCCCCGTTTACAAAACGGGGTATTCAAGTTCTGGGTCTTCATAAAAATGTTTTTTGATGATTAGCAGAATAGCGATAACATTTATAAATTTAATGAAAATGTGATGGTGCCTCCCTTTTCTATAATCATTACCGATCTGGGAGCACAGTAGGCAGTAAAGGTGGCTTGCCATCAGGGTGAGGCATATATCGAGATTAACATGAAAAGGAGGCCAACCTCCATTTTCGGTAAAAGTACAACGATTGAATTAAAGCATAATAGCAGTTAAGCATGAAAAGGTGAATCATTTCCTAGCATGGTCATGGTGGATAATAACTTAGGGATGATCCATGAAGGAGTTTGAAAAGCTTATCTATTAGGATTTGCGGCGGAAAAGTTTGCACAACACGGAGTAGGGAAATGGTAGTTCAGGCAATATTTAACTCGTTAACTCTGGGGATGACATATGTCTTAATATCATGCGGCTTAAGCTTAGTTTTTGGTGTTTCATTGCTGATTAACTGGCCTCATGGATCATTATACATGCTGGGTGCGTATGGAACATACTATCTCTGCGCTGAATTGGGAATCAATTATTTCGTGGCGCTACTTATAAGCACCAGCTTTGTGGGTGGGATTGGGATGTTGATAGAAAAAGTTGTCAATTATCCTCTCGGTAACAAAGGTTTATTACGAATCATGGGAGCCAGCCTAGGCGCGATGTGGTTTATTGAAGGGATTGCGCTAGTTATTTTTGGGGAAGAGGACAAAAAGGTGACCACAGTCTTTGATGGCAGGATTGATATACTTGGCGCTGTTGTTCCTGTAGATAGGGCAGTCGTAATAATAGTGGCCTGCTTGATAATGTTAGCTTTATATTACGTTCTTCAGCGAACCAAATTAGGGAAAAGCATTCGTGCCGTCGCGCAAGACAGGATATATGCAGAACTGCAGGGAATCAGTGAAAAGCGTTCTCGTTTATTGTCGATGGGAATAGGCTGTGGCTTGGCAGCATTAGCAGGCGGCTTACTGGCACCTATATATTACGTTAACCCCTTTATGGGTATAATGCCGCTATTAAAAGCTATAATTGTGGTAACTGTAGGTGGTATGGGTAGCATTTCTGGGTCAGTCATAGCCGGTTTAGCATTGGGATTCGTTGAAGGCTTTGGTTATGCATATTTGGGAACGTGGACGACCGTAATTGTTTTCGGACTGTTGATCTTCACGCTGATAATTAAGCCACAGGGCTTTTTTGGGAGGTTGTCTATTGAATAGGTTGCTCTCAGCAAAATACCTTAAGCTGCTGATATTAGCTTTTTTTATTATTGTAGTACCGCTAATCTCTTCAAGCTACCACTACCTACACTTCTTCATCATGAGTATGATTTACGGTATAGCTGGTATGGGTTGGCTTTTTACGAATAGAAGCGGCGGCTTTAGTCTGGGCCAGACAGGGTTTATAGCAATAGGCTCATACACTTCAGCTCTGCTTACCACCAGACTAAACATTTCCTTCTGGATTGCTTTACCACTAGCCGGAGTGACGGCAATGCTCATTTCTGCCATGATCGGGGTTGTAGTTCTTAGGCTAAGGGGATTGTATTTTGGAATTGTAAGCTTTGGTTTTGCGGAAGTAATACGTCTTGTAATCAGTGGCACATCCTTTCTAGGGGGGGGTGTCGGTATTTTCGATATACCGGCTCCTGATGCAATTATAATCGCTGGCATAAAGCTTTTGGAATTTACTGGGCGAATAACATTATATTACTTATGTGCATTTTTGTTTTTAATCAGTACATACATTTTTTGGAGGTTAGACATCTCTGATTGGGGGAAAACGTTACAGGCTATTGCTCAAAATGACAAATTAGCTGAAAGTTTGGGCATATATAAAATGAAACATAAGGTGCAATCTTTTGCTGTTGCGTGTTTTTTTACTGGAATTGCGGGGAGTTTTTACGCCCATTATCTCAATATGATTACTCCGGCAATGTTTACTATAGAGCAATCAATATGGATTTTCCTTTGTCCCATATTAGGAGGTGTTCGCTCGATTGTTTTTGGGCCGTTACTAGGCGCGTTTGTCATGACTATTGTGAGCAACAGTTTGCGAGGAATGGGCAACTATGAGCCTGTCATTCTTGGCGCTATGTTGGCGGTTATCTGCCTATACCTTCCTGGAGGATTGATATCCATAGGCACTCAAATAGCTCAACGACTACGAAAAATGTGAAGGACGCAAAATCCTAAAATGGAGAAAATGAGTGGTGGAAATGTTGGAGGTTCTGGGATTAACTAAGAGATTCGGTGGACTAGTTGCGGTAAATAATTTGACTTTTAATGTTGAGGAAGAAGAGATACTAGGTATTATTGGCCCCAATGGCGCTGGAAAAAGCACTCTCTTCAATCTGCTTTGCGGTTTTTTGCGCCCGTCGAAGGGTCAGATAAAGTTTATGGGAAAAACTATCGTAAATCTGAGACCAGACCAAATAGTAGACCAAGGTCTGGCAAAGACGTTCCAAAGTAATGATACACTTTTCAGGGAAATGACTGTTCAAGAGCAAGTAATAATGGGATGTCATTTGTATCGGAAAACAGGGATCTGGCAAAGACTCATTAATACTCGTTCTTATCAGGAGGAAGAAAAGGTAATCCTAAGAAGAGTTACAGAGATCTTGGAACGCTTTGGAATAAGTACATGGCGTGATTCTATTACCAGCAGTCTTCCAGCAGGTACGAAACGAGCTTTAGGGATTGCAACGGCCCTTGCAGCAAATCCGAGAATGTTGTTGCTGGATGAGCCTATTAGCGGAATGAATGTAAACGACGCAGAAATATTACTGGAAACGGTAAAAGCAATTCGGGAAAGGGATAAACGTTCAGTGTTGATTGTGGAACATCACATGAAAGCAATACATGAGCTTTGTGACCGGGTGATCGTATTGAATTTCGGTACAAAAATAGCAGAAGGTTCACCTCAACAGGTGGTGAAAGATGAGAAGGTTATCGAAGCTTACCTGGGGGTAGAAGATTAGATGACAACCTTGCTCCAAATAAAAAATATATGGGTCGATTATAGCGGAGTAGCTGCAGTCTGTGGAGTATCACTTGAAGTTACAGAGAATGTCCCGGTCTGTATTATCGGACCTAACGGAGCAGGGAAAAGTACTATTTTGAATACCATATGCGGGTTAAAAAATACATCACGTGGAGAAATTTGGTTTCACGATCAGCGAATAGATGGAATGACGCCTCACGAGATAGCTAAGCTAGGACTTTCACTTGTTCCTGAAGGAAATAGAGTCTTCGCTCAGATGACGGTGCATGAAAATCTAGAGATGGGAGCCTACCTGTGCAAAGGGATTAAAACCAGAGAAATCAATTTCGAAAGGGTCTATGACCTTTTCCCAGTATTGAAAACGAGGGAAAAGCAGTCGGCAGGTACCCTGAGTGGTGGTGAACGACAAATGCTGAAGATATCTTGCGCTCTAATGAACAATCCAGCATTAATACTATTTGATGAACCAACTCAAGGGTTATCCCCTTTGTTGCGAAAAGAGCTTAGCAAACAGATCGGCAGGGCTAGTCAGCAAGGCACACATTTCCTTCTCGTAGAGCAAGATGCGTATTTTGCGATCAAACTTACACAGAAAGGCTATTTGTTAGAGAATGGAAAGATTAACATAGAAGGTAAAACTAATGACTTATTAAGTCAGGACCGGATAAGGCAGGGCTATCTAGAAGTATAGGAAAAGGTGATACATATGAGAGTACTGGAGGGAAAAGTAGTTTTAGACCTTTGTGGTCGTTATCCTGAAGCCTATACTACTATGTTTTTAGGCGACTTCGGTGCAAAGGTTATCAAGATCGATAGAAGTTCTAAACCACTTGTAGGTACGGCAGACGAACGCTTCGCTGCCTACTATGCTTTAGACCGTAATAAGAAAAGCATAGTGATCAATTTGAAGAAACCTGAGGGATTAAAGATTTTTTATAAACTGGCAGAGAAGGCTGATGTATTGGTCGAAGGATTCCGGCCTGGAGTAATGGATCAGCTAGGTGCTGGGTATGATGCACTAAGAAAAATAAATGGGTGCTTAGTATACTGTTCGCTCAGCGGCTATGGACAAAACGGACCTTATGTCAATTTACCCGGACACGATTCAAACTTCACTGCCATTGGATGGTGTCTGAGCCTTATTGGAAAGAAGAAAGGACGACCATATCTTCCAATCAATTTAATGGTGATATGGCTGGTGCTGGGCTTCATGCTGCTATCGGCATCCTTTTGGCCCTTATTTCTAGGGAAAAAACAGATTGCGGTCAGTTCGTTGATATTGCTTATCTGGACGGAGTTCTCTCTCTTATCAGCTACAGTATCTTTCTACTTTGTTTCTAGTGTCGTACTAAGGCTTGGGGAGACTCTTACAACGGGCAGTAGCCCATGGATAAATGTTTTTGAGTGTAAAGACGAGGAGTATATTACTCTAGGTTGTTTGGAGCCTAAAGTATGGGAGAATTTGTGCAAAGCATTAAGGCCAGACGAGCTGCTTGCGTACACCCCGACTAAATCACTTCCCCAAGAGAAGCAGGATGGAATAATCAGTAGGCTAGAGAAAATCTTCCTTTCCAAAACTAGCTAGAAACGAGTGGTTTGAGTTAGCCAAGGATAAAGGGCTTCCTATCACCCCTGTATATTATCTCGACGAAAATTTCTCAGACTCGCATGTGAAACAACGTATGTTGTTTGAATTGGAGCACCCAAAGTACGGCCAGGTGAAGATGATAGATATTCCCATAAAGCTTAGCAAGACACCCGGTGAAATCAGAAGCTTAGGAGTACAATCTGGTGCTAATACCGATGAAATTTTAACTGGTTTAGGTTTATTTAAGAAGGAAATAGAGCGTTTACGCAAGGCAGGGGTAGTTGAAGGTTGAACTCTTGCCATATAATGATGGTGGGCATTGTATGTAGTTTGGAGAATAAGCACGCACGTAGATATTTATAAAATTTCGACCAGACCGATCAGATAATGTCAATGCCGAGTATAAAGGGAACGTAAGAGGGAACTGCTACTGATTGCCTAAGAGAGGAGCTACCAGTGAGTCAGAAACTGATAATCAGTGAAGGTCTGTTTACAAAGAACAAAAATGCCCTAGTGGGCCATAAATGCACAATGTGTGGCCGTATTTTCGGCCCATTTGCCACATTCTGCTACGCCTGTGGCTCTCATTCTTTGGAAAGCTTGGCTTTGAGCCGACGCGGAAGGCTTTATAGCTATACTGTTGTCTATAATCCCACGAAGCATCTGAAGCCCCCATATGCTATTGGTTGGATAGAACTTCCGGAGGGTATAATTATAACCTCACTTCTTAAAGGATGGGACGAGAAAGCTTTAAGCGTGGGTATTGATATGGAACTTGTAATAGAAAAGCTATGGGATGAGAACGGCGATGAGATAATTGGATACAAATTTCAGCCTGTATGAAGTTTATTGTTAGGATGTAACAATCTGATATAATAAGTTGGTTAGTAGCAGACTGTAATGAATCGAATAGGAGTTACCTATGAGGGATGTAGCTGTGATCGGGGTCGGGATGAGTCTCTTTGGAAAACAGCCTCAGCGCTCTCTCGCAGATTTGGGCGCGGAAGCTAGCCGGGCAGCAATCAGAGATGCCAGCGTGAATCCAAAGGATATTCAGGTATGCTATTGCGCTAATTACGCTCATGTTATTTGGTGCCTTGCGCAGGAGATAGGAGCTCAGGTAGGAGTCACCAATATCGAGATGGTAAATGTGGAGAATGCCTGCGCTGGAGGAAGTACCGCCTTACGTGGCGTATGGTATGCGATTGCTACAGGCTTGTACGATATCGGACTAGTGATAGGGGTGGAGCAAATAACTACCAGCTCTCTAGCAGGAAGGCTGTTAACTTCGGAAACGGATTTGGAAGGTAGTATCGGTTTGTCCATGCCAGCTCGTGCTGCCCTCCGCATGCGGCGACATATGGCAGAATACGGTTCTACTGCAGAGCAGTTTGCGCAAATATCGGTGAAAAATCACCTTCATGGTTGCCTCAACCCTTATGCCCAATACCAAAAGAGGTTTACTTTGGAGGAAGTGCTTAATTCACGAATGATTGCTGAACCCCTCACTTTATACGAGTGCTGCCCAAACTCTGACGGAGCAGCAGCAGCTATTCTCTGCGCTCAAGATAAAGTTTCTCGATATACCTCGAAACCGGTATGGATTAAGGCATCTGTGCTGAAATCACCGACATATTTAGCTCTGGAAAAAGACATTTGTCGGTCTTATCTTACTGAGCAGTGTGCACAGGAAGCCTACGAGCAGGCAGGAATTGGCCCCGAAGAAGTAGACCTTGTTGAATTGCACGACGCTTTTGCCAGTACAGAACTTTATCTTTACGAGGAGCTTGGGCTCTGCCCTACTGGCGAGGGCGGTCGTTTAGTAGACGAAGGTGCTACTGCCTTAGGCGGGAGAATACCAGTCAACCCCAGCGGAGGGCTATTATCTCAAGGGCATCCACTTAGTGCTAGTGGAGTACGTCAGGTTTGTGAAATTACTTGGCACTTGAGTGATCAAGCTGGTAAGCGCCAGGTACATGGAACTAAAGTGGCTCTGGCTCATATGGAGGGGGGGATAGTGGCCGGTCTCGGATCCGGAGCATGCAGTATACATATCCTTAGTCGATAAGCAATTGCACACGGTAAATTAGTTTTCATTTCTTAGACGCGAGCATGGCACGGAGGTGGAACTGCGTACCTTTTTTGATTTAATGATCTCGATGACAAGACTTTCGCCTTGCTTAACGTAGGTTTAATCCCAACACCGAAAGGCTCTGTCAAGATGGATTGGATCCATACGAATTAAGATATCAAGGTGATATATTCGCTTCGGATAACGTAATGCCCGTTTACTTACGACCTGCATCCGAAACGCTGGCGGGCCTTTTTGCGGGGATTTTAGGCCCAATTGGCGATGGTCGCCTATTAGCGCATTCCTCACAGGCTAGGCATAGAAGTAACCGCCAGGATCCTGGCGAGTTGATGCCGTCAGTCTTGGCCTTGCGGGGATGGTGAATTTTGGCGAAAAAGGAAGGCAGGAATTGTATCTGATTAGCATTGAACTTAATTCCTGCAACTATATTTGAATAAACTATTGATAAGTATATAATAAGGTGATATAAATGCCTCTAAATCAGGGACAAAAGGAGGCATAAAAATCATGAGAAAATATCATGTTCAGTTTACCGAAAAAAATCTTACCGCCAACGCCGGATTGGCACACTTCGGTCAATTCGCCAAAAAACTTGGCCTTCGCACGATGCTTGAGCAGGACATCTCTATCCTGAGGGGCCCCAACGCACAGGTTTCGGTAGCCGATGCTATTATGATGCTGGCCATGGGGGTAGTTGCCGGGGCAAAGCATATGAGTCATCTGGCTCTCCTCAGGACTGATGCAGTTATACGTGCTCTGTTTAGATGGAACAACTTCCCTGATGATACCACCTTCGGCCGTTTGTTCAAACTGTTTCGGCCTGTGCACTGCCACGAGTTATCCGAGGTAGAGGCGAAAGCCCGCACCAAGGTTTGGTCCAAGAAGTGGTTTGGCCGTATCACCCTGGATCTGGACTCTACGGTCAAAGGCGTCTATGGGTCCCAGCAAGGCGCTGAAAAGGGATTCAATACCAAGAAGAAGGGACAAAAGAGTTACCACCCTCTTCTGTGTTTTATTGCTGAGACCAGGGAATGTCTTCACAACTGGTTCCGATCCGGTTCTGCCTACACAGGCAACGGAGCTGTGGAATTCATGAAGGAATGTTTTTCCCGAATCCCAAAACGAGCGTGGAACATTTTTGTCCGTGCGGACAGTGGCTTTTTCAACGGTGATCTGCTTGACCTTTTGGAAGAAAAAGCCAGCCAGTATCTTATCAAAGTCAAGATGAGAAATCTGGTTACCTTGCTTATGCAACAGTCATGGCGTAAAGCCAAGAACAAGCCTGGAGTAGAAACGACGGAATTCATGCACCAATGTCATGGATGGAAGGCGGCCCGAAGGTTTGTGGCTGTCCGCATCGTGGTCGATGCTGAAAGCAAGGGTACGCTTTCCCCAATGCCGGACTACGAGTTCGTGTGTTATGCCACCAACCTCTCCCTTACACCGTGGGAGGCACACACATGCTACGCAAAGAGGGCAACCAGCGAGAATTGGATCGAGTGGTGCAAGAATCAGATGGCCTCGGGAAGTATCCTCACCCAGGATTTCTGGGCTAACTCAGCTATCTTTCAGACCTGCATCCTGGCATACAATCTTCTGGTCTGGATGATGTGGCTGAATTACGAAAAAGGCTTTCGCGAAGAGCCGGATACCATCAGGGCTTGGTTGATCCACGTACCTGCCCGTTTGCTCCATGGCAGTCGTCAATGGGTTTTGAAACTTTCCAAAACGTATCTTTTCAAAGAGCAGTGGCAAAACATAGAGAGTTCCATTGCTGAACTTGGCTTTGCCTAACTAATCCCAATAGGGGATAACGGAGCGAACCCTTATAAGGAAGGGGATGTGTGCCCTCATACGCTGAGGGGCAGAAGTCTCTATCAACAAGGGCTGTCATAGTAAGGTCTTTTGCTCTTTTTAAAGGCCATATTTGCCTTCCTTGGCTAAGGTGAATGGGGATGCATCCTTTCTGTTTAAGTGATTTTTTTATGTTAACAATCTAATTGCAGGTTTTAGGTATAACTTGAGTGCACTTTATGCCTCATTGGGAGAAAATGTTAAGAATTATTTGAAATCAGTTGGTTTGATTCAGTTTCCGGGTCAGAATAAATTCATCCTGCGCGCTTGGATGCTACCAATTTGTCAATGCTAACAAAGTATAAAGATCTGTCAAAGTTCATCTCTGTCCAATAGAGCATTGCCTGCGAAAGTATGAGCGAGATATTACTCAGCTTGATTCATAGGCTCCAAAAAAGCAAATTTTGTATGGAAACAATCTAAGTCAAAATCAATACAAACAGGAGGCAAAGGAATGAACTATTTGGACCTAAACATGGAGTTGTCGAAGGAAGATATAGCCCTTAAAGAGGAAACCAATAAATTTGCCAGGGAGGTTATGCGTCCTATTTCAATTCAAATTGACCAAATGACTCCAGAAGACGCTGTTGCCCCTGAATCCCCATTTTGGGACTTCATGCGAAAAGCATATGAGCTTGATTTGCATAAGATAGGGATGCCTGAAGAATTAGGAGGAGCCGATCTTACACCGTTGCAGCAGGCGCTTGTATTGGAGGAGGAGGCCAGTGGGAGTTTCGGCCTGGCACTGGTTCTGAATGCATCCTCACATGCCAAGGCCCCCTTTTTGACTAATAATGAAGATCTCATCAAAGAATTCACTATCCCTTATTGTGAATGCAAAGACGCGACGAACAGTGGTTCTTGGGCCATCACCGAACCTGATCATGGGTCAGACACGCTTATGATCGGTCATCCCAGCTTCCAAGATGCAAGGATTGATGCTCAGTGTCGAGGTCGCCTGGATGGGGATGAGTGGATAATCGAAGGTCAGAAGGCTGGTTGGGTCTCTGCGGGGGTTAGCGCCAATTACTGCCTCTTGATGTGCCAGGTTGACAAGTCGATGGGACACGCTGGCGGCGCTATGTTTATCTTTCCCTTAGGCCTTCCAGGAATCTCCAGGGGGAAACCTATCGATAAGATCGGAACGCGCGACCTGAACCAATGCGAGATGTTTTTTGATGGGCTTAGAATTCCAAAGAAATATATGCTATTAGGGCCAGAGGATTATGAAATTAAGCTGGGAGAATATTTATCCCGAACGACTACCACAGTGGCCGTGTATTCGACCGGTTTGGCACAGGCCGCTTTCGAGGAGGCTTTAACCTATTCAAGGAAAAGGATTCAGGGAGGGAAGCCCCTCATTAAACATCCTACCATCCAACGGAAGCTCTTCGATATGTTTATTAAGGTGGAGTCTAGTCGGCAGTTAAGTCGTGCGGCCTTCGTTTACAACCGAACTTCGCAAAAGCCTGCGCTTGAATACGGGTTGGCTGCTAAGAACTATGCAAGCCAGTGCGCCCTTGAGGTCACTAGCAGTGCAATCCAAATTTTCGGAGGCATCGGAATAACAAAGGATTATGTGGTTGAAAAACTATTTAGGGATGCTCGGGTGACCCTTATTTGTGATGGGTCTAATGATATATTCGAGATTGTAGGGGGAAACTTGGTTGCTCGCACTTATCCGCGTAGACGCTGATACGGAGAAATCTATTGATCGTGCCAGTAATAGATTTGCTATCGTGTCAGCAGCTTTCACCAAGGAGCCAAAGAGACTTACGATGTACCGAAGAAAGGACATTTATCTGATCAGTTTGATAAATCGATAGAATCTGTCCGGAGCATGCAATTCTTGGCACCAATACCTCAAATCTGTGCATTATGGAGCTTGCTGCAACGACCAAGAGACCGGAGAAGGTTTTAGGGATTCACTTTATGAATCCTGTGCCAC
>Ga0315546_1000343_pt1 | contig 34541 bp, 24 predicted proteins | sample SalMarSW160170MG_FD_203833 | JGI IMG/M metagenome (GOLD analysis project Ga0315546, IMG submission 203833) | Salt marsh sediment microbial communities from the Plum Island Ecosystem LTER, Massachusetts, United States - Salt Marsh Sediment SW1601-170 ...
AACAAACAAGCCCTCAATAATAGATTATAACAACGACGGGAAAGTGGATATGAATGACTTTGCTATCTGGGCGCAGGACTACAAAAAAAGCGGAAACTCGCAATCTGACATAGCAAGTGTTGATGAAAACGGAAATCTACATATAGGAACAAGACCCGATGGGAATGTAGATAATTATGATTTAGGGGCATTTGCGCAGGAATACCTAAGAGCAATGAAAAGCAAGGAAGAAACAGAATAAGACGCAACACATCCAAACGACGGCGTCTGACGAGAATAATTCACTCCTGGTCGGGTTTGTAAATGCCTTGAGCAACGCGAATCTCTATCGGCTTTTCATCTGTGTTGGCTTTGAGAGTTACCTGGTTGAATGATAGATGGGAACAATTATGGCAGAAAAAGCCCTTGTCAGCTTGAAAAATTTACCTACAAACTCGACATCCACTTTGCTCTTGTGCGCTTAAGATTTTTTGCTTGATTGATTGGGCAATTTCTGTTATAGATGTTGTTTAGCAACATAAGAATAAGCACCGCTGCGGAGTTTTTTTTTCGGTAAGGATTGTTATTGGTGTATAGAGCACACCCTTAATGGTAGGGTGGGCTTTGCCCACCGTTTAGTTAATTTTGGGAGATTTATTTATGAGACATATACGAACCAAATTATCATATATCATTATTAGCATTTTGAGCTCATTTGGAAAAAGTGTAAGAATTGGATTAACTAGTTTGGTATTAACTTCTCCTTTTGTATTGGTAAATAAAACAAATTCTGAAGAATATTTTGCTGAAGGAGGTATAAGATATTTTCTTAGAGATTCAAGCGGATATGAATTTGCAAAATTTAATTTAGGACTTAGGAGGGATTGGAAAGAAGGGGTTGAAGATGATACTCTTTTTAGTGTTCCTCCACCTATGGGTTCTTATACTAAAAATGTATCAATTGTTGAAGGAAAAGAAGTTATAACACAGAGAATGCCTGCAAAAGATAAGCCATATAATGTTAGTTCTTCTGCTTATATTGTTGTTCCTGAAGGTTATACTAAAAATCCTCTACCTAACCCTCCAGTATACGTTACAATGAGTGCGAGGGTTATTAGTGGCTTTGAAGGATGGAATTGGGAAGTTGATGAAAAAATAATAGAATATCCTTCTGGAACTTATGTAGGACCGACAGAAATTTTTATTGCAAGTAATGCTAAAGTTAATTTTACAAGGGACCCAAATCATCCGATATGGGAGCCGGAACCAAACGAGCCAGAACCTGAACCTCCTGAACCAGAGCCAGAACCTGAAAAGAGTATGTTAAAAATAGAAAGTGTTCATAATAATGGTTTGCATTCGTCAGATTTTACATTAATGTATCGGCAGGGCGGGACAGAAATGGCAACTGACTGGAGAGATGAAAAATATGTTCCTGAAGGAACGCCGGCAATTGTTTCAAGAGTGGGTGACATATACTTAAAAAAAGATGCACGCCCTCTTAAGAGTAAGACGCCTGTTTATTTAGAGCAGATGTTTCCTTTTGACCCTCAAGGGGCTTATTTAGGAAAAACAAATGAATTATTGTTTAGTTTTCCAGAGCCGGCAAATGAGGAATTTGGAAACCGAAAAATAACATTTCAGGAATATGTGCCAGGCGAAGGAGACCCAAACATTCCAGACCCAAATGCAGGGACGTTTCCTGTTTATGATGTGCGGTCTTTGATTCAGGATGGAAACGGATTTGGAGTTGTTGTTTTGCCAGATGTTGGAGAAACCAATTCAGTAGGACATAATTTTATATTGCAAACAAACAAGCCCTCAATAATAGATTATAACAACGACGGGAAAGTGGATATGAATGACTTTGCTATCTGGGCGCAGGACTACAAAAAAAGCGGAAACTCGCAATCTGACATAGCAAGTGTTGATGAAGACGGAAATCTACATATAGGAACAAGACCCGATGGGAATGTAGATAATTATGATTTAGGGGCATTTGCACAGGAATACCTAAGAGCAATGAAAAGCAAGGAAGAAACAGAATAAGACGCAACACATCCAAACGACGGCGTCTGACGAGAATAATTCACTCCTGGTCGGGCTTGTAGATGCCTTGAGCAACGCGAATCTCTATAGGCTTTTCAGCCGAGTTCGCATCGGCCAGAGTGTCCTTAAGATAGTTGTAGGCATTAGCCCAGCTTGAGCCATTATTCGCACCGGCTGCATCATCATCCACATAGATGACCTTGCCGAGGGTGGGACCTGTTATTGCCACAGAGAAAACGGCAATCAGAATCAAGGCTCGAAGGTTTATCGCGCACATTTTGTACTCTCCCAAGAAGATATATAACATTTTAAGCCGCACTTAGAATTTTACCAAATTCGTTGTACATCTGTCCAGAAATTTCACGACATACACAAAGCGTTTTTTGCTATAATTGGCCTGACTATAGATGTTTGTGGGACGAGAAAATATATGAAACGCATAATCTCTGTATCGCGCAGGACAGATATTCCGGCCTTTTACGGCGACTGGTTTATGGGCCGACTAAAAGAAGGTTTTGCCGGTGTGGTCAGTCCCTTCGGAGGACAGAAATATATCGTATCGTTGCAGCCGGAAGACATTATTTGCTTTGTCTTTTGGTCAAAAGACTTCACGCAGTTTCTTGAGAATCTCAAAGTAATTGAGCAGATGGGATACAAGTTCTATTTCAATTATACAATCACGGGGCTTCCTAAGGTCTTTGAGAGTAATGTGGATAAGAGTTCAGCGATAGAAACCCTAAAAACTTTGAGTAGTATTTACTCACCAAAGCATATCAACTGGCGTTTTGATCCGATTATCATCACAGATACTTGTGGTCGTGACTTCTACATCCGTGCCTTTGAAGAGCTTGCAGCCGAATTCCAAGGCCTTGTTGAGCGTTGCTACTTTAGCTTTGTAGCTGAGTATAATAAGGTCAAGCTAAGCTTCCAACAACTCGAACGAACAAAGGCAGTGAAGGTTCTTCAGACGACCACGGATTTTAAGATCGAGTTAGCAAACGAATTGGCGAGTATAGCTCAACGCTACGGAATTCAGATGTTTTCCTGTTGTGGCGATTATCTGGTGAATGATAAAATCAAAAAGGCTCACTGCATTGACGGCTCCATTATCGAAGAGCTTTTCTACCCGGAAGGACTTCGATACGCAAAAAAGCCTACAAGGGCACAGTGTGGTTGTACAGAGAGCACAGACGTTGGAACGTACAATACTTGTCCGCATGGCTGTGCATACTGCTATGCAAATGTGAATAAAGAAAAAGCCTATAAGGTGTTCAGCGAACACGAAAAAGACACACCATTTTTAGGTTACTCAAAATCTGTTTCAAACCGGTGGCTTGCAGAAATTTTTAATAAAGAAAGCCGGAAAGACAACAAAGAGTTTAGTTTGTTCTGAAGATTTGTCTATGAGAAATATCTAATCTAACTTGACTACGCGGTTCTTAATGTACTGACAGATCGAGTGCCTCCAGCTAATCCCAGTACAAACTGTTCTATCGCGACCGGTGCTTTGGCTCGACCGGTTTTTATAGCGTAATCAATCTCAGCCAAGCGACTCAGGTTCGCACCGATTTGCTCGAGCGACATTGTCTTAAGCTGCGCGAAGAAACCGTCCACATTGCTCCATAACCGAAGTTTTTTCGTAACTTCAGCAGGACCGACGCCACGCTCAAGAAGAGCCTTGGCCTGGAACATCCTTCGCATATGAAAGGCGAAGGCGCCGACAACCGTATACTCTGCCGTTCTATCCTCGGAAAACATATTTCTTAATCTTTCAATCGCCTTAGCAGTGTCGCCGGCGACGATAGCGTCGATCACCGCAAAAGCGCCGAATATGCGATTGTGCCCGATGAGTGACTCAATATGTTCGGTTGTAATTGCCTTTGCGTCATCTACAAACAAAGCCAATTTATCGATCTCGCTATAAAGCCGCGCTAAATCATCCCCGGTCAATTCGACCAGGAGCCCGGCAGTTTCTTTGGCAAGTTTCTTTCCGTACACGTCACGTGCATATTCAATCAGACGATAAGGTAGCTGCCACGGTTTTGGCTGAGTGACTTTGATCAGTCTGCCCACGTTGGGTAGTTTCCTGGCGAGTTTTGTCTGAGCCGGCCAACTACTTACCGTCAATACAAGTATGCCGGTCGGGCAGGGATCGTCGAAGTACTTCTCCAGCATTTCGCGGTTGGTGGATACGAAATCGTCAGCCTTTTTAACAACTACGACTCTTTTTTCTGTCAGGAATGGTAAAGTTCGCAGTTCATCGAAGACGTCAGCGGCTGCGACTTCGTTAGCTTCGACGGACAAGAGTCCTGTCGAGCGCTGCTCCGGCTCCAGTAACTGTTTAAGAATTTCTTGGCACTCACTGCCGACAAGAGAGTCGTCTTTGCCGGCAATGACATAGATTAGCTCACGCCTTTTTTTAGTTTTAGCTTTCCCGTCACCCATCTTCACTCATACGGACATAACTGCTAGGTTTCTATTTGGGCTTGCGTTTTTTTCTGCTACCTTTGCCGCGATTCGTTTTTGGCTTTGGATTCTGTTTTGACTTTAGTTTTGGGCCGACTTTTGATTTTGCTTTTTTGTTTGACTTCAGTTTGGAGGCAGAGAGTGCTTTTGGATTATTTGCAGTTTTCGATTTCAGATTGTCATTCTCTTCGGCTACTATCTTTTCAGCGGCGACGAGTTTGTCTCCTGGCTTAAGTTTGATCAGTCGCACTCCTTGAGTGTTTCTGCCTATGGAGCGTATCTGATCAAGACCCGTTCGAATAATCATCCCTTGAGCAGTTATCAACATTAAATCGTCATTGCTCTGGACTGCTTCCAGTGCGACCACTTTACCGTTTCGCGCTGTGGTCCTAATATTTTTGAGCCCTACTCCACCTCGGCCTTGGGGTCGGTAATTCTCAATGGCTGTGCGTTTGCCATAGCCGTTCTCGCAGACGGTGAAAAGTGAGGCCTTTTCTTCAACAATCACCATTCCAACCACGAAGTCGCCTGGACGAAGCTTGATTCCTCTGACTCCTCTTGACGCGCGCCCCATTGAGCGAACCTCGTTCTCATCGAAGCATATCGTCATCCCATCTCGTGTACCCAGTATTATATGGTCGTTGCCTGTGGTCATGGACACGCTTATCAGATCGTCATTGGGATCAAGATTGATTGCGATAACACCGGTTGAACGGGGATTGCTATATGCTGAGAGTCTTGTCTTCTTTACAACTCCATTTTTTGTGGCCATGACGAGCTGACGCGGTTGCTTGGACTGCTCACCTTCGTTGTCGAAATTGCTGACGTTGATTACCGATGCTACTCGCTGGTCGCCCAGATTCAACAGATTTACAATGTTTCTGCCTTTACTCTGCCTTGACATACTCGGTACGTCATAGACTCTCAACCAATAGCATTTGCCTCTATTGGTGAATATGAGCAGATAGTCATGAGTCGAGGCTACAAACAGATGCTTTATGAAATCGCCCTCTTTTGTGTTTGAGCCAATGATTCCTCTGCCTCCTCTTGCCTGGCGACGGTATGTGTCAATCGGCATGCGCTTGACGTAACCACCGTGACTAACAGTGACGATGACCTCCTCTTCAGCGATTAAGTCCTCTACATCGAAAGTATGGACTTTCTCGGTAATTTTAGTTCTTCTTTTATCGCCGTATTTTTCTTTAATTTCATATATATCTTCGCGAATAATATCCAGCAGAACATTCTCATTGGCCAGTATCGCTTCATAGCCCTCTATTTGTTCGGTAAGGTTAGCATATTCCTTGGCCAGCTTTTCAATTTCGAGCCCTGTCAATCTCTGCAACTGCATTGTTAAAATAGCGTCAGCTTGAGGACCGGTCAGGAAGTGTTTTCCTTTCGCTTTTTCCTTAACGAAGGGTTTTGGCAATATCTTCTTAAGCGTTGCAACCTCAGCCAATCGCAGAGGTTTTTTCATCAGGCTCAATTTCGCAGTTGGTGTATCAGGCGATTTCTTTATTAGATCAATGATATCGTCGATATCGCTCACAGCTAAGATGAGGCCTTCCAGAATGTGCGCTCTATTTCTGCATCTTCTAAGAAGGAACCTGCTACGCCGGCTTATAACCGTCTTACGATGCTCGATAAAATAATCCAACAACTGTCGGATATTGAGAGTTTCAGGTCTGTTGTTTACCAGCGCAATATTAGCAATAGCGAAGGTACTTTGTAGGAGTGTGTAGCGATACAACCTGTTCAGGACCACCTCGGCATCGGTATCCTTCTTCACATCCACAACGATCCGCAGACCATGACGGTCGGACTCATCCCTGACGTCAGCAATTTCGCCAATCAAATTGTTGTGTACACAATCCGCGATTTTTGAGACAATAGTGGTTTTGACAACCATATAGGGTATCTCGGTTATCACAATCCTTTGTTTGCCTCGTTTTGTCGTTTCGATGTCTGCTCTGGCTCGGACGGTCAAATGGCCACGGCCTGTCGTGTAAGCGTCCTTTATGCCCTTAGTACCACAGATTATGCCACCTGTTGGGAAATCCGGCCCGGGCAGGATGTTCATGATCTCTTTGAAACCGCAGTTCGGATCGTTGACCATCAGTAAAAGTGCGTCGCAAACCTCGGTGATATTATGCGGCGGAATATTAGTTGCCATTCCGACGGCGATGCCTGTTGAGCCATTGGCCAAAAGGTTTGGAAACTTCGAAGGCAATATAGTTGGCTCCATGCGCGTTTCATCGTAATTTGGCACGAAATCGACAGTGTCATGATTTATATCTTCGAGCATATCTGTCGCCGTCGCTGCCATTCGCGCTTCAGTATATCTCATAGCCGCGGGTGGGTCGTTGTCGATGCTGCCGAAGTTGCCTTGTGGGTCAATGAGTGTATAACGCATATTCCAGCCCTGGCCCATGCGAACAAGCGTTCCGTATGTAGCCTGGTCACCATGGGGATGGTAATTACCGCTGGTATCTCCAACGATCTTGGCGCACTTACGATGCTTGCTTCGGGGACCGAGGTTCAGGTCATTCATCGCAACGAGTATCCGCCGCTGTGAAGGCTTAAGACCGTCGCGAACATCCGGCAAAGCACGCGAGACAATAACACTCATCGCATAGTTGAGGTATGAATTCTTGAGTTCATCAAGAATCCGCAAATCTTCAAACCGTTCTTGGGGCTTACTGCCATCCTTCATGTCTTATATCTCGCTATAGCTATTGATGTTTTAGAAATCCAATAATGCATAACTGGATCGAACTAAATGGTCGATTGGAAATTCAAACGCATTGCTCGGTAGCCACACATCAAGTAGGTAGATTAACCGCAGCAGTGGAAAAAGTCAAGGATAACGACAGTGTATTAAAATTGGATATTGGTTCCGCCAGCAACATGCACGTCGTTATATTGTAGGCACACAGTATAGCGAAATGATGAGCTTGTAAGTTGCAAACTTTGTGGAGTATATCGGTGGCACGGACCATATCACCATTTATAAAGTGGCAATCTTACCTGATGTTCACAGGGAAGAGCAAAAATTACAACCCAACCAGTCTCGAATGCAAGCACTTATGAGCGTAACGGAGATAAAAAATTCCGTTGCTATTTTTTGCCTTTTTCAATAATTCACCTATACTTTATATAAAGGAATTGAGTTAGCAAGCGGTTACGCTATTGACCTTCTACTCATAATACTCCTTCCTTCTTTTTCAAGGGGGGGCGGCAGACCAGCTGTCCATGACGGAAAGGGGGGTCGCTGTCTCCCTCTCTTTTTTGCGCAGGCCTTCGGAGACCGAGCACACCACCTTAGCAATTTGTGGGCTGTCTCTTGGCGTTCGTATCAGAGGGGGGCACTAAGCTTATTATGCATGTCTGAACAGTCCCAAGCTTACGGATCGGACACTATCAACGAACCTAACATAGCATCAGTCAGGTCCATTTGCAGTGACGTCTATAGAGGTCTGTCCCGGTGGTTTTTCAGAGTTGCTCTACGACTTTTATTAGCGTGGCTACGATGACGGTGTTGGTTTGGATTAACCAAATAAAAATGGGCTATGGGATTCATCCCATAGCCCATACAAATAAATAAGGGGGGCTTTAGGTCAACATCTCAGTCCGCGCCGACGGAAGAACAGCAGACCACCGAGGCCAAGCAGACTCATGGTGGCAGGTTCCGGAACCGGCTCCTGCGTCAGAGTAAAGTTGAACAGACCTGAAGTAGGAACATTGATGTCGAATGAAAGTGTGAGTAATTCACCAGGTTCGACTGATTCAATTGAGCTTGTCCCGGTGAACTCGATTGCTGCAGGGTGCAGATAGTTTACTGTTTGAAGCTTGTTGCCTCCGGCACCGGCGCTTCCTTTTACGAAAGTTGCACCGCCGCCACCTGACAAACTCAGTATGTAGCTCGTCCAGGTAATACCACTGTCGTTCTCTATAGTCTTGATGACGGTGAAGGGAGGATCCTCGTCGGTTTCGCCGCTTAATAAGACATCATCCAAAGAAGCGGAGCTGATATATTCGTTCATCGTCAGTGTTGGCGCATCCGGATTATAGTCAAACTCCCATTGGTGTTGGTTCTGGGTATTCGGGAAATCGCAGTTGAAAGGTGATGCACCAGGGTTCAGGACAGGATCTACAAAACCTGCATTGGCAGCGGCGCTGAACAGTATCATCACTCCCGCTACTACGAGAGATATTGCTAACTTTTTCATCACGTCTTCTCCTTTGCTTTCGAAGTGTTACACTTTCTTTTTTCAGTGCTGTGGACTATCCACAGCGATGTGAGTTCCTTTTATTCCATCGATGTTGATAATCGTCAGTGTCTGCATCTCATAAGCATCCCCCTTTCTACTAATTGTGCAACGGCTTACACTTGATTTCATTTTCTGATCTATAACTTAATAAGTTTATAAGGTTACAAAGAGCTTTTTCTCTCCTGAGTCTGATCGCTACCAGGCGAAAGGGAGAAAGGCCGGCTGGGCAAATCCCAGCTCGGCCTTTTCCAAAACATTCCTTTACGCGGCAGCTCTTTTCCTACGTACAAGACTTAAAACACCACCAAGTCCGAGCATAGCTATGGTTGCGGGTTCTGGGACTTCAACGATGTAATCCTGTTTGCAGCAGTTCACAAAGGCGCGCAGATCAGCCATTGGGCCTGTCCCATCCAGAGCAGCCAACCAAGTATTGGCGGTAGTTGCGTCTAAGCCAGTGGCCTTAAAACCACCAAGACCAGCAGTTCCATCTACTGTGACATCCCATGTGTCCGATGACGAGGTGGGAAAATCCTCATAAATGATTTCCCATATTGATGCAGCAAAAGCCGCTGCGTCACTATTCTGCTGGCCGGTGAATGGCCCATCCCCCATCCAAGATGGCTTGAAGAATCTACCCCACAGCTCGCTAACATAGCTGGCTTTGTCGGCACCGATGGTTTCATCCAGAAAGCCGTTGTAAACATTCTCCGGCATCTTCACATCATATTTGTATTGTTCCGTCGGCACATACTGATTTAGCTCAATACAAAACGAACCGAGTGGGCCATCAGTCCAAATAGTTCCTTCTCCCATGCCCTCATACTTTTCTAAGGTGTAGACTCCGCTGTATATACTCGTGCCATATTGACCGCCTCCCCAGACGTCTATGACATCGTTGGCGCCGTGGCCGGTGAACTCTATCTTGACACTATCAGGTGGAGCAGCTTTCGCTGCCATACACGGAATAGCCAAAGCAACGGCCACACAAAAAACTTTTACTATTGTTATTCTGTTCATCTTAATGCCATCCCCCAATTATCTTTGTCAACAATCTCTTATTTTCGCTGTAGACCACCCACAGCAAATTTTTCTTCTTTGTTCGATCCTTCGATTTCAACTTGTCCCTGTTAGGATTGATCCTTTTGTAGGCGCCCCCTTGTTTTGCTGCCGTTGGTGCTTGTAGTAATTGTAGTGTGCTTGGTTGAACTTCCTTACACGTGTAGTGACAGAAGTCGCATAGACGGCAAGCACGAATGCAACCTCACCGCCAACGGCACAAAACTAGCTTGCTTTCACCATTCTTACACCCCCCTTGAGAAGCGGCTGACTGTCAGTGTAACCTCGATGCACTATCAAGCAGCCAAACATTTTGTTGGGTGTTCAACAGGGGAAACTTGCGAGCACCCCCCATTTCGATTTCAAACGCCCCCGGAGCAATTTACAAAAGTAAGTGTATCTGATTGAGCCTTGAAAGTCAAGAGAATTTCAAGGCAATCATTGTTATCAAAAATGAATTTTCTCAGTGTGCTGCTTGGCAGGCCAAGAGCTAAATGATTATAGGATCGAAAAAGATTTTTTGTGCATGATTGAATCTAAAATTTTTGTTGTATCAGGATGTACGTATCGTAACCAGTATGCTTTTAATTTAGATTATTCGTTCTGCCTGGCATGTTAAAGCATCGCTTGGGCATGATATGATTATGCTTTCCGTAAATTTATTAAACGCGAGTTCACATGCAGGGTTTAACAAATATCTTTTGGCGTTTTGCCCCTAAGTACTTCTTTGTTGTTTTTGATCACTGATCCGCAACAACTTGTGCACCAAAGCAATTCCTACAATCCCAAGGGATAATTATATGGCAGAGGGCCTCTTTGTAACGCGTCAGAAACTTACAATGTCTTTGGCAAAGTTACGAGCGGGCATATTAGCATTGTGGATAACATGTTGAAAACACGGGTCATATATCTAACTTTTCCCCAAAAAGCATTTAATAGTAAAGCTCCAACTATGGACTTACACCAACATCCAGCCAAGAGGTCGCTCGTCCGGATATATGTGTTTTGCATAACTCATTTATAGAGAACGGGTTGAAGCATGAGCGAAGGCCTCTGGAGACCTATAGAATACAATCAGGCCCAAAAACTAATAGACCGGACATGTTTGCCCAAATCAACATCGACTTGTAGGAATTCTACGTTGATAGTGGATAATTCGTAGAAAAACCTTCTTGTCCTTGTAGATGGGTATATGCGTGGAAAACCTATGATTGCCAGCAGCAACCAGGATGGTTGTGATAGCTTTAACACACTCAGGAATCGGCTTCGGTCATCATGTTGCCATAGTTTCATTTGATCCGTGTGACAAGGCGCTACCGGCGTGCCCGTAATAGCTTGAATGTCTCCTCTCCACCATTTATTAAATGAACTAATGGTTGAGGCCTATCAACGCCTTCAATAAACTTCGGACGGGCTGCCCAGGGCGTGACGCTCAAAACACCCGTCAAATCCATCCAGTGCTGCAGACGTGCAACCGGCAGATTCCACGTCATGTGGAAGTGGTTAGCTGGTGGGTACTGCTTATATTCGACCATGCTTGCGTATTTCGGGACAACGAACGTATGTGGCCAGGTAGGTGTCGTGAGGTCACACATCGCTTGACTGAGTTCTTTTGGAACTTCAGTTGTGTGCGCTTCGTCCCAGATCATACTGAAAAGTCCTGTTGTACTACTATAGGCTATGCGTCCTGCGATACCATCGATTCCGCTGGGTGTCACAAATGTCACAGAATTGCCGCCGCCCGGGAAATAAAATTCATCCGCAAGCGGCATACTGACACGTGACATAATTTGTTTGACAGATGTGCCAGGCCTTGCCGCCCAGTCGAACGCGGCGCTACCGGAGTTGTCACCATCAACCAGGCCCTTATTGTACCAGTCCGCCTTCGTATCGAGATTCTTAACACCGATCTTTTTAGATAGCTCCTTGATTTCCCAGGCTTCCCAGACCTTTCTAAAATCCATAAACAAAGGTGGATTCCCGCCGGATAGATATGTCATAAACAGCATTGTTAGAAGTCCCTGTACATCCGCTTCTGTCGCGTATGGCAGAGGGGCTTTAGGGCCGTTATGATCGAAGCTGCTGTTAAAGAACGACTCCATCACATCTGCAACCGGCAGAGGTATGCCCCGTAGGTCGGAGCCCCATTCCAGTTGGCTCATAAAGCCGCCACCAACCGCATTCAAATCGGCCATTAAATCACGTACAATCAAATACATCGCCAGCTCTTGGTTGAATCGTTCACTGTCCGCTTCGTCCCGCAACTGGACACGTTTGCCGACGTACCTATTGATCCAGCCTCGCAGGTTCTTTAGCTCTTTTTCGCTGTATGCCTTCTTATTCAGCATGTCAGCTAACAGCTTCATATCCAATCGCGTAATTTCCAGGCCGAAGTTATTTCTCGTAGGTATAATGTGCGCCAGGGCTGTCTCCATGCCCATCGAGTCGTGGCCGAAGATCACAACTCTGCGCCCACGTAATGCAACAGCCGTGACCGCCGCATAGCACCAGTCTATAAGGTTCTTCTCAGTCTGCTCAGTCATCTTTGGATTCATGCCGGTATCCGGCCAAGTTCCTACGTTAAGCGCTACCATTCTTCCATATTGGCTGATAGCGCCACTTAGTGCGTGGGCATAGACTACGCCCGGCTTAGGGCCGCTGTTGCCACACGTGATATTTAGGGGTGTGTTTGATGGGAACTGCTGTAAAACTGAGATCGCTGTTAGCTGCGGGAACGCCCACGTGTCCGGCATGCATACCAGAATATCCACACCTGCCTTGCGAAACTGCTGAGCGACAATATCCGCTGTTGTTTCACCATCCACCAGTACCGTTGAATAAACCACCTCAACGGGCGTCTTATCCGGCAATACAACCGCGCCGCTGATTACACTTGCAGCCATCTCGGTTATGTTCTGGCAGCGCTGCCTGCTGGCCTTATCGATACGCGGATCACTCGTAGCAAAAACACCGATCATCGGCATCTTCGGTTTTGCTTTCCTTATGTTTGCCAACCGTAACGCTGTAGTTTTCTTTGCCATTTCAGGCGTCCCTTTCTTGTAATCGGTTAAATTGTAGCTAATCAACAACTACGAGTTACCGATATTAAAGGTGGAAGTGTCTTCCAACTGTTTTCTTACAAAGTCCAGAAATTTAGCTGCGTAGGCACCATTGGCAACCTTGTGGTCTACCGACAGTGTCATATTCATTAACTTCCGTACCAGAATATTGCCGCCATCCGGCACACAGGTATCGGTTATCCGGCCGATACCAAGTATGCTACACTGGCCTGGCACAACAATCGGGATAAACGAGTCTACGCCGGAGGCCCCGAGATTGCTAACAGTGGTGCAGCCGCCCTCCAAATCCGTCAGAGCAAGTTTATCACTCCGGGCCTTCTCGATTAGAGCCTTACTGTCACGCGCAATTTGTTTTACGTCCTTATTGTTCACATCTTTTAGGATTGGAGCAACCAAGCCATCCGGAACAGATATTGCTAAACCAACATTGATGGATTCTGACAACTTTATTGTCTCGCCCTCCAGTTGACCCGTCATAAGGGGATGCTTCACCAATGCCGTCGCGACCGACTTGATAATAAAATCATTGTATGAGATTTTTACATCGCTGTTCTTATTCAACTTGACTCGCAGTTCGACAAGGTCAGTGACATCAACCTGTACCGTAAGGTAAAAGCACGGTATCTCACGCTTTGATTTGAGCATACGCTCAGCGGTGAGTTTTTGCAGTCGGTTCATCGGTATCTTCTGGCCGAGTTTCGGTTCTCCCGTAGCACCTGCCATCTCAGGGGCCACAGTTTTCTTTGTCGTAGCGGCATTTTTGACATCCTGCTCTGTTACCTTACCGCCTGGGCCGGTGCCGGTAAGTGTTACCAGATCAACGCTAAGTTCCTGGGCGATTTTCTTCGCCCGCGGCGAAGCTAATATTTTACCCGTCGGCTTGCTTGGCTCGGCTTTGGCAGGCTTAGCAACAGGCGTCTGCGGCGAGGCTTGAGTAACTGTTGTTGCCGCACGATCGCTTGCAACGCCAGATGACACATCGCCCTTCAAAGAATCGATGAAACTTTGAGGTACATCTTCGTCCTTTTCACCCACAACCATTAACGGTGCTCCCACCGGCAGTGTTTGATCGAGTTCAGCGAAAATATGTTTTACGAAACCGTCAGCAGGCGATTCCATCTCTAAAGTTGCCTTGTCGGTTTCGATCTCAAAAATCACATCTCCTTTCTTAACTTCGCTGCCAACCTTAACCAGACAACCAACAATCGTCCCTTCCTCCATCGTCTGACCAAGCTGCGGCAATTTTACTTCCCGTGCCATTTATTGAATCCTCATTTATAAAAGTGACTGTACTTTCCAAATAGAAAAAACGCTAAGCAACGAGCTTTAGCAGTTTATAAAACTGTTTGTGAATTTTGTTAATTTCATGGCTTTTATCAGAACCAACAAAAAATGTTTGCTTCAAAACCTCTCTTCTAAGAGCGGCACACTTGTCAGCATGAGACGGCCTTCGATTTGCATCGTCCCACGGGCTATCGCTACGGTCACAAAGAAACTTAGCAGACTTATCCCATGCCCAAAGCTCAATAAAATTATGCAGCCAAAGATTCAAATGAAAAGCTCCAATGTTACCGATAATAGTTCGAACCTGCTGTTGGCCTGCTCCTTCGATTTGCTTAAGGTCACTAAAATTCTGTTCAATAGCACCTCTATCAGCAATAGCTTCAAGAATCTCAACAGCACAAGCCGTCAAGTCTGTGCACATAAAAGCTCTGAAGCTGCTCTTACTTTCCCGGACAATAAGTACCTGAACCATACATCCAGCAGGTTTATACAACGCCTTGAAAACTTTAACATCTTTGCTCTCTTGTTTGCCGTAAAGAATCGCTCTGATCTTAAACCAGCCATCAAAACTATTAACGATGTCCGCAAGTTTAATCCTTTTTCCGTATTTACGAGGTCTGCCTCTTTTGCGTTTTTTAGGCTGTTTAAGTTCGGCATAAAGCACCGCATCTTTTCGAAGCCTGGTAATGATTACTGCACCAGTTTTTACAACAGGCTTAAGAAAGCTTGCTCTGGTAAAGCCGCCATCAGTAACTATCCAAAGCCGCTTTTGCAGGCTCTTGCAGCAGTTATAAGCCCATTTGGACAATTCCATTGCCTGCTCGGTTTTACTCTGAAAAAACAAGCCGGCATTCTTGATATCTTTGGCTTTAACATACATTCTTGCCAGCAAAGGCAGGCCGATGGTTCCGAAGTTCTTATGCCTTGCGATGGCCGACAGTGTTACCCACAGATGGCCATAGATGAACTTTCTGCCGTCAGGAGTGGATATAGGATTACGATGAATCCCCGCACCGGCAACCTTTGGGCCATATCTCGATGTAGGACTGTCATCAATAGCTACAAGAACGGTGTTTGTATTTTTGTAAATCCTGTGTATCATAAACTCAAACAATTCGGTCGCGATATTTTCAGTTTTCTTTCCCAGCGAACCGATAAAGTAATAGTAGGCTTTGTAACAGCGGTTGATACCTGCTGCTCGGATCCAGCTTGTAATGGTTTTTCTGCCCTTGGCAAAGAGCATAGCCGCAAGAATGACGGCCAGTCGCCATGCCGAGCGTTGATGCAGGACAGAGCTAAGAGCAATAACCATTATTTGCCATTGATCTGGGAAAATCCATTTGGTCGACATTGGCTCTCCTTTCCTAATGTGCTTTTGTTTACTGTTAAACACATCGGAAGGATGAGCCATTTTTATTTACAGTATCAGTTGTTAAAGAACTAAACCAATGTCAGTTTTTTGGAAAGTACAGTAAAAGTGACAAAACCCCAAATTTTACTCAACGTCCCATCGTTCTTCGTACAGCTTCAACAATCTCCTCTACGCTTGGTATACTCGCATTTTCTAATGGCTCACTCATAGGTGGCGGCACATCCGCCGCAGCCAGATTCACAGGAGCCGCATCAAGATAATCAAACCCCCCTGAGCAATCCTCGAACTGATACTCCATGAGCTTACATGTTATCTCCCTGCCGGCCCCACAGGTACAGAAACCTTCGCTGACTGTTATTAGTCGGCCTGTCTTGCGGACAGATTCCGCTATTGTCTTGATGTCGAGAGGCTTTAGCGTCCGCACATCGATTACCTCGGTGTTGATTCCATGTTGCTCAGCGAGCACCTTCGCTGCCTCCAACGACCGCATCGCCATCCTGCTGTAGCTGACAATAGTTGCGTCCTCGCCCTGTTTTTTGATATCTGCTATGCCAAGCGGAATAATATAATCACCCTCCGGTACCGGTCCCTGCTGACCATACGTAGCTTTGTGCTCAATGAAAACCACAGGATTATCACTGCGAATGGCGGCTTTGAGCAAGCCTTTCGCATCATACGGCGTGGATGGCATCACAACATAAAGTCCCGGCGGATGCATAAGCCACGCCTCAAGTGACTCCGAATGATGTGCGGCAATGCATCTTCCAACGCCGCCCTCGGTTCGCAGGACCATCGGTACTTTGGCTTTACCGCCGAACATATAACGGTTATATGCCCCGACGTGAACAAGCTGATCCATTGCTATTGTAACAAAATCAACATACATAATCTCCGCCACCGGCCGAAGGCCTCGAAGTGCAGCACCAATAGCCGCACCTGCAATCGCTGCTTCTGATATTGCCGTATCAATTACTCGCTCTGTTCCGAACTCAGCTAAGAGTCCACGTGTAGCCTGATATGCGCCGCCGTACAAGCCAACATCTTCGCCAATGACGATAACACTAGTGTCTCTTCGCAGCTCTTCAGCCTGAGCGGCAGAGACCGCTTGAGCGATACTCAAAACATCCATACCGAATTTGGACTTTATCTGGGCTCTTGCCTGTTCTGCAGCCTCTTTTTTTGTCTTGGCCTTTGACGATGCCAGAGCAGACTCGAATGCTGCCGTCGCCTCCATCACCTTGCGTGACATGGCCCTGTCGGATTCAATAAGCTCAGCAGGGTAACTTTCCTGCACGTATACATCCTTGCATAAATCAGCGGTATTTGGCCAAGGGCTATCCAATCCGAATTTCGTAGCTGTCTCGATCGTCGTAAAAGCTTTATCTTTTATTTTATCCAGCTCTTCCTGTGCGCAGAGCTTTTCGTTGAGTAACTTGCCACGAAGGACGGTGATTGGGTCACGCTCATGCCAGGCCTTTTCCTCCTGCTTGGTCCGATACGCTCGCGGGTCACTTCTGCTGTGTCCATACCAGCGATAGGTTTTGGCTTCGATTATCGTCATTAGAGATTCTTTTCTCGCACGCTCCACTGCTTTGCGAACCGCCAGGAAAACAGCAAGCGCATCCTGACCATCCACAATCATAGCTGGCACATCATACGCAGCGGCGCGTTGTGCAATGTCCTTGATGTTACTTGCCCTTGTGGCCCCATCCACTTGACTGCCCGAAAAGGGCACACTCATTCCATAAAGGTTGTTCTCCACTATTGCTACCAGCGGTACTTTCAGGGTTGATGCCATGTTCATCGACTCATGAAAGCTGCCGCAGTTTGTGGAGCCATCTCCAAAAAATGACAGGACTACTCTGCCGGTATTCTTATATTTTTCGGCAAAAGCTGCCCCAACGGCTGGCGGCTGATTACCACCCACAATGCCCGTTGAGCCAAGGTTGTTTTGCTTCTCTACTTCGGCTATGTGCATCGAGCCACCCCTACCTTTGCAGTAGCCGGTCTCTTTGCCCATAAGCTCAGCCATCATCTGATTCCAATGATTTTGTCGGTCTTCTTTTGTATCTGCATATTTGTTGCCGATGGCTCCGCAGTGACCGTGGCCACGGTGTGTCGAGCCGATTACATCGCCGCGTTGGATGGCAGCAATAGCCCCGACCGCTATAGCCTCTTCACCTGCATAAAGATGCGATGCACCTTTGATTATATTCTGGCCTAAAAGCTCAAAAACTTTCTCTTCAAAAAACCGAATCTCATATATAGTTCGCAGCCAATCAATGGCATTATCCAGAGTAATAACACCACCGTTTATGAGTTCTTTGAGCTTTTGGATAGGCTTCTTTCGGGTGTCATCGAGGTTAAAATTCACGCCGCCAATCTCCTCTTTTTATAAGCCAGAGGCTTATTTAGGTCACATTGTTAGCACATATCACTCCTGCAACTTGAATAAAGGTTAGTACTATACCACATTGAGCCCAGCCAAACAACTGTGCCCTGAGGATTTCGTCATTTTTCACCCAAACTGATCCTTGAAGGATGGTGCCCGAGCGGTTATTTTAATAATCCAGAGGTTTATTAATACAGCTAATTCAAAGGGCTATTTGTAAATAGAGAAAGCTCAAAAAACCAATTATTTCGAGCTGTTCTGCTGATAGTCTTTGCGGCTTTTTTTATTGCGGATATATCTTACGAACGTAAGGATAACCAGTCCTGCAATGGCATCTGCCAATTTGCAGATAAGGCCCTCAATGTTGACGTAAACGCTAAAAATTACTGACTCTAAATATTTCTTTGGCAGGTGAGGAACAAATGAGCAAAAAACTATTACAAATCGTGACAGTGGCATACATGGTGGGCTGGGCCCTCTGTGCAGCTTGTGCTAAGGATTTTGAATATCCGAAGACAGAACGCATCGATCACGTGGATACATACCACGGCATTGAAGTGGTGGATCCTTATCGGTGGCTGGAAGAGGATGTGCGCCAGTCACAGCGCGTTCGACAATGGGTTCAGGCGCAGAACAAGGTGACTTTTGGGTATCTGCGCTCGTTGCCAGCGTATGAGAAGTTCAAGAAACGTCTTACTGAGCTTTGGGACTACGAGCGGTTTGGTACGCCCTTTAAGGCTGGCGGACGGTACTACATCGCCAAGAATGATGGTCTTCAGAACCACTATGTGATCTACGTCATGGATTCCCTACAAGGACTGCGTCGGATTCTTTTGAATCCTAACGAATGGTCCGAGGATGGGACTATCGCGTTAGGGGGCATGTCCTTTAGCGAAGATAGCAAATTCGTCGCCTATGCGGTTCAGGATGCAGGTTCGGACTGGCGCAAGTGGAAGGTGCGGGATATTGTAACAGGCAACGACCTGCCGGATATTTTGAATTATCTAAAGTTCACAAACATTGCCTGGGAACCTGAGTCCACCGGTTTCTTTTACGCCAAGTACCCTGATCCGGATCCCAACCAGCAATTTCAATCTTTGAACAAAAAAATGAAGGTGATGTACCATCGATTAGGCGCTGAGCAGGCTGATGACGTTGTGGTCTGCTACCGGCCGGATCATCCCGAATGGGGCTATGATGTGAAGGCCACTGATGATGGTCGTTACTTGATTATCACGATCTGGGTGGGTACGGATGAGAAATATCGGGTGATGTATAAAGACTTGCATCGTCCTTATGCTATGCCAGTCGATCTGATTGACAAATTTGAGAACGAATATAGCTTCATTGATAATGATGGGCCGGTATTCTACTTTCAAACCAACTTGCAGGCACCCAAGGGACGAGTGATTGCTATCGATATACGAAAGCCTCAGCGTAAGTTTTGGAAAGAGGTTATCCCTGAAGTCCAGGATACGCTCCAAACAGTTAGCTTAGTTAATAACCTGTTCGTATGTAGATACTTGAAGGATGTCGCGACACAGGTCAAGCTCTATACGATGGATGGTCGATACATTCGCGACGTCGAACTTCCAGGTCTTGGTACAGCAAGCGGATTTAGCGGCAAACGCACGGATACCGAGACCTTCTACCGCTTCGAGTCTTTTGCTATCCCTCCATCAATTTACCGGCACGATTTAATCACGGGGCAGTCCACATTATTAGAGCGGTCAAAAGTTGACTTTGATCCCGATTTGTATGTTACCGAGCAGGTGTTCTATCAATCCAAAGACGGCACTCGTGTGCCAATGTTCATTAGTCACAAAAAAAGCGTCACCTGCGATGGCTCCAATCCCACACTTCTATACGGATACGGCGGCTTCAACATCTCGATCCGTCCCTATTTTTCAGTCTCACGTCTGGCATGGATGGAGATGGGGGGAATTTACTCCGTTGCTAATCTTCGCGGCGGGGGCGAGTATGGTCAGCAGTGGCACGAAGCAGGCAAGAAGAATAAAAAGCAGAATGTATTTGACGATTTCATTGCTGCTGCTGAATACCTCATTAATAACAAGTATACAACATCTGACAAGCTCGCCATTCTGGGCGGGTCCAATGGCGGATTATTAGTAGGGGCTTGCATGACACAACGACCGGAACTATTTGCCGCTGCCGTTCCTGTCGTAGGTGTGATGGATATGCTGCGCTTCGATGAGTTTACTGCCGGGCGGTTCTGGGTGGACGACTTTGGCTCAGCCAAGGATAGCAGAGAGATGTTTGAATATATAAGGGATTACTCGCCTTATCACAATCTAAAAGCTGGAACGCATTATCCAGCTACCCTAATCGTCACTGCGGACACCGACGATCGTGTCGTACCAGGCCATTCATTTAAGTTTGCTGCCCGGCTTCAGCACGTCCATACAGGAGACAGTCCCGTCCTTATTCGTATTGAGACACGTGCCGGACACGGCTCAGGCAAACCCACAACTATGAAGATCGAGGAAGATGCGGATGTGCTCACTTTTTTAGCTGAGAACCTTGGAATGCAGAAACAATGAAGCATGAAGTGTGATACGATATACGAGATATGCTTCAGGCGCGTCGAGACTATCTGACCATTACCTGGCCGGAATCAGGGACAACTACCTGACCTGTGATGGTGCGTGCTCTATCGCTGCACAAAAAGACTACCGAATCGGCTACATCCTGTCCTTTTATCTCGCGTTTTAGTGCCGTTTTATTCACATAATAAGGAATAACTTCTTCAGGTTTTATCCCGTATTTTTTCGCGCAGATATTTATATACTGCGGATTCCAGATTTTTGAACCCTCAAATACATTACCCGGAGCGACGCTGTTGACCCGAATCCCATGCTCACCTAACTCCAGCGCCCAGCCGCGAGCTATATGAATTTCACCTGCCTTTGTGGCATTGTACGCGGTGTTATTTACGCTCGCCTCCAAGCCCGATTTGGAACTTAGATTTATAATGCAGCCTCCCATGCCTTGGGCAATCATAATCCTCGCAGCTTCTCGTGCGCAGAGAAAGTATCCAGTTAGATTCACCTCCAAAGCACACCGCCACTTGTCCACCGGCATCTCAACCAAAGGGTAAGCCGGTGCTACACCTGCTGCGTTTACCAAAATGTCAAGCCCACCCCAATTATCAACCACGGTATCAAACGCTCTTTTAACATTTGTTTCGTCGGTTACATCGCATTGAACAATTAGTATTTGAGAATTTTGGATCTCTGAAGCGATCTTTTCTGCTGTTTCTTTATCTATATCGAATAGCCCTACCATAGCACCAGCTTTAGCTAAACCAACCGCGATACTCCTTCCCAGTCCGCTGCCGGCACCTGTCACAACCGCGATTCGACCTTTTAGCTCGCCTTGTTCTTCGCCGCTTATCAGTTTCTTGCGGAATGCCTCCGATTCCCACTCGTTGATGAAGTCCTGCTCTCGCTTAGTCAAGCTCAAAATCCCGCCCATGCGATTTGCGTTACTGCGAATAAAAATTGAGTAGGCCACAATGTCCCTGACGGTACGGGCAATCTTCTCTGTTCCGACAATAAAAAGCCCAACATCCTTAACAAGAAAAGCAACAGAAGGCCTTTGATCCTTTTTGATTTGCCGGGCCAATCGTTTTGCAATACTCTGCGAATCGTACTTCTCTACCCACATTGCGGGCCCATTGGCATATAACAGTTCATCCGGCGTCAATGCCGCCGCTGATAGTATTTTTTTTGCATCTGGCTGGCGCCAAAAAGCTGCGAGAGCTTTGTCATGATGGTAGCTAATGGCCGAGTACTTACCGGTCGCCTCAAAAATTGCCCTGCGAATGCTAAGCTTTATATCGTTAATCTCTTCCTGACTTAGGGATTTGATCTTGCCAGCTTTGGGTTGTCGCAGTTTGCTGTTGCAGCGACTTATTACTTTACGGACAAGTCGCAAAGCGGTATCTGTGCTCTCTGTAGAAATCAAAAGCCCGTGTTTTTCAAGGAAGAGAATCTCCGGCTTTTTGCCGAACTCTTTTTGATAGTCACTAACTAGTTTTGCTATTCTCTTTGCCAGCGTAAAGCCAGGGTCCGTGTAGGGCACCCAAAGCGGCGGAAGCTTTTCATCTTTGAAGAGTTTCTGAAGCTCCACTTTTCCCTTTCGAGCATTCACATACGCACCTACCGAACTTGGATGTAGATGGATCACGCACCTGTCAAGAAAAGCGTGCAAATGTGCCTCCACGGACGGGCGAGCCTGGCCGGTGACCTTATCATCGCACGCAGAGAGCAGACGATTGACTACCTCAGCTTCTCTGGTTTGCGTGTCAAGTCGGGCTATTGCCTTATCTTCAATGATAGAAAGAACTGCATCGAGCCGAAGCCTCCGCCAGCCACGTTTGTGACTCATATCTTTCAGGGCTGTGCCACTGGCTTTGATATACATGTATTTGCCATCAGCGGTTTTAACCGAAGTATTACCGCCTCCGCCCTGGACAAGTGAGCTGTCTCTACCAACGGCATGTGATATTTTTATAAGTTCTAATAGAGCCTTATCCATTTGTTAAGAATACTCCTTTTTGTTCTGCGTCGTGCGAAAAAAAATACGCAATGCGCACCACGCAATACGAGATTTATCGTGGTGTAGCATCGGGCAAACCGCCATCCACGGGGATTGTAGCACCAGTGGTTGGAGTCTGACGCGTCACAAAAAACAGTACCGCATTAGCAACGTGCTGGCCCGTAACCCTGGCCTTCAATAAGTTCCTATTGCGGTAATACTCTCGCAGGCCTTTTTCGTCAAGCCCTCGTGCCCGCATTCGGTCGGGACCAATCTGTTCCCACAAGCCGGACTTGTATTTACCTTCGGAGAATACACCGTCCGGGGCCACCATGTTTACGCGAACACCATATTCTGCTAACTCAATACTGGCAATACGGCCCAACTGGTGACAGGCAGCTTTGGTAGCACTATATGCGCCAAATCCGGCACCAGGCGCCGGGACGTTCTTGGTTGAGATAATAATTATGTCACCGCCGATTCCCTGGAGGATAAAAAGCCGGGCAGCCTCGGCAAGGGTTAATAACGCTCCTTCAACATTTACCTTTTCCAGCTTGCGAAAGGCTTCGAGGTCTATATCTTTCAAGTTTGCAACCAGTGGAATACCGGCATTAACTACGACAATATCTATACCGCCCCAGGTTTGAATGACGCTTCCATATCCTCGGCTGATAGATTCTTTGTCAGTGACATCGATAGCAACACCTATTATCCTGTCACCGCCTGTCTGTTTCAGGTCTGCTACAAGATTGTCAAGTTTTTTGCCCGGCAGGTCTGTAGCAACTAAATGGCAGCCGTTCTCCAGGAGCCCCCGGCAGATTCCATACCCGATGGCCCCTGCTGCACCGGTAACTAAAGCAACCTTATTGTGAAGAGGCGAATCAGGCTTATCGTTGCTTCTATCAACGTAAAGTATTCCAAGTTCACGAACGCATATAATTTCTGGTTTTCCGTTGTGCCGAGATGAGTAATCCGAAATGGCATCACTTAATTTTTTACGAAGCTTTTCCGGATCAGCACTTTCTTCCGCGACATCTAAAAAAAGCGGCGGTCTCTGACTTTTGAGCAAAGGTTGTAGTTGTAGGGTGGGCTTTAGCCCACCAATCCCTCGACCTTGCTCGGGATGGTGAGCCTGTCGAACCAGTTTTTTACGGTGGGGCAAGCCCCACCCTACCTGCTTCACCCCTTCGGCATTTTTTGTTGAATCTGCAAAACCTGTGGTGAGCTTGTCGAACCCATCAATAGCTTCCTTACTCGTTAAAGATTTAAGAATAACCGGCTTAAATGGTATATCCTGCTCATCTGTCGGTTCCGCCAGAAGCCCACGGACAATCGGTATTATTTGAACTAATCGTCTCATTCTTTAAGACAGGATAACAGGATTCTTAGAAAAAATCAAAGATACAGAACACGAAAACTTCAACTGGCAAGATACGCTTCACGAGATACGAGCGACGAATGAGGCCTGTCCCGAGCGCAGTCGAGGAATCGAAGGATCCAAAAGCTTTAATAGGGAGGGTTCCGTTAGGCGCGCGGCTTATCAGGTCCACTGGAGGGGCTGGTTAGTGCCATGTGTCGTGCGTGTATGCGGACGCTGAGGCAGAGGGCGATAAGATTGTAGAAAACATCACCAATCTCCTGTTGAACATCATCTTAGTTTTGTCTGTGAGCGGCATCAAGCAGCTCGACGCATTCGAGTAACAGGCACGTCGCCTGGCCACGCGCGTTCTCCAGTACGAACTCGCCCCAGTCCAGATAGTCGATAAACTTTTCTGCCAGATCAAATAGGCGGGCCCAATCAAGATTGCCGGAGTCGCAGACCTCTTCCGCGATGCGTGTGAATTCCTCTTTGTGTTTTCTTGCATAGTCAATAGCGGCAAGCAGACCATATTCCTTGGTCCTCTTTCCTTCTCGCGTAGCATACGGGGAGGCACCTATCCCAACCAAAGGCTTTTTCAAAGCACGGTCGTAGATGGAGCAGAGCTTTTCTTTAAGGGCCGTCCGAGCTTGGGGCAAACGAACGACTGTTTCCAGAGCCTCTTTCAATGGGGGAGCAGAGTTCAGGTGCTAAGCGCTGGGTGGAATCTGTGTCACGGAGCCACAAGAAGGGCTTGCAGGTTCTGGACGCGCACAAGAGCAGTCTCCAACCCTGTTCGAGCAGCTCGCCATCAGGCGTGCGGACGATTACTTCGATGCAACTGTCTCCGTCCGGTCGCAGCTGATTATAAACTCTGCTGAAAAACGCCCCTGGAACGATCCAGGATAAAAATGCCTGATATTGAACGTGATACAGCGTGCTACAAATGTGAGTCGTGGATAGGCTCAGCTTCTTGCAGTGATTCAGAACGGGGCAAGGACCTCTCCACTTAATTATCAAAGTATTGCCCTTCTCGCACAGCACCTCACCGTCCTTCGGAACCTCAATACCAAGATTGTCCTTATAAAGAACCTCTAGGACTTTCTTTTGCCATGTCGACCAGTTCTTACCAACGTACTTTTTGGAGTTGTCTTGATACCATCTCAGTTTGCTGTCAATTCTGCCGTTGATGAACTCTGCTAATTTCTAAGTATCATTTAAGAGATCACGATAGTCTGGCAACTCTCGCTCTGTCATAACTTTTCCTCGTTCGTCGTTAGCACGGCTTGGGTCTTCGCATTCACCCGCAAAGGCCTGACGCCGCGTATGCGTTGTCCAAGTGCAGCCGTTGATTTGGATCAAACAATCCGCATGAAACGCAGCCTTCACAGTCGCTGGATTTAGTTCTTGCAGGTTTATTTGCTGAGATGATTTGATTTCCTCGCGCTTATTGCAAAATGTGTTTGTTTGGGAACCCTTCTTGCAGACGCAAAGCCATTCAGATTCTCTGACCTGCATCCAAAAACATCGCTAACTTGTTTTTCTGTCTTAGAACGATGTTTTGCTTTATTTTTCATTCCTTCCCTTTCTTTATTTTATGTTTCTTCTGATCACCATATCTCTTTGTTTATTATAGAAGATTATGCCCTGCATTATAGTTTTTAATATAATTTTCAAAAATTTATCGAGTTCACTATCTTTATTATAATCAGCTTCTGCAATATAATCAACTCGGGCATTTTTAAATAACGTTTTACATATCTGTAAGCTTTTTCTCTTTTGCCGATTAAAAACAGCGATAGAGTAACCTCCGTTCTTTGTGGTTACCGTCATACAGGGAACATCAGTCATCCCATCTCCTATATAAATTATATTCGAAAATGGGATTGGACGATCTCCTTCATCCATAAATTCGTTTATACTCTCAGTTAATTTTTCTCTTCCCTTGTTTATTCTGAATAAGAACTGAGTTTTTACTGTATCCGTCACAACAAGTTTTGGATAAATTGGAGCACCATAATGATTATAGTAATATTCAGATGCAAAAATATTATAAAAATAATCCTTAATTTTAGTTCTACTTAAGATTTCTTTTAAACCAGAAGATATTATATAGTGTCTTACTTTGATTTTATTGTTCGACTCTTTTTCAACAAATTTATTGATTCTCGGAAAAAACGTTGTTACTCCAGAAAAATATTGAACTTTTGATGCCATTTTTCCTAAATCAGATTTACTAATTCGCAAAGATGCTTGATTAGCTTTCCTTAACATTAACATCATATAAGTGATTATCTGCTCTCCTTTAATCTTGGTATTCTCCTTTTGGACTTCCTCCCAAAATTCTTGAGGTTTTATATTCAACTGTGGAAAGACAGTGTACTCCTGCATAGGTTGAGGACTCAACGTTCCATCAAAATCATAAATTATTGCTATAATATTTCGTTTCATTTTCTACCTCTAAGAATGATTATGCAGTTTCTATATAAGCAACGCATCAGTGGTCATTCTTTGTCATTGGCTTCACGGGTCCGTGTGCAGCCGGTTTATCCTGCGTAGCCTTGTGCGAAGAACTGCTGCATGGGCTAAAGCCCATCCTACAGTATAAAATCTTATCGTTTTATCAAAGTTGTTAAAAGCTGCGGTAAAACCGCAGGCTAAATAGAGATTGCTTCGTCGCTAAGATACTCTCACTGCGTCACATACGGTACTTATCATAAATTTGACGTTTTCCAGAGGTGCTTTTCCATCGAAAACTGCGCTTCCGGTGACAATAATGTCAGCCTCCATTCGAGCCACGTCCACAATATTATTGCGAGTGATGCCGCCATCGATGCCCACGAGAATATCTTTCTTCGCATCTCGAATCATTTGCCTTAACTTTCTAATCCGGCCCTTAGTAGAAGGAATGAACTTCTGTCCGCGCCAGCCTGGATTAACCGCTAAAAGAAAGACCATTTCGAGTTCATCCATAAGCGGGATAATAACTTCAAGTGGCGTGCCAGGATTCAAGGCAACACCGCGTAGAATACCCCTTTCGGGGTCGTTAGCGTTGGTCATTTCTCCCAGCGCCTGTAGAACGCGATGTATATGTCGGGATGACTCAACCTGCACGGTAATCATATCCGCACCGGCAGCGACATAACTTCGGAGCTTATCCAAAGGTTCATCTATCAGCAGGTGTATGTCTTTGAGAAGCGGCGTTTTCATGGCTTTTATAAAGCCGGGCCCAACGGTCATCATGGGGCAGAGACATCCATCCATTACATCAACATGCAATAGTTTCACACCTGCCTCTTCCATGAGCTTTAGCTCAGAGCCGAGAGACATCAAATCCGCTGTAAGGATGCCTACACTGATAAGTGGCGACGATTTGCGTAATTCATCAAAAAGCGGTTTGCTTGCGTTTTCAGCCCACATTCTTTTTCTCTTGTTTTTTTAAGTTCTGATATAACTGGTAAGCCTCAGAGGCTTCCATATCCTCATGAACAACCTTGCGGATAGCCTGCATCATGGCTTTTGGCGTTTTGCTCTGGAAGATGTTGCGTCCCATGTCAACGCCGGATGCGCCTTGCTGGATAGCGTTATAAGCCATTGTCAGGGCGTCAAGCTCAGGGATTTTCTTGCCGCCAGCCATCACGATCGGGACCGGACAGGAAGCTGTCACCGTCCTGAATCCGTCCGGAATATAGTACGTTTTGATGAGCTGAGCCCCAAGCTCAGCACAAATTCGGCAAGCCAGGCGGAAATATCTGGCATCTCTGACCATGTCTTTTCCGACCGCCGTCACTGCCATCGTAGGGATTCCGTAACGTAGTCCCATATCTACGAGTCTGGTCATATTATGGACCGAGCGGGTCTCGAATTCACCACCAATAAATACTTGCAGGGTAATCGCTGCCACGTTCATACGAATAGCATCCTCGATGTCAACAGCCAATTCTTCGTTCGACAGTTCTTTGAGTATGCTTGGGCCGCCGCTGCAGCGCATCACGATCGGTTTATTCAATGTAGGCGGTACCGTGGTCCGCAGAATCCCGCGTGTGAGCATTATAGCGTCGGCGTGCTCCATCAGCGGCACGACCGTCAAATCAATCCGCTCGAGCCCGGTTGTAGGACCTTGAAAGTAGCCATGGTCAATCGCGAGCATTACTGTTCGGCCCGTATGCGGATTGAATATCCTCGACAGGCGATTTTTCATGCCCCAGTCAAGAGCACCAGCTCCTTTGAGGAAAAAGCCCGGAGTTTTCATCGGAACATCTTCATAAAACTTTTTTGCTTCTTTCACTGCTTCGGTATCAGCCATTATTCGTTCCTTTCTTTTACTCTCGTTTCTCCGGTCACCAGGGTAGAATTACGATCTTTGCTTTTCGCTAAGTTCTTTCAAGCTGATCCAGATTATCCCAGAAATAAAGTAGATTACTGTTGCATATATAATTGCTTTCTTAAAGGCCTCCAGCCGAGCCTCATACACATCTTCTCCAGAAACTGCGACCCATATTGCCGTAAAGAAGCACACAGCAAGTGAGCCAATCGCGATAATAGCTGATGCATAATACATGCCTGATTTTCTTGCTGGCTTTGTTTTTTCCTCGGTTGTTGTTTGTACGATTTTCTGTGCTGCAATGTCTTCTTCAGTTAACTGGCCCATTTTCTGCCGAGCTCCGAAGAAAGCCGACAGGATTGTGTAAAGAATTGCAGTACCCAGCCAAACCGGAATAGTCAGGAAAAACAAGTGGATGTAGCCGAAGACGTACGTGGCGATTAAGCCAACAGCTAACGTCACCGCCCAAGCAATAAGGGCTGGCCAGTTCATCATCTTGCCCTGATGCCACGTCCAATATCGAGTCAGCCCGATTCGCGGAAAGATCCAGTGCTCCATGAACACGATAGCCCCTACCGGCATAAGCAACAATCCGTAGAGGCCTACGAAATCCAAGAGCTTAGTAAACACAAACGGTGAGCAAGCAACAATTGTTGTAAGGGTTCCGGCAGCGAGGGTCACGAGCCAGCGTGGCCAATTCGGAGTGGCAACCTGTAGTGCCAATCCCGCACGATAAATTGTAGGGTTGGACGTTGTCCAGCCGGCGATTACCACTGCTAATGCACCGGCCAAACCAAGTGCGGTCACAGCTACAGAACCGGAGTCCAGTTCTGTAAGAGGCCTGCCGATGATTGTCGCCGCCCCGGCGCCCATGATACCAGCACAAATCCACGCAAGATAATGTCCCAGATACATACCGAACGCTGAATAGAATCCATAGCTGGCCCGCTTGGCATACCTTAATAGGGCCATATCGGACAAACCAAGGTGCATCGCAAGATTGCATAGCCAGGCAAACGAGACAATATGCAGAAATCCCAAAGCGTCTTCTTGTCCGGGTCGAGGTCCAGGCCAGATTTTAGCGTCGGCCAATCGCCAGAAGTCATAAAAGCTTTCCAATCTGCCAATCTCAGGAGTACTTACAACTATCGCAGGCAGCAGCGCAAGTGCTCCCGCGATAAACATAAGGAACATCCAGGGCGAGCAGACTTCAGAAAACTGTGCCAGCTTCCTGAATCCCAAAATAGCTAAAGTTACAACCACCGCTCCAACGCCAACCACTACGAACACAAATCTGATATCTGTTGGAAACCACCCAATCTGGTCGGGAATGCCGAATGCCATGCGCAGAGCCGACGCCGAAACCGTTATCATCGCCCCTGCAAGTATGCAGTACATAACCGCATTGAGGATGTTATAGATAACCATAAATGCAGGCCCACATATTCTGCGCAGATACCAGTACAGAGTGAGCCGTGTCCTGACCGCAATGGGCGTGCATACCAGCGCCCAGGATAAAACAGCAAGTAGATTGCCAAATATCAGGCCTACAATAACATCACACGTATGTGCGCCCCTACTTACAAATAGTGCCCCAATCACAAACTCCGTCGCCGCTACATGCTCACCTGCAAATACTCCAGCAAAGTGCCTACCACTTTGCAACTTATCCTCGGTAACCGGCTGCCGTTCGAACTCGTTGAGTTTGTCGAGCCGTTCAATCAGACTTGAAGGCTTTGATTCCGCCATTGTAAAGCCCTTTCCAATAAAAGGCACAAAGTTTCAGAGGAACACAGGCATAAAGTGCTTTGTCCCTATGTGCTTTAGCCCCTGTTAAACCCTTTCCATTGTCTCGTATCTCTTATCTTGTGAATCGTGGCTCGCTTCACGATTCACGCGTCACGAGTATCACCGACGTTTATTAGTCACTGTCACCTCATAGTCTTTCACTTCTCTGAGCCATGCATCTGCCACCGGAACATCTGATTTTAGACAATAATAATCCCATACTGCTCCAAATGGTAGCGTCTTTAGTTCTTCGAGTACGGCCAGACGCGATGTATAATCACCCTGAGCTTCCATTTGACGCAACTTCTCCGTAGGCTCAAGAAGTGCAGCAAGAAGTGCTTTTATCATACAGCGCGTCCCTATCACCCACGCCGCCACTCTATTGATGCTCGCATCAAAGAAGTCCAGCCCAATGTGCACTTGTTTAAGATAGTCGCCTCTTACAAGCTCCTCAGCTATAGCCCGAAGTTCATCTGATAGAATAACTACATGATCGCTATCCCATCTAACTCCCCGGCTTACATGAAGCAGTATCTCGTCGAGGAAAGTTAGTATGCTCGAAATCTTATCCGAAACAACCTCCGTCGGATGAAAATGCCCTGTGTCCAGACAGAGTAACGTATTATTTTGGATAGCATAGCTCAGATAGAATTCATGTGAACCAACAACATAACTTTCTGAGCCAATGCCAAAGAGTTTACTTTCAACCGAATCCAATAAATACTTACGGTCTACCTTCTCGGCGAGTATTTCGTCGAGTGACATTTTCAATCGCTCACGAGGACCCTTGCGATCAACAGGGATGTCCTTGAATCCATCTGGAATCCATACATTCGTCACACATGCAGTTCCGAGCTTTTTGCCCATCTCTGCACCGATTTTTCGGCAAGCAATTCCATGCCGAATCCAAAATTTGCGTATGTCATTATCCAGACTTGACAGAGTAAAGCCACTGTCTGCCTTTGGATGCGAGAAAAACGTACCATTGAAATCCATTCCCTCGCAGTTGTCTTTTGCCCAGTCGATCCAGCGTGCAAAGTGCTCCGGCTTGAGTTCATCTCGCTCAACTCTTTTCCCGCCTGTTTCGGCATATATTGCATGCAGGTTCAGCCTGTGTCTTCCAGGTATAAGGCTCATTGCTTTTTCCAGGTCCGTCCGCAATTCATCTGCCGTGCGGGCCTTACCCGGATATGCTCCCGTAGCCATTATCCCGCCGCCGCTTAAGCCCTCACCACTCTCAAAGCCTCCCACATCGTCTCCCTGCCAGCAGTGAAGCGATATAGCAATCTCAGCTAATCGTTTCATAGCCTTGTCGGCATCGACGCCCATATCAGCGTAACGCTGCTTAGCAATTTCATACGCTTTTTCAATTTCTTTTAAACTGGCCATCTTTTTCTATTCTCCCATCTGCCAGAGGCAAGTATTATCCATAGCAGGCTTTTACACTACCCCGTATTTTGTTTCATGCTTTTTGAAATCTTGATAAGAGTCTTTGCTCTGCTTGTTTCGTCCAGAGTCCATTATTAAGGTACCGGGCAACATCAGGCATTTTTCCGCTCAGCTCACTCAGCAGCACTAAGCCAAGGTCTTTGCAAGCTGGATAAACGATAATCTTGCCTGCTACTGACCGATTCTCAACTGCCCGAATCCCATCGACCGCACCTTTTAGTCCACAAATAGCTGCCACGCTCACATTTGTATCGAGCCCGCCCGACTCAACCTTCTCAAGCATCCGCCTCATATCATCCAGAGTAGAGCCGCTCGTTCCAATGAAATATAACCGCTTTTGTATGTAAGTTTCCAGATTTATCTTTGCAGTGACTGTCGCGGGTATGCCTGCGAAGATGTTTATCAATCCTCCCTCGGCTGCACTAAGCACCGAAGCAGCCACCAATTCTGGCACCGGCGCCATTAAGACCGTATAGTCAAAGGCCTCGGAGATTTTCTGTTTTGCTGGATTGTAAGCCATGTATCGAATTGCGTTTTTCTCGGCCAGAGGGCCTGCGATTCGTGTCAATATCTCCAGTCGATCATTATCTATGTCACCTGCGAAAATGCTGACACCTTCGACGCCTTGACAGACATTTCGTATCACATGCATCATTCCCATAGGTCCGCCTGCTCCGATGACGTTGATCCTGTCGCCGGAACGAATCTCACCCGTGGTTGGGATTATTTCCATAGAATCTGCTGGCTCTGAGCCTGTAGTCCCGATTATGCGAATACCACCATAGTGCACGCGACCAACAGTAGTGGTAACATCTCTGCTAAACTTGCCGCCGCACAGAGCAATGTTCAAAAGACCATGCGCAGCGACCTTTGCGAATAGCGCCTCAACAACTTTTGCGTTCGACCCAAAGTAGATTACATCGTCGTACAATCCGTCAGCAAGCTGTGAAATATTTGACGCCCTTATTATTTCGATGCCCAAGTTTTTTGGCGGTTCGGATTTTGAAATCCACGTTATTTGAGCTGGCCTGCCATAATTAGTAAATAAACTAACCAGCGCGTTTTTGCTTGCTGTTACATCAGCAACAATTAGCATCTTTCCACCAGCTTTTATGTTAGTTCGTTCCTCGCAGGCATAAGCATCTTCAACACATGCCCAAGGCTCTACCAGAGCAACGGCAGAACAGGATAGCTCGTCACTAACAGGTAAAAGCAACGACTGGCCGTCAGGCGAAGTAATGACCCTCTCATCCATTAAAACATATTCCTGAAGAGCCCCTTCAAAATTGTATCCGAATGCAGCGTTCGAGCTGGCGGTGCGAAGCCATCGGTAGTCGGTTTGGACAAGGTATCGCTCGCCCGGCTTAAAATCCTTTATTTCAGGACTAACCTCTTCAATCCTTACCACAGCCTCATGCCCAGGTACGGTTGGAGCCTCACCTGGAACATAGCTCGGTATTTCTCTAAGCACTGAAGAAGCAATGCCTGAAACTATGTCACTCTTGCGAACATGCGAGGAGAATTGCTTAAGTAGTTTAAGGTCAGAAAAACAGAGCCCCACCGCCTCTATACGACAGAGAATCTGGTGTGGACCTGGTCCAAATAATTCTTTCGACTTATTCAATATGAGCTTGTCAGGCCCAACCAACTGGACAGCACATTGAGTTTCAGGTAGATTCGCCACTTTATGCCTCAGCAGCCGTATCTCGGGTCACGAGTTGCGGGGCACTAATTCCAATATCTCCTTAGGAGTCGTGTTCTCATTTAAACTAACAAGTTTATCTTCTTCTTTCGGCTGAAGCAAGCTGCCAAGTGCCTGGAAGAATTCATTTTTCTGGGCAACGCCTTTGAAATTTCTCTTTGCCCATTCGCTGGTATATCCCAGTCCGCATTTTTGTTGCAGCACCGAATGAGCGTAAACTATATGTGCGCCTTTCAAGAAAATCGGCACTAATGGCGATAGTTCCTCACTTGCGAAGTCGTCCACAAATTTCTGGCCGGGACTGTTCATTTCTGTCCCTACGACTACGGGCAGGTACAGTTTCTCGACCAGCTCGATTACGTGGTAAAGGTTCTTTAGCTTTTGCTCAGAAGTCCCCGGCCCATAGTTGCGATCCGGGATGACATTGATGGCAGCTGCACCGGTACTCATAGCTACATTTAGAAGCTCTTCGATAGCCTGCTCACCCTCGCTCGTCCCATCCAGCCACGTCATGGTTGGGATTGCTCCGGCAGCCAGCAGGAATTGGTTTGTATCAGCCATGCGCGGGAACGAGCCCTTATCCGGCAAAACATATCCAACACCTCCGCGTTTCATCGTCTTAGCCCGGATTGTATTTAGAAGTTCTCTGCCCTCCGGTAGCTGTGTGAATTTAATCTGCACACCGAGTTTTTTAAACCAGAATTTAGTAAGCTCGTCGGTGTCTTTAAAAATCTCCTTTGCCTTTCGAGCGTATGCAAGACACATGTGTCGCTCCGTCGCATTGCCCGATGGTGTTAGAATAAGCACATCCTGCTCATAGTCCAACTCGGCCGGCTTTAGATATTGATTAACTCGCAGCATTAAATCTCTGTTTCTTTGCTGTGCAGTTTCGCGAAGCCCTTTTAAAAACTCAAGCAGTTCACCCTGTAGCTTTGCACTTGGAAACCCCACACCCATGTGATACGAGATACCAGGCTCTCCGGGAGAATTGATAACCCTATCGGAAAATTCCGGCACAAACACCCGTGTTTCTATACCTGCGCAGCCTTTAAGGCCGAGCATCCTCGCCGCCTCAAGAAACTCCTCAAGTGCGTCCAAAACATCAAAGTCCACGACTTCTGCCACGGCAAGTCCTGCCTTGCGCGCCAGCCACGCAAACTTGCTTGGAGAATAGCCGTAACTATTGTAGGAGAAGAAAGTGTGACAGTGCAGATTAACATCCGTGCCCGGTTGCGGTAAAGTAACCTCACCAGATGAGACCTTCTCACACAGCGATAATAGAGCCTCCTTTCGCTCGGCAGGATCGAAACTATCCAGCTTGCGTTCAAGTTCTTCTATCAAGTTACCGGCTCTGGGAAAATTGTTCATTTTTATCCGCCTACGGCGGAGTTTATAGTTGATTGTTCATCGAT
>Ga0315546_1000353_pt1 | contig 33970 bp, 27 predicted proteins | sample SalMarSW160170MG_FD_203833 | JGI IMG/M metagenome (GOLD analysis project Ga0315546, IMG submission 203833) | Salt marsh sediment microbial communities from the Plum Island Ecosystem LTER, Massachusetts, United States - Salt Marsh Sediment SW1601-170 ...
TTCCTCTGGTGTGTCAAGCATTTAATGCCATATCTATGGCACTACGGTTCCGGAGTCAGTCAAAAAAATGTATTGTAAATAAAGAAGTTATGCGTGGGATGCTTTCCTAACTGTCAAAGAAAAGTTAGGATAAACATGCGGAGTTCCAGCAGAGCCGAGAAGATCGGGAGGAAATGGCGTTAAAAATCTTAGTGGAGCGCAAACATGCACTCAAATTCATCTATTATCAGCATTTATCATGAATAATCCAGGTTCAAATCGAGTTTTTTTGCTTATTCTGGCACAATCCAGAAAGGCATTATAGCCAGCAGCCTTTCCTTATCAAGATATTTAAGTGTAGATAGCATTTTTTCAAGCCTGGGATTTAGATCAAGTTTCATTCCTATTAAGCCCTTTCCCATAAAAGACTCAAATAATGAGATTTTTTTGGGCCAGATGACGAATTTGACTGTCTCTTTGTCAGGAATTCCAGCTAGTTCTTTTGCAAGTTCAACTGCTTTTGAAAGACCTCCGATTTCATCTACCAGGCCCAGTTCTTTTGCCTGACTTCCTGTCCAGACGCGGCCCTTCCCGATCCTGTCAATTTCTTCCCTGGTCATTTTGCGTCCTTCTGCTGCCTTGTTGATGAATTGATCATAACTCCAGAGGATTTCTTTTTTCAGTAATTTTCTTTCTTCTGGTGTGAGTCTTCTAAAGGTGGAAAAGAGATCTGCCCTTTTGCCGTATGTAAGTATTTCAGAGGTTATTCCCAGTTTGTCGTAGAGTTTGATCAGGTTGAATTTTCCAAAGATTACCCCTATGGAACCTGTGAGAGTTTGAGGTTGAGCAACAATCTTATTGGCATTCATAGAAACCCAATATCCTCCTGAGCCAGCGAGGTCAGACATGGTGACAATGACCGGCTTTTCCTTCTTGGTCAAAGCAATTTCCCGCCAAATGATATCTGAGCCAACAGCAGAGCCTCCAGGGCTGTCTACCCTGAACACAACAGCAACGATTGATTTGTCCATACGGGCTTTCTTTATCCAACGGGCAACCGTAGAACTTCCCATGATTTGGTACTGCCCCTCGCCTGTTATAATGGGACCCATTCCGTAGATGAGTGCAATTTTTTTCCCTTTATTTAAACCAAGTGATGAGGGTTTAATCTTGAGATACTGCTGATGAGTAATTTTATATGTTTTTTCCCCTTTCTCCTTGAGAAGATTTTCGAATTCATCGTTAAACAGGAGTTTATCTATCAACCCAACTTCTACGGCTTTATTTCCTTGGAAATAGGCATGATCGATAAGCGATTTTATTTCTTCTTCGGTTTTTCCTCTAGCCTCGGAAAGTCCTTTTATATAATGTGAGTAAAGGTCCGAATAAATAGATTCCATCATCCGCTTATGAGCCGGGGTAAATTTCTCTTCTGTAAACATATTGTAAGCTGTCTTGTATTCTTCGACATGTTCAACTTCTGCTTCAATGCCTGCTTTATCCAGGGCTTTTTTTAGAAATGGGACGTTGCCTCCGATTCCGTTGATAACAAGCATTCCAAGAGGGTGTAAGATGATTTTGTCACAGGCAGTAGCAAGAAAATATTCCTTGTCAAAATCAAGAGCTTCATCCATATAGGCATAGGCTTTTTTCCCTGATTTTCTGAAGTCAATAATGCTGTCTCTGAGTTCATTTATTTTTGCCCAGTCACATTGAATGTAGCCAAGACGCAGTACAAGGGCATTGATACGGGGGTCGACTTGAGCTTTCTGTAAATTCATCCAGACGTCATACATTGAAAGAGCTGGTTTTAACCCCATTAGAGCAGATAAAAAATCAGGAGATGCCTTTTCCTGCAGGGAGCCAGACAGCTTGATCTCAAGGTAGGAATGGGACTTTACAGCCGGAGGCTTTGCGAATTCAAAATATATGAAGGATGCAAAGGTTGCCAGAATTAATATGAAAAATATCAAAAATATAACCAGTATATACCTTCCTTTTTTCATTTTTTCTCCTTTTTAAAATGAATTGCTTTCTTTCAGATTAAATATAACAGAAAGCAGTAGATTATTGAAATATAGAATTTTCCATTCGATTTTAGTATATTGAAAAGCAAAATGAAGTAACCTGGATTATTCACGAGTCGAGGTTGCTGCAGATGCGAGGCACAGGGTATGCAGCTGTAGTCGTCCACCGCAAATGCCCTATAACGCAGCAGATGCAGTAAGATCGGCTCGCCTGAAAGGTAAAGAATGCCGATATAGAGGAAAAGAATTGCATGGGAAAAGAGTTAAATGTTATGCTGAAGGAAAAATCAACGTAACTGGCAGATATAATGGAAAATAAATATTTGTGTCGGCATAATTTATGAATAATTCAGGGTAAAACAGTTTGAAAAAAAGTTTTAAAGGATTATCAAATGAACGCAATTGAAATTGAGAACATTTCCAAAAGCTTTGGTGATTTTTATGCTGTAAAAAAATTATCCTTCAGTATTTCCAAAGGGAGTATTTATGGTTTGCTTGGCCCAAATGGTGCAGGCAAGACAACCACAATACGCATGGTGATGAATATTATTATTCCTGATGAGGGATTAATCAAGGTTTTAGGCAGGAAGATGGATGAGAAGATGAAAGAGAGAGTAGGTTATCTTCCGGAGGATAGAGGGCTTTATCCAAAGATGAAGGTAGGAGAGATTCTTGTTTTTCTGGCTGAACTTAAGGGGATAAGAAGAGTGGATGCCAGGAAGAAAATTGATTTCTGGCTTGAAAAGCTTGATCTGGCAGATTGGAAATTGAAAAAGGTTGAGGAGCTCTCCAAGGGGATGCAGCAGAAGATTCAATTTATAGCCACGGTCATACATCAGCCTGATCTAATCATCCTGGATGAACCTTTTATTGGGCTAGATCCTGTGAATACAAAGCTGTTAAAAGATATCATGCTGGAGATCAGAGAACAGGGGACAACAATCATTTTTTCTACTCACCGGATGGAGCAGGTGGAGATGATATGTGACGACATCTGTCTGATCAATAAGGGCAAGATGGTATTGGAAGGGAACTTGAGTCACATCAAGAATCAGTATGGAAAGAATACCGTTGTTTTAGATTATGATGGCGATGCAAGTTTTATTAATGCCCTGCCTGAAGTTAATAAAATAGATGACTACGGCAAATTCATGGAAATAAAACTGAAGGAGCAGACGGATACCCAAGGCTTTCTAATGAAACTTACAGGGAAAATCAGGATTAATAAATTTGAAGTGAAAGAGCCAACATTGAATGCCATTTTTATAGAAAAAGTGGGAGAAAAAGATGCGTAAGATACTGTCAGTCATTAAAAGAGAATATATCCAGATAGTCAGAACTAAAGGCTTCATAATCGGGACGATTTTAGGTCCGGTCCTGATGGCTTCCTTTATTGTGATTCCGGTTGTTGTATCCTTGGTTTCTGTTGAGAAGCAAGAACAGATTGCAGTGATTGATTCAACCAATGAAATTTTTATTGAACTCGATAAGAAGCTGGACTCGAAGTTAAAGGACGGCAGCTGCCGCTATATGCTTGAAGAATATAGGCTGCCTGATGATGTTGGCAAATTGCTAGAGGAACTAAACAGGAAGGTATTGAAGAAGGAACTTTCTGCCTATATTTTTATTCCTCGGGATATTTCGGAGGGAGGAGAGGCTGAATATGTCTCTGAACATGTTTCTGATTTTGATAAGAGAGGAAATATTAACCAGGCTTTGAGCAGCATAATAATCGAAAAGAGATTAAGAAACGAAGGATTAGACCCTCAAGAAATCGGTAAGTACATGAGACCTGTGAAACTGATAACAAAAAAAGTAACCAAGAGAGGAGTAGAAAGGGATACAGGGGGAACCTTCATTATTTCATATTTTTTAGTCCTTATCCTTTATATGACGCTTATTTTTTACGGTCAGATTATTCTGAGAGGAGTTATCGAAGAAAAAAGTTCAAGGGTAGTTGAGATTGTTCTTTCTTCTCTGAAGCCCTATCAACTCATGGCAGGCAAGATATTAGGGATAGCAGCCGTGGGATTTACACAGTATGCAATCTGGGCTCTTTTTGGAATTGCTGCAGTTAAATACAGCGGGTCAATAATCACAAAATTTTTCCCTGCAGCCCAAGGATTCCAGGTCCCAAGTATTCCCCCATATATTTTCATCTATTTTGTCCTATTCTTTATTCTCGGATATTTTCTTTATGCGACTCTATACGCGACTGTCGGATCAATGGTGAATTCGGAAAAGGAAGCCCAGCAACTGGTTATGCCGGTGACTATGTTTTTAGTTGTCCCGATTCTCCTCATGATGTTTGTGATCAGGAGCCCAAACAGTTCTCTATCAGTAGTATTATCTATAATCCCGTTTTTTGCTCCGATCTTGATGCTCCTGCGTGTCTGCATTCTACTGCCCCCTTTCATTCAAGTCGGGGGCTCTGTTCTGATATTGATTTTGACTACGATACTGATGATCTGGCTGACGGCAAAGATCTACCGGGTAGGAATCTTAATGTACGGGAAGCGCCCGGGTTTTAAGGAAATTGTTAAGTGGATGAAGTATAAATAGGGACGGTTCTATTTTTTTAATTTCGTCATGTTTTTTCAGAGAAAAGGGGTGACAAAAAAATAGAACCGTCCTCTTTAACAAAAATGGAATTTATAAGTATTTTTAATGATGTTATGGGGCCAGTGATGCGGGGGCCCTCAAGTTCGCATACAGCAGGTTCTTATCGTATAGGGAGAATCGCGAGGTCTTTATTCGGAGAGCAGCCTTCTTCTGTTGCATTCACTTTTGATCCAGAAGGCTCTTACATAAAGACATATCGTCAACAGGGAGTTGACCTCGCTTTTGCCGCAGGCCTCATGGGATGGCAAATAACAGATGAACGTTTTTTTCAGGCTTTGGAATTTGCGAGTAAACATGGGATAAAGATAGAATTTAATGAATCTTCTCTTGATAATCCTGATCATCCAAATACAGTGCTGATACAGATGGTCTCGCAAAGCGGCCAGCACCTCTCGCTTAAGGCAAAGTCAGTTGGAGGAGGAATTGTTGCAATCTCAAGGCTTGACAACTGGCCTGTTAATTTGAGCGGAAAATATTATGAAATTATTACTGAACTTAAGAAGGATGCCGAGCCGCAGGTAAGAGATATTCTGGAATCAGACGATCAGACTGTTAATAAGCCTTCAGAAGAGGTCTGTGGGAATATGATGCTTCTTTGTGTTCAGCGTCTTTCAGCATTAAGTCCAAAAGTTCGGTGCAGGCTTGAGAAATTACCTGAAGTCAAGAATATCAGGGAAGTTCGGCCTTTATTTTATATGAAACGTGGTGAAGCTCTTTTTTCGAGTGCTGAGGAGATGGTTGCAAAAGCAGAGAGCTGTGGGTGTTCCCTTGGTAAAATTGCATTGAATTATGAATCGAAATTACTAGGAATGACAGAAAAAGAAGCTTTATGCGAAATGCTGCAACGATTTGACATAATGAAGGCCTCTGTTTTACAGGGGCTCAATGAACAGGACTTACGGATGCAGTTGCTGCGGCCATGTGCCAAGAAGATTTATGAGGCTGAAGCGAAAGGGAAAGTAGCTTTAGGAGGGATTCATACAAGAGCCGCAGCTAGAGCAATGGCTGCCATGCATGTTAATAACAGTATGGGAATTGTTTGTGCGGCTCCTACCGGAGGTTCTGCAGGCGTCATTCCAGGTGTGATGTGTACTCTGGCAGAGGAAAAGAACTTGGATGCGGGAAAATTGGCAATGGCACTGTTTGCAGCTTCGGCTGTCGGTTTGATTGTTGCAAAGCGGGCAACATTTGCTGCAGAAGTCGCAGGATGTCAGGTTGAGATCGGAGCAGCAGGGGCAATGGCAGCTGCTGCTGTAATTGAAGCTGCTGACGGGAGTGCTCAACAAGCTGCAGATGCAGCATCTATTGCGTTCCAAAACACAATGGGATCAGTTTGTGATCTGGTCCAGGGGATGTGTGAAATTCCCTGTCACACACGGAATGCAGTTGCGGCTTCCAACGCGTTTGTGTGTGCGGACTTGATCCTTGGGGGTTATGATAATTCTATTCCGCTTGATGAAACGATCGATGCTGTATGTGCGACTGGTAAAATGTTACCGCAGGAACTGAGGTGTACATCACTTGGGGGAATAGCAGCAGTACCTTCGGCCTTGTCGATGCCCCGAATAAAAAAAGATAACTGAATAATAAACAAAAGTGCGAAAAATATTTTTGTCAGCGTGAACCTTTTTTTCAATCTATCCGTAGTAAACTCTGAAGAGGTAAAAAATGGATGGAATAAAAAAAACGGTTCGTATAACAACACTGATATTACTTCCTTTTATATTCAGTGCCTGTTTTGCTGTTAGGATTGTTGAAAATGTTAAGAATCCTGACCGCTATTTCAGGAATGCGTATCAACAGATTGAAAGGATACATCAAAATTATCCTGACAGAGAGGGGAGAGTACACAAAATCAATATTTTGGTCTATGACAGTTCGGATTGTGAAGTAATAAAAGTAACTGCTCCTTTTTGGATTGTAAACGCATGTATGGATATTGCATCGAGTGCATCTGAAGAGGATGACTTTGATTTTGAAGACAGGTATGACTTTGACTGGAGAGATATCAAAGAATTAAGGCAGATTGGTCCCGGGCTTCTCATTGACATTGATGATGAGGAGAGCAGGGTGTTGATCTGGATTGATTGATGGAGATAGCCGGGTATTATTTGAGAGAGTTCTAGAGGAAAATGAAACCAAGGGAAGTTTTTGAAGATGATAATATCTACGTCCTTGTTGAAAAAATTAAAAATGGAGATAGAGAAGCTTTTAGTACGATCACACGCCTTTATCAAAAAAAAAGTTTTTCTACTGGCTTTTTCCTTTTTTCGTAATAGGGAAGACGCAATGGATATTGTTCAGGAGACGTTTTTAAGATTTTATGAGAAAGTGAACATGTTTCGCAAAGGGAAGAATTTTCAGAATTGGATTTTACAGATTACAAAAAATCTTTGTATAGATTACTACAGGAAAAATTGCAAAAAGAACAATAATTACCAAAGAATAAAAAATTTTGAGGAGATGAGTTGCCCTTCCTATAGCCAAAAGGACTTAAATTCTTCCTCGGATCTTAAACTAATATTTTCTAGGTGCATAGACGGACTTTCTGAAAAGCAAAGAATGGTCTTTTTAATGAAGCATTACAATCAGCTCGAATATAAAGAAATTGCGCAGATTTTGAGCATTGCTTTAGGGACAGCAAAATCCCTTCATTTTAAAGCACTTCAAGGGCAAGAGATTTGCTTGCAAAGAAAAGGTATATCGATCTTCAGCTTGATAGATTTCAGATGGCAAAGGCAAAAAAAATCTGTGACCAGATCGAACTTCTCTTTTTCGAACTGGCCCAGATTACTAAGGAGCTTCCGGTGGAAGAGGTAAAGAAAATACAGAATCTTATCGAAGAAAAACAGATTTTGTTCAAAATAAATTTAGTAAAGAAAGAATTGCAAGAAAGCGAGGTTTAAAATGAAAAAAATAACCATAAATTTCGGGATAATCTTGTTAGCTTCTTTTCTCTTCCAGGCGTATGCCCAGGTTCAGCCGGATGAAAAGCTTTTCCAGGATGCAAAGATTCTTATTTTTGATAAGGAATGGGAAAATGCCCAGGGAAAACTGGAAAAGCTGCTTGAAGAATATCCAGAAAGCCGCTGGTTTTCCCAGGCACTCTTTTATAAAGGGAAATGTCTTGAGGAGCAGAAGGGAAAAGAGATCCAGGCTCTGCAGGTGTATAAGAATTTTCTTAAATTAAAGGACCGCAATAAAAGTCTGACCGAAGAGGCTGAAATATCAATTATTGAACTGGCCTCCAGGCTTTATAAGGAGGGCAAATCATCTTCCTTGGGGGAAATAGAGAGAAGGCTTTCCAGTCCAAATAGAGTTATTAAGTATTATGCGGCATTTCAATTGAGCAGTGTGAAGGATAAAAAAGTGGCGAGGAGAGCGATACCAGTACTGAAAGAGATTATGAAGAGCGAAAAGGATGATGAAATCAGAGACAGAGCCAGAATCGCAATGCTAAGGGTTGAACCTGATATGTTGAAGGATTTCGAAGAGGAAAGTTATGAAAGAAAAGAAAGGGTGCTGAAAATAAGAGTCTTCAATAAAGGAAAAAAAGAGGCAGATTTTTCTGTAAATATTCCATGGGCTCTGGCTGATTTGGCGTTAAGCGCTATCCCTGAGAAGGAAAAAGAAAAGATGAGAAAGGAAAGATATAATCTGGATAAGATTATAAAAGAGCTCAACCGATTCAAAGGGAATATCATTGAAATAAAAGGTGAGGATTCGATAATTAAAATTTGGATAGATTAAAATCAAGGAGGTTATCTATGAAAAAAATCACAGCAAGCGTTTTAGCAGTAATGGTATTGAGTTTTGTATTGATGAATTTTCTTTCGGCAGAAGATACGAGTACTATTCAAGCGATCAAAAAGGCTGTTAAGGAGAATCCCAAGTATAATGCTGGCTCAGAAGTGAAGTGGTTTAAAGTTCTCATTACAGATACTCGGACTAAAAAAGACAAGGTAAAGATTACTCTGCCAATATCATTGATTGAACTTATGGCCAAACACTGCAATGAAAAAAACTTGAAAGTAAATCGGGATGAGTACGATATCGATCTCAAAGAGCTTTTAGCAGAATTAAAAAAGCTTGGCCCAATGGCATTGGTTGAAATCTGTGAAGATGATGAATTAGTAAAAGTCTGGTTGGAATAGAGCAGGAATAAGCAGCAAGCTTATCGAGAGACTAATTAAAGGGAAATGGAGACTAACTCCATTTCCCTTTTTTATTTTCAAAAGAGAATTTAATGAATGTATGGTTTTGATTATTCATAAGATAAGTTAGAACTTTTTCATGTGTCATACGTCTATTGTATTGAGTCCAGCCCACGATAGGAGAATTTGGTGAAGAGCAGAAGCAGTGAACTTGATGAGGAAAAAAGAAAAAATAACCAGTCGAGATTTGACAGTCTTTATAACCAGTACAGGTCTTCGGTTTTCGCTTTTGCTTTCAGTTTAACTCACAATCAGAGGGATGCAGAGGACTTATTTCAGGAGACCTGGCTTCGGATTGTAGAAAATCTTGCAAAAATCCTGGATATGCAGAATTTTAAAGCCTGGCTTTTTAAAGTTATGGCAAACCTTTATAGGGATGCACTGCGGAAGAAACGGATCAGACAGTTGTTTTTTTTACATAGATCTGAAGTTTCATTCGGGGGAAGCCAGGCATCTATTTCTGTGGCAGCCTGTGAGAAATTGGATATAACAAATGATGCGGAGCATATGGAGATAAACAAGGCCATTAACAAGGCTATAGCTCGTCTCCCGGACAGACAGCGCCGGGTATTTGTACTTAGAGAACTCGAAGAATTTAAATACTCAGAAATTAGTGAAATTCTCAGCGTGCCGCTTGGGACAGTCAAATCTCTGATGCACCGGGCAGTTAAGCATCTTCGGCGGGAATTACTGGTTTATAACCCAGAATATTTGGAGAAAGTAAAATGAGATGCAAAGACATAGAGCGTTTGTTAATTGATTCATCTGAGAGAGATTTGAATGAAGAAAAATTGGCCAGCATGGAGCAGCATATTCTGCATTGTGCCAGATGTAAATCTTTCCATGATAATTTAAAAGAAATTCGTATTTGTCTGGGAAAGATGACCAGGCCAAATCCATCTTCTGAGCTTGTGAAGCGAACTCTGTCAATGTGCCGTGCCAAGATTGATTCGCTGTATTCGGCTGACATAGAGACTTCCAGGCAAACCCATTCTCCATCAGTGCCAAAATATATATGGGCTGCATTCATTACTCTCATATTTTTAACAGTTATTTTAATGTGTCCATTGTTGAAATTTTTAGAACTGGATCAATTCTTATCGTTTCAAGAAATTTTATTAATCACCTTGATAGCTCAAAACGCAGGAATGCTTTTTTCTATACCGTTGTTAATTCATAGAAACCGATTGCGAAGTCGGAATTCAAGACTTGTGTAAAGAAGTATCTATACATCATATATTCGGTTTCATGCCTTGTAATCTTATTTGGGCATGGAAGAGGAGGTTCATTATGGCAACATCAACAGGAAAAACAATCGGGCTTATCTTATTGATTATAATTATCCTTCTTCTTGCACTTCGCATGACGCCATTGATTCTTGCCCCGTTTGGAATATTCCCGAGTGTCTTCCACATCCTCCGGATGCCGGAAGTGAATTGTATCAATTTTGGCCACCATTATTTATTCAACATCCCGTTTTTTTCCATGCTGCTGTCTCTGGCTTTTTTGGTACTCTGGATTCTGGTGATTACATGGGTCTATCGTGATGCAGAAAGGCGTGGCATGAATGGCCTGTTATGGTCACTGCTTGTATTTATTGGGAATTTAATAGGGTTGGTAGTTTATTTAATTGTCCGCACAGAGAATTTGTCCGTACAAAAAGAAATTCAAAAACCGCTTTCTTGTCCGAACTGCCAAAAAACTGTATCTCCTGGTTTTGTATTTTGTCCTAATTGTGGTGCAAGATTGCATGCTGTATGCCCCAAGTGTAAAAAACCTGTTGAAAGCAGCTGGCAAATATGCCCACACTGTGGAGAAAAATTGGATAAGTAGTATTGTGTGAGTGTTTACGCCAGTTGTAATACAGACTATTCAGTAATAATATAGGTATTGCTTTAGTTTTAATACTTAGCAGCTTAAAAATTGAATACTCTAGAAAAAAGAACAGAAAATATTTTGCAATAAAAAGGAAAATGGTTAGGCAGATACTGAGGGAACTTAAAAGGCATATTCTATTCACTACTTTTGGGGCAATTACTGGGATTGCTATGATGATTATAATAGTACTCAGCCATATGCTTTCCCGCGTATCTGAAGTTTCCCCAATTATTTTTTACATCCTACACCCAACCCATGTTGTTTTAAGTGCGGTTGTGACTACAGCGATATATAAATTATATAAGCCCAAGCATAGAATTTTAATGGCTGTCGTAATTGGCTATATTGGCTCGGTGGGAATAGCTACCTTAAGCGATTCAATAATTCCTTATCTGGGTGAATTACTGCTTAATCTTCCAAATAGAGGGATTCATATAGGTTTTATTGAGAATCCTTTCATAATAAATTCGGCAGCCTTTTTGGGAATTGTAATTGCTCTCTTAAGACCAAACACTAAGTTCCCACATTCTGGGCATGTTTTAATTAGCACATGGGCCTCGCTGTTTCATATCATCATGGCAATGGGTCAAACAGTAAATTGGATTGAAATTACTGCTATTTTTTTATTTTTGTTCTTCGCAGTCTGGATTCCCTGTTGTTTGAGTGATATAGTGTTTCCGCTGCTATTTGTTCCGCTGGAAAGCAAAGCATGATAGAACATGAGCCTATGTGCTGTTTTCTTTAAATCTCGCTTCCTCCATTCCCTCAAATTCATCCGCCTAAGCAATGCCCCGGCTGAGATAGATCAGTCCTTGACAAATCTTTTGCTGCTCCTGGATAATAGATTCAATAGAGACAAGCAGCATATTTTAGAAAGAACAGGAGGTGGTAGATGAAATACTGGCGATTATGGCCGATTATGGTGATGCTTATACTTGGGTTGTTGGCCTGCTCCGGGGGGAGGCAGACGGCGGATAAAAGTATGCTATCTCGAGAACCGGTTGCATATTCTATGCAGCTGGACCGAGCCACGGCGTCCCAGCTGGCAGAACTGGCTCTCAATTGCATCCGGAGGGAGTTTCCCAATAAGCCTGGTCATGTGATAAACGATGCGGCCGAAGTGCAGAATCCGGCATCACTGCATCCGGCCTTTTTTGGCTGCTTTGACTGGCATTCTGCAGTCCACGGTAACTGGATGCTTGTGCGGCTGCTTAAAATATTTCCCGACTTCTCCAGGTCTGACGAGATCCGCTCTGTCCTGAGCGAAAATCTGACTGAAGAAAATATTACATCAGAAGTCAGATATTTCCAGCAGCCCAACCGCAAATCTTTTGAGCGTACCTACGGATGGGCTTGGCTGCTTAAGCTGGCAGAAGAGCTCTATGAATGGGAAGATGCTGATGGGAAGAGGTGGGCCCAAAACTTACAGCCACTGGTTGACATAATAGTCGAGCGCTACCTGGATTTCCTGCCGCGGCAGACCTATCCAATCCGAAGAGGAGTACATCCCAACACTGCCTTTGGACTGGCCTTTGCGCTTGACTATGCCAGGGTTGCGGGGCATAGTGAGCTTGAAGACATGGTGATCAAACGAAGCCTGTTTTATTTTGCTAAAGATACCGGCTGTCCGGCCGCCTGGGAACCTGATGGGGACGACTTTTTTTCCCGCTCTCTGATTGAAGCTGACCTTATGCGGCGTGTACTTTCCCCTGCCGAGTTTATGGATTGGTTCCACCGGTTTCTGCCCGATCTCAGCAAGGGACGGCCAGAGTCGTTGCTTCACCCTGCTGATGTCTCTGACCGCAGCGACCCCAAGATTGGTCATCTCGACGGCCTGAATCTCAGCCGGGCCTGGTGCATGAACGGTATTGCCTTGGCTCTATCGCAGGATGATCCGGTACGGCCTATTCTGCAGCAGTCTGCTGCGCACCATGCAGAAGCGACTCTTCCACATATAGCAAGCGGCCATTATACAGGAGAGCACTGGCTGGCCTCATTCGCAGTATATTTACTTTCCGAAGGTACTGATTAGATTGGAAACCGGAGTGTTCTAAAAGAGATTAATGCACCTTATTGTGGTTTTATCAAAGGATAATGGAGTATGATTTGATCATTATCGATAGTTAATCTTGCGATGAATTCCGAGTAGTATTTTAGGAAGATAATCCTCCTTTAAGGTTAAAAAACACTACAAAAAATTGCCCCCGTTTTCACCCCAAAAGGTGATTGAAATTGATTGAATAATATATATCATATTTATATATCATTTTATATATCATATTGTAAATTTAATAGTTGAAAGGAAAGTTGAAATGAAAGCAATTCAAGAAATTTTGTGCATAATGGAAAAAACAATCTGCTGGTTCATGACAATTTGCTTTCGATTTAAGGACCACAAAAGTCAAATTTCTGGACTACGCTCCAGAAATTTATCATCAAAAACTTTTATCCCTTTAATATTGATAATTTTTTGCTCAATCTGGTTATTAGTAATCTTTTCCAATGTTCTTTATTCCCAAGAACGTCAGATTAAATTCGAGAATATTGGAATTGAAGAGGGACTATCCCAGGCTAGCATCCATTGTATCTGGCAGGACAGCAAAGGATTTATATGGATAGGTACCGAGTCGGGAGTAAATCGATATGACGGCTACGATTTCATCGTGTATAGTTCTGATGTAAAAAATCCTAAGAGTCTGAGTAACAATTGGGCTTATTCAATCTATGAGGATCACCTGGGGAATCTCTGGATCGGAACGAATAGAGGCCTTAACCGTTTTGATCCAACAACCGGAAAGTTTATGCAGTACAAACATATTGCCAATGACTCTAAAAGTTTGAGTGATGATTGGATTCATACCGTTTATCAAGATCGCTTGGATATACTCTGGATCGGGACAAACGAAGGTGGACTGAATCGATTTGAGAGGGAAAAAGGGGAATTCACTTGTTATAAAACTGACCCCAATAATCCCTACAGCTTGAGCAGTGACAGAATTTATTCCATGTGCGAAGATCGATCAGGAATGATCTGGGTAGGGACTTATGGCGGCGCTGTCTGCAAATTTGACAGGGAACCAAAGAGGTTTAAACATTTCACCCATGATCCCGAAAACCCTTACAGCTTGAGCCACATGTTTGTCAGGTCATTTTATGAAGACCAGTCAGGAACTCTGTGGGTTGGGGCTGACGGAGGAGGGCTCAATAAATTTGAAACCGGAAAAGGAATATTCACACGTTACAGGCACGATCCCAGTGATCCAAACAGCTTGAGCAATGATTACATAACAACGCTTTGTAAAGATAAATCTGGAATACTCTGGATCGGTTCCAACGGTGAAGGTCTTATAAAATTCGACTCTCAAAGAGAGACCTTTTCCAATTATACGTAGTCTGAAGGACTGGAGGGCAGTGCGGTTTATGGAATTCTGGAAGATGATAAAGGAAATCTCTGGATAAGCACCAATAATTGTCTCTCCAAATTCAATCCTCAAACAGAGACTTTTAGAAATTATGATGTAAGCGACGGGCTGCAGAGCAATGAATTCAACGGAGGATCCCGTTATAAAAGCCCCAAAGGCGAGCTGTTCTTCGGTGGAATCAACGGATTTAATAGATTTTATCCAGAAACCATTAAGGATAATCCGTATATCCCTTCTGTCGTGATAACGAATTTCAGAATCTTTAACAAAGTCGTGCCCATCCAGGAAGGCGAGGATAGAAAATCACCATTAACAAAGTCCATCACAGAAACCGATGAAATTGAGCTTTCCTACAGAGACAACATGTTGTCTTTTGAGTTTGCCGCTTTGCATTACGTTTTTCCTGATAAAAATGAGTATACTTACAGGATGGAAGGATTCGATAAGAATTGGATTTACACTTCCGCCGCTCAAAGGTTTGCCACTTATACCAATCTGGGTCCGGGGAAGTACACATTCAGAGTTAAAGCATCGAATAACGATGGTATTTGGAATGAAGAAGGGACGTCATTAAATATAAAAATTATTCCAGCGTTCTGGCAAACCTGGTGGTTTAAACTCTTAGTAGCAGCTGGAATAATTTCAATTATTTTTGGACTATACAGGATTCAGATAAGAAATATCACAGCAGAAAAAGAGCGAAAAGCCGCAGAGGATGCTAACCGTGCTAAAAGCGAATTTCTTGCGAATATGAGCCATGAAATTCGAACACCAATGACCGGTGTTATAGGAATGACAGAACTTTTATTGGATACTGACCTTACTCTTGAACAGCAGGAATATCTTAAGATGGTCAAAATATCAGCAGATTCACTTCTTGCAATCATAAATGATATTCTGGATTTTTCAAAGATCGAGTCAGGGAAACTCGAACTCGATTCAACCGAATTCAGCTTGAGGGATAGTATTGGCGATTCATTGAAATCATATGGTGTTGTAGCAGAGAAAAAGGGTTTGGAATTAATCTGTGATATTTCCTTTGATGTGCCTGATTCTCTGGTGGGAGATCCTGGACGTTTTCGTCAAATAATTATCAATTTGGTTGGAAATGCAATAAAGTTTACAGAAAAAGGAGAAATAGTGGTAAAGATAGAGCTCGAATCAGAAACAGAAAACAAAGTTACTATTCATACATCTGTTAAAGATACAGGAATAGGAATCCCTCCAGAAAAACAGAAAATTATTTTTGATCCGTTTTCTCAGGCAGATACTTCCATGACAAGACGATATGGAGGGACAGGCCTGGGCCTTGCTATTTCGACTAATTATGTAAGATTGATGAGAGGTCATATCTGGGTTGAAAGCGAAGTAGGAAAAGGAACTACTTTCCATTTTACAACTCGGCTTGGTTTAAAAAAACGAGAAAAGCCGGAAGCATTGTTAGAACAGGAAGATTTGAAAAATTACTCTGTGATGATTGTAGATGATAATTCAACAAATCGGCTTATAATTGAAAGGATGCTAAAAAATTGGGGTATGAAGGTAGTCAGTGTAGAAAGCGGACTAAAAGCGCTTGAACAGATGAAAAACGCAATAGAGCAGGATAGGCATTTTCATTTGGCAATTTTAGATCTAATGATGCCAGAGATGAATGGTTTCGAAACTACAACAGCAATTAGGAAGAAGGAGAAAGCGACTGGAAAACATATTCCTATCATAGCGATGACAGCACATGCTATGTCAGGAGATCAGAGGCGTTGCTTGGAAGCTGGTATGGATGATTATTTATCTAAGCCTATTAAAAAAGATGAGCTCAAACGCGTTATTGAAAAATGGTCATGAAAGGAATCATCCAAGACCCGTGGATTCTGTCCATCATGTCATGCTACAAGACGTGAGAAAATCCAAGACTATGCGCAAAAATCAAGCGCGTGGGGCGCAGGTCTACTGGGTATTGTCTTCGCCCTTTCTTTTTGCCCTGTTTCAGCAGGCCTGTTCTTTGGCAGCATGTTTTCTATTGCCATGAAGCACGGCTCACGATTCCTTATGCCTTCGCTATATGGAATTGGAACCACCTTACCTGTATTGGGTTTTTCACTGTTGCTGGCGTTTGCCGCACACTGGGTTGGCAAAGCATTCAATAAGCTGACGGTCTTTGAGAAGTGGGCCAGAAGAACTACAGAGGTAATTTTCATCGTTGCTGGCCTGCATTCTTGTCTCTCGCACATCTTGCATTTGTATTAAATCAATGTGAAAGTCTTGATACAGGGCGTGGCATCTTGTATAATTCGATATGTGACGAAATGACGAACGAACAATAGATTGGAGACCCGACATGAAAAAGACGATCCGAACAGCCAAGGCCCTTACCGATCCTAATCGTTTACGTGCTTTGGCTGCATTGCGACAAGGCGAACTATGCGTTTGTCAGCTTATTGAATTATTGGGATTGGTGCCATCCACAGTCTCAAAGCACATGAGCATTCTTCGAAATGCGGAACTTGTTGAGGGAGAGAAACGAGGAAAGTGGATGTATTACTCGTTGCCGCCCAAGAAATCTAATCCTGCGGTTTCTGCAATACTTAAATGGGTTATTGATCAGATCGAAAACGACAGCGTGGTTATGCGTGATGGATCGCAGATTAAAAAATTGAGCTGTTGAGAGGGAGACTACTGATGAGCAGGAAGCATTAGATTGCTACCGCTAAGTGCAAGACCAGATAAAAACCTTTGTTGAAATCTTGCCAGAACCACTAAAAAATGGAGGCAAATCGTGAAAACGCTGCTGTGCATGAGATTAATACGGGGAACGAAAACCAAGAGAAAGGATCACAATTATGGCGAATGAAGGCTTACAAGCAAATGAACGAAAAATGTCGAGCGTTTTTGAACGCTATCTGACCGTGTGGGTTGGTCTTTGTATAGTTGGGGGAATTTCCTTGGGGAAGGTTGCCCCAAATTTTTCCAAGGCATTGGACAATATGGCAATCAGCGTAAACGGAGCCCCAATTGTCTCCATTCCCATTGCAATATGCCTTTTCTTCATGATGTATCCCATTATGGTGAAAATCGACTTTAACTCGGTCGTCAAAGCAGGCAAAAACGGAAAACCGGTGTTTCTAACTCTCTTTCTCAACTGGTGCATCAAACCGTTCACCATGTACGGAATTGCACTACTGTTTCTGGGAGTGCTGTTCAAAGGCTTCATCGGCCCTGAAGCAACGGATTTGGTTAAAATGCCGTTTGGTCTGGATCTGCCTATTAGTGCGCAGCATGGGGCTGGAACGGTTATTCTTCACGAAGGCGTAAAAATGCTTCAAGTCCCACTTTGGCGCAGCTATCTGGCAGGTTGTATCCTCCTTGGGATTGCGCCCTGTACTGCAATGGTGCTGGTTTGGGGATTCCTGGCCCGGGGAAACGATGGCCTTACCCTTGTTATGGTAGCGATAAATTCCTTGACCATGCTTTTACTCTACGGAATCCTTGGCGGTTTCCTGCTTGGGGTTGGTCGATTGCCGGTACCCTGGCAGGCGCTATTGCTCTCCATTAGCATATATGTGGCTTTGCCGCTTGTTGCCGGATATCTCTCCCGGAAATTAATCATCAAATCAAAAGGTGAAGAATGGTTTAGAGCGAAGTTTCTCCACATTCTTTCGCCGATAACCATTACGGCCCTGCTTGCGACACTCGTGCTTCTGTTTTCCTTTAAGGGGGAAGTCATCGTGGCGAATCCTCTGACGATACTTTGGATCGCCATTCCTCTTTTCATACAAACAAATCTGATTTTTTGGCTCGGCTACGGACTTGCTAAGGTTTTGAAGCTTTCCTACAGGGACGCTGCTCCTTCCGCTATGATTGGAGCGTCAAATCATTTTGAAGTAGCAATTGCCACTGCCGCAATGCTTTTCGGGTTATCCTCGGGTGCGGCTCTGGCAACGGTAGTTGGTGTGCTGATTGAGGTACCTGTTATGCTGATGCTGGTGAAGATTTGCTTGAAGACCACACATTGGTTTCAGCAAAAGGAACACGCAAATTAACAAGAACCTGAAGAATGTCACTTACATCTATTGTCGTTATAGCAATCGGTCTTGCAATGGATGCATTTGCCGTGTCTATTACATGTGGCATAGCCATCAAAAAGATGCACATAGATGCTCACGGGCAAGCCCATGGTACTTAAAACAATTCAAGCTTTGCTTGACCTGAATCTTCGATTCAGGATAACTCATTCACCCACGGCCAAGGCCTTGGTACTCTGTCGCTTCGCGACCGTATAAGACATGCCCTGCTTATTGCCTCTTTCTTTGGGATCTTTCAGGCTCTCATGCTGTTTATTGGGTGGATTTTAGGTTACTGGGCTCAGGATCTTACCTCTGGATTCGACCATTGGATAGCATTTGGATTGCTTTCATTCGTTGGCGGGAAGATGATTTTTGAGTCGTTCAAAGCCAGTGAAGAAAAAATTCCTATACCTAAAAGCGCAGAAGCCATATGGCCATTTCACCCTCTCCCCTATGGGCCCAGGCATAGTATGGAATAGCAATCAATTCCCGATCAATTCTTCCTGTGAATTTTCCATCATCACTCTTCTTCAATTCGAATACCTTGCCTTTTATTATTACTATACCTCCTAACATATCCTCCTGATATTTGCTTTCTAACTCTATACTATCAGGCAAAAGCAGGTCAAGAACCCCTCCACCATTATCAACCCACTCAGCACAGTACACCAAAGGGCCTCTCTCTAAGGCAACCTTTCCTCTGTTGTCTTTCACATTTTCATTGCAAATTACACGCCTAACAGGCATGGGGAAATCTAATTCGACAACATCACCTCTTCTCCAGCGGCGCCGGATTCGTGCATAGCCTCTTTCTATATCCAGAGTAAAAGGATTGCCATTGACTGTAAGCTTCACATCCTCATTTCTCTTTCTCATGTAGCGGTACAAATCACTCGGGACAGGGAGGTTTTGTGCCCAGCCTGGAATACGAATATTCAGCGTAAATTCCGCACTGCGCTCAGGATCGATTGTTATCTTCACCACTCCTTCCCATGGGTAGTGCGTCTCCTGTTTGATCTCTACGGAATTATTCTCTACCATAATCTTAGCTGTGTCTCCGACAAAGAGATTAACATACAGGATGCCATTCCTTTGAGCATATACATATCCCGGAAATGAAGGAATAAAACGCGTAATGTTTCCCGGACAGCAAGCCACCTCGAACCAAGGGCTACGTTCATATTTTCCTTTCGATTCCAGCGGGTTCTGGTAGAAAAAACGGTCCCCGCTCAGCGACACTCCGGAAATCAAGCCGTTATAAAGAACTCGTTCCATAACATCGATATATCTTGCATCACCATGGAGCAGGAAAAGGCGGTGGTTCCACATTACATTCCCTACGGCCGCACAGGTTTCAGTATAGGCTGTAAAGTTGGGCAGCTCATAGTTATCTCCGAATGCCTCGCTTGTGTGCCGGGCCCCGATACCGCCTGTAAGATACATTTTTTTTGACACGACATTCTCCCAGATCCTGTCAATAGCTCTTACATATTCAACATTTCCAGTGAGTGCTGCCACATCCGCCATTCCGGCGTACATGTAAGATGCCCGGACAGCATGTCCAACCGCCTCATTCTGCTCCAGGACCGGTTTGTGGTCCTGCATGTATTTCTTCTGGTTATAAATGGCAAAAGGAGATGATTCAGGATAAAGCCCGCCGTCATGAGCATGGCCCCGCTCATCAAGAAAGAACTTAGCCAGCTTGAGATATTCTTTGTTCCCTGTCATCCGAAAGAGCTTTGCCAAACCTATCTCTACCTCCTGATGGCCTGGGAAGTCGCGTCTTTTATTAGGTCCGAATTCTTTTACAAGCAGGTCTGCATTCTTTACAGCCACATCCAGAAAGCTGCGCTTGCCAGTAGCCAGGTAGTGAGCCACAGCGGCTTCGTACATGTGTCCGGCATTGTAGAGTTCATGGCTTCCCCGAAGCCTTGTCCAGCGCCCAGGGCCGGCACCCGGTGCTGGGTTTTCCGGATCAACGGTGCGGGCTGCATACAAATAACCATCTTCTTCCTGGGCGGCTACGATTATTTCAATCAAGCTGTCCAGATATTTTTCCAGGTCCGGATCAGGGTCAAGGCTTAATGAATAGGCTGCACCTTCCATGACTTTGTATACATCTGTATCATTGAATCTTCTGCCCTCATATTTTCCTTCCATCAATCCTGCGGCTTTTTTAAAATTATTTACACGGCCGGTATCTTCATTTTTCTTTAAAGCAAAGGGAATGGTTACGCTGCGGTTTGTCTCCATCCGCGGAAGCCAAAAAACATCGTCTACATGCACGTCCGTAAAGGGAACAGGCTTAACCGGATAATCCGCGGCTTTTTTATTTCCGCATGCGATAAAAGCCATTATTATAAATGCTCCAAACAACAGCCATTTTATTAATCGGTTCATCGTAATTAATCCTATTCCACTCGCCATTCAAGAATTCCCATAGAAAACTTCGGCTGAAGCTGCACTTCAAGCCTCAATGCCGAGGTTCTGACAGGATAAAATGTCACCCTGTTGTATTTATCTTTTCCCACACCGTAAGGATCGTCATTGTCGACTGGTTTCCACTCGTTTCTGTCCTTGTACAGGACCCGCCATGATCTGGGCACCCGGCATTCTCCCTGACCGGTATCATCAAACCAGTAAACCTCAACAGCAGAAACCTTTGCAGCTTTCCGAAAATCATATTGGACCCATTCTTGAGTCCCCTTATTGGGCCACCAGTGCAAGTAGGGTTTCGAATGATCATTGGAGCTCTTCGGTTCCCACTGGTCATTGACCGCCACCCCATTTTTATCGCTGGAAACACTTACACGGCTGGTCGAGGCTATCGTCGGCTCCGGCAGAGGCCGTGCTCTTGACTCATCTCGCGCCAGCCAAACTGCCATCTCTCCGGTGCCACGGTGAGCCCAGGCATAATAGGGAATTGCCACAAAGCACTGCTCTTTTTTAACTACAGACTTCCTGTCCTTGCTTCTTTGTAAAGCAATAACCTTTCCTTTAATTACATCCAAACCTTTTAACATTTCAGTGCGCTTTTCGACCTCAAGCTCAACATCATCCGCCAAAACCAGGTTGCTTACATATCCATGATTGTCCGGCCATTCCGCACAGTACACAACCGGCCCACGCTCCAGAGCGACCTTTCTCCGATTATCCTCAATATTTTCATGACTCAATACCCTGCGGACTGGCATCGGCAGGTGAAGATCAATCACGTCGCCTTTTTCCCAGGTGCGCCGGATGCGTGCGAAACCCTTATCCATATCAAGGGCAATCTGCCTGCCGTTGATCTTGAGCTTTACTTCCTCCCCGCTCCTGCTCAGGTATCGATAAAGGTCACTGGGTAGTGGTCTATTCTGTGCCCAACCCGGAACACGGACATATATGGCGAATTCCCCGGTACTTTCAGGGTCCACGAATATCTTCACGTCTCCATCCCATGGATAGTTCGTCTCCTGTTTTATTCCAACATTATGCTTATTCATCTTTATGGCAGCGCTGCCTCCGACAAAAAGATTAACATAAAGAATGCCGTCTCCAAACGCATAGACATATCCGGGAAAAGAGGGCATAAAACGGGTTATGTTCCCGGGACAGCAGGCACAGCCAAACCATGGACTTCTTTTGTGCTGGCCATGGGATTCGAGTGGGTTGGGATAAAAGAACCGATCACCTCTCAGGGAAACTCCAGAAATCAGGCCGTTATAGAGAATCCGTTCCAGCACGTCAATATATTTGGCATCTCCATGTAGGAGGAAAAGCCGGTGATTCCACATAGCATTGCCGATGGCAGCACAAGTCTCGTTATAAGCGGTCTCGTTGGGAAGTTCATAATCGTCACCAAAAGCCTCACCACTGTTCCTGGCACCTATACCTCCTGTGAGGTAAAGTTTCTTCGTTACAACATTTTCCCAGATCCGGTCTATGGCTTCCACATAGTCGGAAGCACCAGTAAGTGCCGCTACATCCGCCATTCCAGAATACATATAAGATGCACGGACAGCATGCCCGACTGCCTCGCTCTGTTCGACTACAGGCTTATGATCCTGGGCATATTTTCCATAAAGCTTACGGCCGTGAGGGTAACCGCGTTCATCCAGAAAAAATTTAGCCAGTTTCAGGTACTTTTCTCTACCGGTCACACGATACAGCTTGGCAAGGCCTATCTCGATTACCTGATGGCCGGGAGTGCCGTGTCTTTTCCCTGGGCCAAAGACACTATCAACCAAGTCAGCATTCTTAATCGCAACCTCCAGCAGAGTACGCTTTCCGGTTGCCTGGAAATGAGCAACAGCGGCTTCATACAGGTGTCCGGCATTATATAATTCGTGGCTCATTCTCAAATTCGCCCAACGCTCCTTTTCGACCCATTGGATGGGCGGATCTGGATTTATTGTCCTTGCTGTGTACAAATAGCCGTCATCCTCCTGTGCCGCAGTAATCTTTAAGATCAAATCATCCAGATACTTTTCAAGTTCCGGGTCAGGATAAAGGCTTAACGAGTAGGAAGCACCTTCGAGAATCTTGTATACATCCGTATCATCAAAGGGATAAATCCCTGAAAAAGTGCCCTCCTTCAATCCACCAGCAACAGCAAAATTGTCGATACGCCCGGTTTCTTCACTCTTTTTAAAAGCAAAAGGAATAGTTATCTTGTGGTTGGTCTCCATACGGGGAAGCCAAAATTGATCAGTAACATGCACATTAGTGAAAGGAACCGGCTTTACGGAGTAATCTTTTATAGATTTTTTCCCGCATCCATTGCTAAAAGCAACGAGCGCCACACAAACAAGCATAATCCTTATAATTGTCGCTCTCTTCATTTTTCATAACTCCTTTTTTTGTTTTCATGCAATATTTCAGATGATAATCCTGCTCAATTATTGCTATATCGTACATTTTATCATTGTCTTAACAATTATTAAAATATAGTCCCTGTTTGACTTAGCAGTATTTTGTTTTTACAATTTCAATCAATAAACATATGCAAACAAAATAAGGAGATTAAAATGACGAACATAAAAGCAATAATGAGCTCTCTAGTAATTGTTCTGCTGGTGAGCATAGGATGGGTGTTTTCCACAAATGAAACAGGAAAGGAACAAAAAACAGTGAATAAATTAATCATTAATGTTGATCAAGCTAAGCATATCATTAACAAAAATATCTACGGTCACTTCTCAGAGCATCTGGGGCGATGCATCTATGAAGGGTACTGGGTTGGCGAGGATAGTCCGATCAAGAACACACGAGGCATACGAAATGATGTGGTAGCCGCACTGAAAAGTATAAAGATTCCTGTTCTTCGCTGGCCCGGCGGATGTTTTGCTGATGAGTATCACTGGAAAGACGGGATCGGACCGTATGCACAACGTCCTAGTATAGTTAATACGCATTGGGGCGGAGTTACAGAGAACAATCATTTTGGCACACACGAATTTTTAGATCTTTGCGAGCAACTGGGATGCAAACCATACATCTGCGGAAATGCGGGCAGCGGCACTGTTCGAGAGATACAGGAATGGATCGAGTATATAACGTTTGACGGCCAGAGTCCTATGTCCGACCTGCGGCGAAAAAACGGCCGGGAAAAACCATGGAAACTGAAATACTTCGGTGTCGGCAATGAAAATTGGGGCTGTGGCGGCAACATGCGACCTGAGTTCTACGCTGATGTCTACCGCCGCTATCAGACCTACATACGTAATTTTTCCGGCAACAGGATTTATAAAATTGCCTGCGGTAGTTACGGTGAAAATTATCACTGGACAGATGTACTGATGCGGGAGGCCCACTCACTCATGGCAGGGCTGAGCTTTCATTACTACACAGTTCTCGGCGGCTGGGGAAACAGGGGCTCTGCAACTGATTTTGACGAGAAAGAATGGTTTGATACGCTCAAAAAAGCTCTGTTCATTGATGAACTTATCACAAAGCATTCTACCATCATGGACAGATACGATTCTAAAAAACAAGTTGGGCTGATCGTGGATGAATGGGGCACATGGTATAAAGTCGAACCCGGTACCAACCCGGGATTCCTGTATCAGCAGAATTCGCTACGTGATGCTCTTGTGGCAGGACTGACTCTAAATATTTTTAATAATCAATGTGCCCGGGTAAAAATGGCCAACCTTGCCCAGACAATCAACGTCTTACAGGCATTGATCCTGACCAAGGCTGAAAAGATGATCCTTACCCCAACTTATCATGTCTTTGAAATGTACAAGGTTCATCAGGATGCAATGCTTCTGCCAGCAGATTTACAGTGCAAACAGTATAAGTTTGCAGGCAATAGTATTCCATCCCTGAGTTTTTCGGCATCTCGCAATAAAGCTGGAAAGATTCACATATCTCTATGCAATCTTGACCCTAATAATCCTGCAGAAATTGTTTGTGAACTGCGCGGTTACGAGGCCAAGAGCATCACAGGCCGTCTTTTAACTGCCTCTAGAATGACTACTCACAATACCTTTGACAGCCCGGAAACACTCAAGCCAACAGTTTTCAAAGCCGTCCAGCTGAAAAACAATAATGTATTCACAACACTCCCGTCAAAATCAGTCGTAGTGCTAGAAATTATGTGAACAACTGGAAAAATCAAGACAAAAAATCAAAGAAATCATCCCATTTCCCGTAATAGAGAAAGGTTTATGGGAATAGCGTTAAAAATCTTCTCTAGAGCGGAGCCATCCTCAAATACCCAACCTAATAGAAAAAAAGGGGGGAACTACAGTGTAATTTTATTATTGACTATGATGCTGATGGGTGTATATTAGTATGTAGAATCTAATAAAGGAAGAAATCCTTAGGAAAAGAGAGTGAAGTTGAGTAATGAAACATTCACTAAAGACAGGATTTAGCTTTGGTTTGACCTCTGGAATAATCACCACTCTGGGACTAATGGTAGGTCTTCATTCTGGTACTCATTCAAAACTTGTAGTTATCGGTGGCGTATTGGTAATAGCAATAGCAGATGCGCTTTCAGACGCACTAGGTATCCATCTCTCCGAAGAATCAGAGAATAAGCATACTAACAAAGAGATATGGGAAGCAACACTCTCCACTTTCTTGTCTAAATTCGTCTTTACATTGACATTTATTGTTCCCCTCCTGTTATTTCAACTCTCCACAGCAATTATTGTAAGCATCGCCTGGGGTTTATCATTGTTATGCATTTTTAGTTTCTTTATCGCCAAAGAGCAGAAAGCAAAACCATGGAGAGCGATCGTAGAACACGCGGCTATTGCAGTGGCAGTTATAATAGCAACACATTATGTCGGTGATTGGATTAGCTCGGCATTGGGTTAGGCGAGATTAAGAACTAAGAGGAGGCAATGTAGAATCGCAGGTTTTAACAAAATCAAGCGATGAAGATATTCTAATGGCTCCACGCGTTTGTTTATTTGCAAACTGGCAGGTAAATCTTGCACTTGAAATAATTCTGGGTGACAACAAGTGATTGAGGTAAATAGTAAAAAAATTGACCGGGTTGAAAATGAAACAGTGACTCAGCTGCTTAAAAGAATGAAATATACTTTTCCATTAGTTGTAGTTAAAATAAATGATAAAGTAATTTTGCGTAGTAATTTTCCAGAAACACTTATACCTGATAATTCAAAAATTGCTGTAATTCATATGATAAGCGGTGGATAAAAAAACTTGGAATTGTTAAAAGAGTTAGTAACCAAAAACTAGAAGCAAGTATTCTACTACCAATTAATATAGGAATAAATGCAAATGGAAAAAACATAAAAGGCAAAGCTAAAAATGCTGCATTTTTAACACCATATGTATTAACAAGAGTATGAGTCCCAGTTTTTTTATCTGCTTAAAACGCTGTACAAACTCGCTTGCCTCTTCCATTATCGTGACATCTGCCCCAAAGTTAGTATCAAATACCCCTTTGAAACCAAGTCTTCTCAAAAGGGCGTAAAGCTTTTTTGTAAGGTTTTTGCCCAACTCCTGGCCGAATGCTTCGCCTATGGCAACTCTCACGGCCAGCACTATCTGAACAAAACAGTAAGCATCCTCGTTTTGTAAAGCGCGCCTATTGTAAGGTAATTTTCCCGTGAAAGCTCCTTGAGAAAGCGGTAGAGATTGATCCGGAGATTGGACTGTTCCACATAATCCGGGGACAAACCAGTATACATCGCTACCTTTTTGGGTCCAAGAGCACCCATGTGAAGCCAGGCAGATGAAGAGCCGGGGCCTACGTTTTTCTTTGAATGGCTAATTCGGTGGATTTAACTCCGCTCCTAATTACCTTCCCTATTTTCTTTGAAACTCTTGTCTACATCCCAAAGAGGGTTTTGATTATCAGGGAGACTTGACAATTGATTCCTGAAGACTTTTCCGGCCCATTTCTTGAATTAAAATCCCTGCCATGTGCAAGGTATATCGTCAGCGTCCGCCTGTGCGTTGCACCTGTCTGCCGTGCCAACGGCACATGTAGACGCAGACAGGTTACCCCATTCCTCACGGCGTTTAGCATGACACGATGGGCTGAAACCGCGGATCTTGCATGAGAACATATTCTTTAGAAGAAGCCATCAGTTCTCCCCGAGCTCCTCACGATGATACTGCCATACCTCCCCTTTCAAAGAACGACGAAAGGAGATAAGCATCTCTTGGGAATCTTAGCTTTTATAATCTTAATTTCATAGGCATCATCTTTAATTGCCATGTAGAATCCCTCCTCCTAATGGATTCTACTTGGCTATTCCTTATAAATAAATTCATTTGATTTGCGTAAAATATGGGAAAGTCTCATAAATTTTTCTTGACTTATTAAAATATATCGATTGCTCTTGCAAGGGCAGCTTTTCCTCTATAGTCAGGCAGTAGCATTGGTGCCCTTCGATCTGTTTTTATCCTGGCAGATTTTAGTTCTCGGATATATTTTTCTACGTGTTTTAAACCCAATTTGCCTACATTTACGCCTTTTTTCACATATTCTGCTGAATACCTCCCTGCTCTTCTTCCAAACACCATGCAATCAAGAGTCGAGTTTCCCATCAGTCTGTTTTTACCATGCACACCACCTGAAACCTCACCAGCAACAAACAAACCTTTTATATTTGTAGAACCTTTGGGATCAGTCTCTACACCACCGTTCTGATAATGAAGAGTCGGGAAAACCAACACCGGATCCTTTATCATATCAATACCAAATCGTTTAAACATCCTTACCATAGCAGGGAAAGCCTTTTCTGTACTACCTTTACCATTAAGAATGTCTATGAGAGGCGTATCCAGCCATACTCCTTTCATTCCTGTAGGTGTTGTAATTCCATTATTTCTTATATAACATTCTCGTATAAAAGAAGCGGCTTCCACGTCGCGCGGCTCAAGAGGAAAGACAAACTCTTCTCCATTTTTATTGAGCGGTTGAGCACCGCTTGTCCTTAGCTTTTCGGTAAGCAGAAGCCCAATTATTTGCTGTGGATATGCTGCGCCCGTAGGATGGTATTGAACCGTATCGGCATCTTTCAGTCTTGCTCCTGTTCTGTAAGCCATGACAGGCCCATCATAGGTAGCGCCGTAATGATTGGTTGTTGGAAATCCTCTAATATGAAGCCTTCCAAAACCTCCTGTAGCAAGAATAGTGGCCTTTGACTTAACGATTTTATATTCCTCTGTTTCCATATTCCACAATATTGCTCCAACTACTTTGTTTTCTTCATCGGTGATGAGTTCAATTGCAGGACAAAATTCAATAACTGGGATATCTCTATTCCTGAACTCATCTCTTATCACTCTTAATTCCTCCAGCCCTGTATAGTCAGCACAGGCATGCAGTCTTCTCCTCGAAGTACCACCACCTGTTAATTCCACAAAAGTCCCGTCATCATTCTTATCAAACATAGCACCAAGATCCTCAAGCCATTTTATTACTCCAGGAGCATCTTCCACAAGTGCTTTAAGAACCTCAGGTTTATTTGCAAAATGGCCTCCACCCATAGCATCTATATAATGAATTACAGGAGAATCATTTGGCCTGTCAGCAGCTTGAGTCCCACCTTGAGCCATCATGGAATTTGCATCACCATGCCTCAATTTATTTACAAGCAGTATCCTGTCTGTTGGAATTCCATAATCATTTGCAAGCAGCGCAGCACTGCTTCCACCAAGGCCGCCGCCTATTATCAAAATATCTGTTTCAAAATCTGTTTTACTAAAATCAATCTTGTCTGGTTCAATAATCGGATATGCCTCGATTAAATCAGCTATTTCATTAGAAACAATATCCCCGAGATTTGGACCTATTCTCAAAGCTCTTTTACCACCTGGAGCATAATCTGGATGGCAAAGATTTAAAATATCCACTCTTTCCTGTGGTTTCATCTGGGGAAGTAATTTTCCTATCCTTTTTGAACGTGTCTTTTCAACAAGCTTGATTAATTCGCGCATATAAACCGGATATCCACCAACAAATTTAAGCTCGCCCATTTTTAGCCTCCTTAATAAACTTCTCTCGTATTTTGTTGTTCTGTATAAACATTCTTAAGCTTATCTGCACTCAAATTCATAATTCTATCAAACTCTTTATCAAACTCACCTTTTTCTATTTCTCTTACTCTTTTTTCACTATTATTATCTCTGAGAGTTCCATACTTTCCATACATTCTTCTTGCAAACTGGGCTAAATGATATTGTACAATCTCTGCAGGGCACCTAAGTGCACAGAGCCCACACTGAATACATTCGAACGAGTCCTCTGCGATAGCTTTAAAATCACCCTTTAGAGCAGCCTGAACGTAATCCATAACTTGTAAATCCTGTGGACAGCTTTTTGTGCAAGTATTACAGCTAAGACATCTTGCAACCTCAGGAAAATATTTCAGGAATACAGAAGGTTCATATTCCAGTTTTTTAATGTCATACAAGGGTTTTTCCGCAGGAGAAAACGGTATCTGGACAAGAAACATGCCATCCTCAACCCTTGTCTGGCAAGCCATAGCAGTCTGAAGTTTGTATTCTCCTTTTTTTCTATAAACAGTCGAACAGGCGCCGCAAAAGCCGGCCCTGCAACCGCAACTCCGGATCAGCCTATAGCCTGCATATTCAATAGCCTGCATAATAGTTAAGTCAGCAGGCACTTTATAGGCTTTGCCCATAATATGGATTTCCACCCAGTGTTTTATGTCTTTTTTATCTACGCCTGCAATCACTGACTGACTTGCTCTCCTTACACTATCCATTATGCTTATCTTTCTTTCAACCATGATATTTCCTCACTTTAAAAGATCTTTTTCTCTTAATAAAGGCCGCGGATCTATATAATTTTGATTAAAACCACAGTATGTCTCATCTAAGCCAAAGGCAAGGGCCATAAGTTGGGTAAAATACAACACCGGCATTGGCTTAAATTCAGGATGCTTTTCAATTACTTCTTTCTGCCTGTCTGCAAGGTTAAATAAACAAAGTGGACAACTCGTTGTGACAAGTTCGGCTCCTTCTTTTCTCGCACGAGTAATAATGTCGTATGTAAGCTCAGAAACTGCATACCTATCGCGTACTGTTTGATAGCTGCCGCAACATCTCGTTTTACATGGATTATCAATAGATTCTGCACCAAGAGCATTTAAGATACCCGATTGAATTGTAGGATCTTCCGGATCATCTATACCTATTTCTTTTGGCCGTAACATCAAACAGCCATAATAAGGCGCAACCTTTAATCCATTTAGATTTACTTTTACCTTATTTTTTATTTTATCAAATCCACTGTCCCGTAGCAATTCTAAAAAATGTATAACTTCTACTTTTCCATCGTATCCTTTTTCCAGATACATGAAGTTATTAATTTTTTCTAACTCTTCCGGATTTTCCTTCACACGTAGATCTGATCTTTTCAAAACATTAAAACACATAGAACACAACGCTACCAATCTGTATTCATCTTTCATATCCCCATTATCGTTCATCTCTTCTACACGAATAAGATTCCGTATAGGGGCTAGGTGGCGCATTAAATCATCGCTGGTAAGAGAAGTAACAGTCCCGCAGCAATTCCACCTTGGAAGCTCAACTAACTCAATATCCATTGATTTAGCAACCGCCAAGGCAGATATCTCAAAGTTCTTTGCTGTTGTCTTAAGCGTACAGCCTGGGAAATATGGTATTTTCATCTTCTATCCTGTAAATTTGCGGCAGGCACTAATCATAGCAATTTGTGGAAGCCGTTTGATTTCACTATCTGATATATCCTTTATATCAATGTGATCGACAGCCTGTCTCAGCTTTACCTGCCTCAATGCTTCAGCGACCTTTGCTAAATCTAAACCGCGCGGACATCTTACTGTGCATGCAAAACAAGAAGCACAAATCCACATTACCTTTGTCTCCATAACATCCTGCTGCCCGAGCTGAACCATTCTCATCATCTGTGAGGGAGTAATATCCATCTCACCAACCATTGGACAGCCTCCAGAACAAATGCCGCATTGATCACATCTTGTTATTACCTCACCACTAAGCTTGCTAATTTTGTCTAAAAATTTAACATTTTCAGAGGAAATTGAAATTTTTTTAATCATAATATTACCCGAATAATTTTTTGTCTATATCTTTGCCCAACCGCTTTAATTCTTCAGCATTAATTGGGCCCAACCTTCTAACAAACCTTGACAAACTGTTTATATTGTCGACAAACCCCTTCAACATAACAGTAACAAATTCAACAAGATGTATTCTACCACCGTCTATCTTCTCTTTTTCTAATATATCTCTTACCTTGGAAATGTTTGATTTTATTGCTGCTACACTGTGAGGATATGGACTGGATTTTTCTTCGCTTTCACCCAGGAGAATCCCATCTGCCCCAAGAAGGAAAGCTTGCAATATCATCTTTGGCGGAACCCTACTGCTACTTGGGACCCTGATTATCCTAGAATCAAGTGAATAAGGCATATTTGCTGTCCCGACGTTATCTGCTAACCTGTAACATGCCATATCATCCGCAAAAATTAGTGTACGGATTTTACCATCTTTTTTATCAGCAAGGGCAGCCTTGATCTGTGCAAGCATTTGGTCGTTTGTATAACAGTGCAGGTCCAAAGCATCTTTCGGGCATGAAGCAATACAACTCCCACATCCCTTACACAGAGACTCATTAATTTCTGCGATCTCCGCAGAAAGAGATTTGTCAAAACTTCCATGACGAGAACAAAGGGATATAGCATTAGTAGGACATTGCTCAAGACAGAGCCCACATCCATCACAAGCTTCATCATGAACAAATGCCATAACAGGATCAACATCGTACTCACCTTTGTTCATTAACCTTATAGCCCTGGAAGAAGCTGCACTTGCCTGAGCTACTGTATCAGGAATGTCTTTAGGACCCTGAACGGTTCCTGCCAAAAATACACCGTCAATGAGAGTATCAACAGGCCTGAACTTGGGATGTGCTTCCTGAAGAAAACCGTCCGGACTCTTGGCAAGTCTTAAGAGGTTTGCAATCTTCTCTGTGCCTTTATTGGGAACCAACCCTACCGAAAGAACTACAAGGTCAAATTCTGACTCTATTATACTTCGAGTTAGCGTATCCTCTACCTTTAGAGTTATCTTTTTTGTCTGGGAATCTTCAATAAGCTCTGCCGGCCTCCCCCTTATAAACTTAACACCATCACTTTGGGCCCTTTTATAATACTCCTCAAAACCTTTACCATAAGACCTTAGATCAGTATAAAAAACATATACATCTCTTGTAGGATCAGAACGCTTAATCAATTGAGAAAGCTTAGTGGCATACATACAGCATATTCTTGAACAGTACTCATTCCCTACCTGTTCGTCCCTTGATCCAACGCATTGAATAAAGGCAATCCTTTTTCCCATGGGCCTCATAGGATTACCCTCTGAAGCATGGACTATCATTCTCTCCATATCCAATGCAGTTACAACATTCTCATACTTTCCAAAACCATAAACCTTTTTCTGAGTGGCATCAAAGATATCATAACCTGTAGCCACGATAATAGTATCTACTATAAACTTTATTTCTTCAGGATATACATCATAATTAATTGCGCCTGGATCACACGCTTCCTGACATTTGCTGCATGCTAATGGAAATGTGCCTAGGCATGCTTTGTCATCTAAAACATAGGAGTGAGGAACAGCGATTGGAGAAGCTAAATAAATCGCCTTCCTTGTTGAAAGTCCCTCATCTAATTCATTGGGAACAGCAACAGGACAAACATCAACACAGTCATCACAACAAGTGCACTTAGTCGGATCGACATAGGTCGGTTTTTTCTTAACAGTAACCTCATAGTTACCCAAATATCCCTTAATATCTTCTATTTCTGAATAGGTAAGTAAACGTATATTAGGGTTGGCAGGTACATCTGCCATCTTAGGCGAAAGTATACAGGCAGCACAATCTTCGGTGGGAAAAGTTCGTGAAAGCTGGAGCATTTTACCACCGATAGAGGGATTTTCTTCAACAAGATAAACATAGAACCCCGCATCACCTAAATCTAAAGAAGCCTGGATTCCTGCTATACCAGCTCCAATAACAAGCACTCTTTTGCCAATAGGGAAAGTCTTTTTTGTTAACGGCTCATCCAATCTTGCCTTTGCTATTGCTATACTTGTAAGACTTTCAGCCTTATCTGTCGCTTCTTCAGGAAAATCAAAATGCGGCCAAGCACACTGCTCACGAATGTTGGCCATCTCCAAAACATATGGAGACAGGCCTGCTTTCTCCAGAGTAGCCTTGAAAGTAGGACCTTGAAATTGAGGAGAACAAGCAGCTATAACAACCTTGTCCAATTTATATTCTTTAATATCATCTATTACAAGTTTTTGCCCTACCTCAGAACACATATGTTCATTATCTCTTACAAGTACAACATCAGGTTGCTTCTCTACAAATGCAGCTACTCTTTTAACATCCACAACCTCTGATATATTACCACCACAGTGGCAAACATATACGCCTATTCTTTTCATCTGCAGATTGTCACTTATAATTAAGCCAATTTAAGCTCTTGTATAACCAGTTTATTGCCCATGCCATTTAAACATCCTCCTAACTCATATTCTTTATCAAATGCCTCCATACTAGCATCGATAAATCTTTCTAGAACATATTTTAGTGCTCAATTTTTGCCTCCACTTCTCCTTCCAGCGTACTCCATATTGCAAATTCGGGACAAATCCTTTCACATAAACCGCAATTCAGACAATCCTCCGGCTTTACAATCACTGGGGGATGGTATCCCTTTGAATTAAATTCATCCGATACTTCAAGAACATCATTTGGACAATACTCTATACAAAAACCACATCCCTTACATCGATCTTTTATGATATGGACTTCCCCCCTGGGAACTTTTACTTTTTTTATATCATACGGGATCCGTACAATACTCATAACATAGCCTCCTCAATCCAGGGGTTACGTGATTCGATAAAATTGGGTCTTTCTCTATCGATAAATTTTCCTACTATAATCCTTTTTTGATATTTAATCTCAATATTTTACGTGGATTCACCGTATTTTATTATTGCATTCTTATAATAAACATCGCATCATATCAATACCTTCTGGTAATGTCAAATAGATTGTGTAAAATTTGTCTGCTGCAGATTTTGCTGACGGGAAACATCTAAATTTTTTAACCAGGTAAAGCATTGGGTTGTTTTTTAGTACGAGTTCTGCGAATTCTGGGGACACTGTAGAAGTGTCCCCAGAATTTTGATTTTATTTCTTTATGGGTTGCTGCATGGGATTCGTTTCTGTGCGTTCTTTA
>Ga0315546_1000355_pt1 | contig 33647 bp, 33 predicted proteins | sample SalMarSW160170MG_FD_203833 | JGI IMG/M metagenome (GOLD analysis project Ga0315546, IMG submission 203833) | Salt marsh sediment microbial communities from the Plum Island Ecosystem LTER, Massachusetts, United States - Salt Marsh Sediment SW1601-170 ...
AGAATTTTCTTTCCCACTGAAGTCTCCAATGATGCCAGGGTTACCCTCCACCCTGTTGCAACATTTCCGCCACCAGTTGAGGAAACTGGCGGGTATTTACCGGCTTTGATATGTACTTATCGCACCCAGCGGCCATAATCTTCTCTCTGTCTCCCTCCATGGCAGAGGCGGTAAGGGCAATAATAGGGGTCTGTTTAAACTCCGGGGTCTGCCTGAGCCTCCTCGTCACCTCAAGACCATCCATTTTGGGCAGCTGGATGTCCATTACTATTAGGTCCGGATGCCCCTCCATAGCTACCACCAGCGCCTCCTCACCATCGGTTGCCTCAAGCAGCCCGTAGCCCTTGTTTCTCAGGACCATCCTGATTACTCTCATATTGGTGGGGTTATCTTCCACTACCAGTATTTTCTTCGGCACCGATCCTCTCCGCAGCTACCAGCGGCAGGGTAAAGATAAAGCTACTCCCCTTACCATACTTACTTTCCACCAAAATTCGACCGCCATGCATCTCAACAAGTTCCTTGACCAGCGTTAGCCCCAGGCCGGTCCCTCTTCTCTCCCTGGTCATTGAATCATCTGCCTGATAGAAGGGTTCAAATATCTGTTTTAGGTCTTCCTCTTTGATACCAATGCCGTTATCGCTCACACTGACCTGACACCAGCCGTCCTTCCTCGAAGCCTCAATCCTTATCTTGCCCCTATCCGGGGTAAACTTGGAGGCATTGCTCAGCAGATTAAAAAACACCTGCCTCAATCTGGCTTCATCGGCTTGAACCAGGGGGAGCCCGTCGTCTAAGCTAACATCAAGGCTTTGTTTCCTCTGGGATAATTCCGGCATCATAGCGCTTGTTACCGATTCCACCACCTCGGAGAGGGCAATATCTTTCAGTCTGAGTTCCACCTTGCCCGCTTCTACCTTGGCGAGGTCAAGGACCTCGTTGATTAACCCCAGCAGGTGCCGACTGCTGGTCAGGATATCGTCAAGGCACTGCCTCTGCTCCTCATTGATCTTACCGGGCACCTGGTCCAGCATCAGCTCAGCAAAGCCCATAACGACATTGAGCGGGGTGCGCAACTCATGGGACATACGGGCTAGAAAGTCGGACTTGGCCCGACTTGCCTTCCCCAGCTCCTCGTTCTGCGCCTCCAGTTGCTCATTCTTCCTCTGTATTTCCTGCTCCAGTTGCTTGTGCTCGGTGATGTCTCTCTGCATCACCTGAACGCCCAACTTCTTACCGCCGGCTGCCAGCAAAGCAACATGAAGCTCGGTCCAAGCTAAACTTCCGTCCTTCCGGTTATAGGCAACTTCAAAAGGTTGGGAAGCTTTCCCTCTTACAATGGAATTGAATACCTTTAGAAATTTAGGCATATCCTTTGGCTGGACGACAGCTAACTTTGAGAAGTGCTTGCCAACCAGCTCACCCTCAGAATAGCCGCCTTTCTTATAGACAACAGGGTTGCATGATGTAACCATACCCTTCATATCCATAGTGGTAATGCCAACCGGGGACAGTTCGAAGAGCATCCTGTACTTTTCCTCATTCTGCCGCAGCAAATCCTCCGCCTGCTTACGCTCGCTGATTTCATTCTGCAACTTTTCATTAGCTTCGGAGAACAGCATGTTAGACTGCTGCAGACTTTCCACCAGCTTGCGGTTCCTGATTGATAACTCCTGCTCCCTCAGGGCATTATTAATCAGGGTCTTCAGCTCATCCATCGCCTCAGGCTTGAGGATGTAGGCATAGGCACCTTCGCTAACAGCATCCACCGCCGTTTCAAGGTTGGCACGGCTGGCCATCATAATTACTGCCACCTCAGGGTTAAACTCCTTGGTCGTTTCCAGTATTTGCCGACCACTGACATCGGGCAGTTTAACGTTGGTAAGGACAATATTGAACGGCTTCTTGCTGAACAGTGCTGTTGCCTCTTGCCCGGTGGTAGCTGTGGTCACCCCGTGACCCGCGTCTCGCAGTCTGGCGGATAGGGCCTTTCGCCTCGCTACATCATCGTCTACTACCAGGATGTTCGTCCGCTTAGGCATATTTACCTTTTCCACTTTCTCCACCAGGAAAGTTCACCAACCAACGACACCACCCTATCCACATTAAATGGCTTGTAAATGCAGGTGTAAGCGCCATGGGATACTACTCTCTGCATCAACTCCGTCTCAGAATAACCGGTCATCATAATAACCGCCACCTCGGGGTCTATTGTCTTAACCTGCTCAAAGAACTCTACCCCGTCTATATCGGGTAGCTTTACATCAAGAAATATGATGTCAAAGCGTTTTTCCCTAACCCTTGCCAGTGCCTCACCCCCGGTGGCGGCAGTAACCACAGAATACCCTCTCTCCTCCAGGATAGTCTTAAGGCTTTCACGGTCAGTAAAGCTATCATCCACGACCAGAATCAGGGTCTTTTGCAGGGCAGACTCAATGATGCTCACTATCTTCTCAATATCAAAGGGCTTATAAACCACGGCATAGGCACCCTCCTCCAGAGCCTCTCTTACCAAGTCTTCCACCGAATAGGCGGTCATCATTATCACCACCGCCTGGGGGTTTATCTTCTTTATCTCACGGAAGGTCTGAACGCCGTTTATCCCCGGCATCTTTATATCCATGAAGACAAGGTCAAAGGGGGTCTGCTTTGCCATCTCAATGGCTTGATAGCCATCCTCGGCTAGAACTACGTTATACCCCTCGTCCTCCAGTATTCCGCCCAAAGTCAGCCGAATGCTCTTAAGGTCATCAACCACTAAAACGTTAGTCTTCATTTTTCCCTTCTTCTTTATACTGGCTCTTAGACCGCCCGTGTCGGCAGGGAGACGGTGAAGGTGGTCCCTTTGCCTTCTTTACTTTTTACCCCCATATCCCCACCGTGCCTGTCCATGATGCTCTTGCTCATCGCCAGCCCCAACCCGACACCCCTTGGCTTGGTAGTAAATAAGGGGTCAAAAATTCTGTCTATTACCGACTCAGGAATGCCACAGCCGGTATCGGTAAAGTCCACCGTTACCGACTCGTCCTCACTTCTAGCACTAATCTCAAATTGCCCACCTTCAGGCATAGCCTCCAGGCCGTTAAGGACGACATTGATAAATACCTGCCGAATCTGGGAGGCATCCACCAATACCATGGGCAGGCCGGGGCCTACATCCGTGACCACTTTAATATTCCCCGGCACGGCAACATGGTTGAGAGAATCCCTGACTATGCTACTGGCATTAACCAGTGAGACCGTTGGCTTGGCTACCCGGGAGAAGCTGAGCAGGTCAGTTATCACCTTATTGGCACTCTCAACTTCCTCATCTATGAGGTCAATAAATTGCAACACCTTAGGCTCAGCAGTCGATAGCTCACTATTGGATACCTTTCTCCGCACATAGAGAGCGGCATTTTTAATTGCCCCCAGCGGGTTCCTCAGCTCATGGCCAACCCCGCCCGCCAGTTGCCCTATCGCTGCCAGCTTCTCCGAGCGAATTAGCTGTTCCTGAGCCTTTTTTAGTGCCTCCTCCGCCCGCTTGCGCTCGGTGATGTCCCGGGCAATGGTGACGTGACCAATCCATCTGCCTGAAGCATCCTTCAGTATGCTGGAGCTTAACTCACCGGGAAACTCGGAGCCATCTGCCTTAAGCAGGGTGTATTCCTCACTTCTAGCCGTCCCCTGTTTTACCGCCTTCCGCATGTTGGCCGTTATTCTATCATGGTCGCGGGGGGCAACCAGCTCAAAGGCACTCCTCCCCAGGAGCTCATCCCTGGACTTGAAGCCATGCATCTTAACTGTTCTCTGGTTCGTCTCGGTGATGACACCATTCAAATCAACAACTGATATGCCATCGGTAACAGACTCAAACATTTTCCGTAACCGTTCCCGGCTCTCCCTCAGCGCCTCCTCCGCCTCTTTGCGCTGGGTAATGTCCCTTGAGATGATTTGGAAGCCGACGGGTATCCTCCCCCCCTTCATAAGCTTCCCCTCCAGCGCCACCCATATCCAGTGTCCATCTTTGCACTTGAACTGTGCCTCCAGGACAGGAAGAGGTCTTCCCACCAGCTTGTTTTTTAACCGCTTTTCCAAGAATTTTACCGTTTCTTTGGGGAACATGCCGAGCTTAAGCCCGTTCTTGCCCAGCACTTCGTCACGTGAATAACCTGAGACTTCTTCAAACCTCTTATTTACATAGGTAATCTTGCCTTTAAAGTCTATGTTGCATATGCCGATAGGAGCGTCATCTATCAACGCCTGAAGCCTCTCTGCTGACTGCTTTAATTCTTTTACCCCAGGCTCCGCAGGGGTGGAAGAGCTGCTTGCCTTCTTCCTTATAGCCATCCCTCCCTCCTTTTAACTACCGTTTCTTCGCCAATTGTACCATAAATGACAAAAAAATGCCAATAGGCACGCTCCGAGTATGGTTTAGAGGGAGTCGCTTGCCTCTTCACTATAGCTATCACTCCCCTTTGACTACTGCTTCTTTGCCAATTGTACCATAAATGGCAAAAAGATGCCTATAGGCATCTTGTAAGGGGAAGAAATAGTACAAAGGTAATAGGTCTTTTAGTTTTGTGGGACGGGTTGTGGGCAGTGAAGGGCAGATTCTATCATGCCCACTATCTTATCAATATCAAATGGCTTATAAACCACACCATAGGCACCTTCTCCCAGTGCCTGCCTCACCAAATCCTCCACTGAATAGGCGGTCATCATTATCACCACCGCCTGCGGATTTACCTTCTTTATCTCGCGAAAGGTCTGAACGCCGTTTATCCCCGGCATCTTTATATCCATGAAGACGAAGTCAAAGGGGGTCTGCTTTGCCATCTCAATGGCTTGATAGCCATCCTCGGCCAGGACTACGTTATACCCCTCATCCCCCAATATCCCGCTCAAAGTCAGCCGAATGCTCTTAATGTCGTCAACCACTAAAACGTTAGTCTTCATTCTGCCTACCAATCCTCCCGCAAGACTGTTCTTACATCGGTCTCATAATCAAACCAGAGACCGAATAGCGTATCGGCTGGGGCATCCCTCAGGACGCGCTCCCTTACTTCCTCGTATTTACCCTGGTACTCAGGGACTTGCTCGTCATCATCATCAAATACTACAACCATATTATTGGGGCACCGGATAACACTCTTAATCATGTCGCTCTCTTCAACCGTTTCAGCTTCCTCGCTATCCATATCTATAGCTCAATCTTAGGGGTTGGGGGGTTAATTACCCATAAAATTGGTGTTTAAGTTTCATTAAAATTTCAATTTAAGGGCAAAAACGTTTGCGGTAGAGCAACCGCCAGTATTAAAATGGGGATAAGATGTCAAAACGCCATATTATTGAGGTGAAACACCTAGTAAAGAGCTACAAAGACCTGATGGCGGTAAATGACGCCAGCTTCAGCGTTAACCGGGGGGAGGTCTTTGGCCTTCTTGGTCCCAATGGAGCGGGAAAGACAACCGTAATCAGCATCCTCTGCACCCTATCCAAGCCGACCTCGGGCAGGGCACTGGTCAATGGCTTCGACATCGCTCGTCAACAGGCTCAGGTGCGCCAGAGCATCGGGCTGGTATTTCAAGACCCAAGTCTGGACGAACGGCTGACGGCCATGGAGAATCTGGAGTTCCACGCCCGTGTTTATCATGTCCCTGCCTCGCTGAGAAAGGAAAGGATAAAGCAGATGCTGACCATGGTTGAGCTATGGGAAAGGCGTGGCGACATCGTCAAGACCTTCTCCGGCGGTATGAAACGGCGTCTTGAGCTTGCCCGGGGACTCCTCCACCGCCCCAAGGTGCTCTTCCTAGACGAGCCCACCCTCGGACTCGACCCCCAGACCCGGCACCGCCTCTGGGACTTCATCCTCGGCTTACGCCGGACGGAGGGGACCACTATCTTCCTCACCACCCACTACATGGATGAAGCCGAGTATACCAACCGTATTGCCGTCATGGACTACGGCAAGATAATCGCCCTGGATAGCCCTCAGGGGCTGAAGGGCATGGTGGGTGGGGACGTGATTAGCCTGAGCACGGCGGATAACCGTAAGGCTAAAGCCGAACTTCAGGAGAGGTACCAGATTAGCGCCACCAGCGATGGCGAGCATATAACCTTTGAGATTGCCGGCGGGGATAAGTTTATCCCCACTCTGGTAAAGGAGCTTAACACTGAAATCCTCAGCGTTAGCCTGCGCCGCCCCACCCTGGATGACGTCTTCCTCAAGCTGACCGGGCATCGGCTCCGGGACGAAGCGGTCAAGAACGAGCTAAAAGAGATGGTGCGGCGGCACGGTCGCTACCTGAGAAGGCGCTGAGCGCCCGATGATAAAGGAGAGCTATGAATAACCTACGAGGCATCTATACTATCTGGTATCGCGATTTACTCAGGTTCTGGCGGGACAAAATGCGCATGGTAATCTCCCTCGCCTTCCCGCTATTATTTTTAATCGTTTTTGGCAGTGGGCTGAGCGGCAGCATGGGCATGCTCGCCCCGGGGATTGATTTCTCCAAGTTCATGTTCCCCGGCATCATTGGTATGACGGTGCTGATGACCTCTTTCATGTCAGGGGTGTCCGTGGTCTGGGACCGCGAATTCGGCTTCCTCAGAGAGGTGCTGGTAGCGCCCATCAGCCGGGTGGCGGTGGCGGCGGGCAAAACACTGGGCGGAGCCACCCTCGCCCTGATACAGGGAATAATAATACTGCTCTTCGCCCCCGTTTTCGGCGTCGCCTTCCCGGTGGAAATACTGCCCAAGCTAATACCGGTGATGTTCCTGGTCGCCTGCGCCCTATCGGCAATGGGGATATTCCTTGCTTCCTGGATTAAGTCCATGGAAGCCCACCAGGCGGTGATGCAGCTGCTCATCTTCCCCATGGTATTCCTTTCCGGCATCTTCTTCCCGGTTAATAATCTGCCCCAGTGGATGAGCATCCTGGTCAAAATCAACCCGGTAACCTATGGCGTTGACCCCATACGCCAGCTGGTGCTAGGCACCGAGCCTGCTGCCTCACTGGGTATTACCGTCTTCGGGCATACCATGTCCATCGGCGAGGACTTAATAATAGTTGCCGCCTTCGGGGCGGTGATGGTTATCCTGGCAATGTGGTCATTCGGTACACAGGAATAAAATGAAAGGAGGACTAAAAATGAGACCGCTCCAAACTGACCTATCCATCTATAAAAAATTTAAGTTTGAGAAGCCGCCGGTAGCTGTCAAGTTCCTGGAGACCAGACCGGAAGGGATTGAGCAGCTAGACAAGAACCTGTCTTTCTGCGAAATGATCAAAGAAGCGCAGCAGAGGGGGACTCCGTTTTACTTCGCTAAGGAAAACGAGACTTGCCTGGGAAAAGCAGTATTGGGAATGGAGGATTTGCCCACATTCGCCGAAGGCGGACAGATAGGAATTAATCTTGAAATCTTCCAGGAGCCGCGGGCTAACAGCAGCCTCTATCAACACCTCCCCAAATTACCCAGGGGTATTGTTAACTATGTCGCTTTCTCCACATTAGACAAACTGACCTTCGAGCCTGACCTTTTAATTCTTACGGCCAATACCAACCAGGCGGAAATTGTGCTCAGGGCGATGTGCTATTCCACTGGCGTGATACGGGAGTCCAAGACAACGGGTGTACTGGGATGCGCCTGGCTTTACATTTATCCATATCGAAGCGGCAAGGTGAATTACGCGCCTACCGGGCTAGCCTTTGGTATGAAATCAAAAGAGGCATTTGAAGAGGGATGGATACTGATATCCATCCCATATCATTGGATACCGACTATAACGCAGAACCTTAAGGAAATGAAATGGGTTCTTCCCTCATACACCGAGGGTAGGGAAAAGTTTCTGGAACGGGAGCGCACCAACTTAGAGGAATTAAGCCAGAGAACCGAAAATGCCTGAATTCAGGTGGAAGAGAATTACTTCTCTACTCTCAGGAAGCGGGCATTGATAGCTACGACTATGGTGCTGAGCGACATGAGTGCCGCCCCTACTGCCGGACTTAGCAGTATGCCAAAACTATAGAGCGCGCCCGCAGCCAGGGGTATGGCAATAACATTATAACCTGTTGCCCAGCCCAGGTTCTGGAGCATTTTATTGTAGGTGGCGCGCGACAGTCCCACGATAGATACAGCGTCTAACGGATTGCTCCTTACCAGAATGATATCGGCGGTAGCCACCGCCACCTCGGTACCGGCGCCTATGGCTATGCCCACGTCTGCCTGAGCCAGTGCCGGCGCATCATTAACCCCGTCCCCGGTCATAGCTACTATCATCCCCCGGGACTGGACTTCCTTGACCTTCTCCACCTTCTCCTCCGGCAGCACCTCAGCGAAGTATTCATCAAGACCTACTTCGTTAGCCACCCACTTCGCCACCTGTTTGTTGTCTCCGGTTATCATCATGCACTTAATGCCCATTTCTTTGAGCCGCTTGATGGCTTCTCTGGATTCAGGGCGGATGATATCGGCAAGGGCGATAGCACCACCTAGCTTGCCCTCAACCATAACGAATACCACCGTCTTTCCCTGCGAGGTAAGCCTGCTGATTCGCTCATCATCGGCTTCAATGTTGTTTTCCTTAAGATAACCCGGACTTACTACCTTCACTTCTTTTCCGTTCACCATTCCCTGAGTGCCCCTCCCCGCTATCGCCTTGAATCCCTCCACGGAGAAGGTCTCCTCTGACGACGAGACTATTCCCCGGGCTATGGGGTGCTCGGAGTGAGCCTCCACGGAGGCGGCGTATTTTAAGAGTTCGGTCTCACCTATACCCCGCTCAAAAGTGATGATATCGGTAACACCGAATTCGCCTTTGGTCAGCGTCCCCGTCTTATCAAATAAGATTGCCTCTATTTTCCTTGCCCGTTCAAAGTTATTGCGATTTCTAATCAGCAGGCCGTTTCTGGCTGAGATAGCAGTGGAGACAGCTACCACCAGGGGGACAGCCAGGCCGAGAGCGTGAGGACAGGTAATTACCATCACCGTGACCATTCGCTCCAGCGAGAAGACAAAATCCTGACTCATTACCGTCAGCCAGAGGACCATTGTTATTGTGCCGGCACTGATAGCGATAATGGTAAGCCAGAAAGCGGCTCGGTCGGCTACGGTCTGGCTCCTGGACTTGCTTGCCTGTGCTTCCTGCACCAGCCTGGTCACCTGGGAGAGATAGGACTCCTCCCCCGTTTTTTGGACCTCCACCGTAATCGAGCCTTCGCCGTTCACCGACCCTCCGATAACCCCTGCTTCTGCTTGTTTGGGAACGGGCTTTGATTCTCCGGTAAGCATAGCCTCGTTCACCGAAGACTCGCCTTCAACCACCTTGCCGTCAGCCGGTATTTTTTCTCCCGGTTTCACCACCACTTTGTGGCCTACTTTCAGCATCTCTATGGGCATGTCGTGGAGACTGCCGTCGGGCATAAGATGGTGCGCCTCAGCCGGCAGAAGCTTAGCCAGTTCTTCCAGCGCCGACGAGGCGCCCATTATGGACCTCATTTCCAGCCAGTGCCCCAACAGCATCACGTCAATCAAAGTGGCAAGCTCCCAGAAGAACGCCTTTCCGGCAAGTCCGAAGACCACGACACTGCTGTAGGCATAAGCAACAGTAATTGCCAGGGCAACGAGGGTCATCATGCCCGGGCTTTTTGACTTCAGTTCACTCCAGATTCCCTTGAGAAAAGGAAGACCGCCATAAAAGAACACAGCCGAAGAGAATCCCCACAGGACATAAGCATCGCCGGGGAAGGAGATTACGTCTTCAATGCCGAGAAGTTCCTGGATTAACGGAGAAAGTATGAGAATGGGCACGGTCAGGGCTAACGATACCCAGAAACGCCTCCTGAAGTCGGCCACCATATGGGCATGATGGTCGTGCTCTGCCTTCTTGTGTCCAGCGTGCATATCGTGTTTCATGGGCTGATGTTCTTTGCCCATTTGCTGCTCGCCGTGCATGCCATGTCTATGATTACTCATTTCCATCAAGTTTGTGCCGTCCTAACCGCTACCATTATACCACCCTGCAGATAGGTTTAGCTGAAGCAAAAGCGCCAGCCTTAAAAGGCTGGCGCCGTTAATCTTCTGGTGGAGACGGGGGAGAGTTGAACTCCCCGTCCAAAGGAAGCTGCCCAGAATATGCTACAAGCTTAGTCAGCTCTTTAATCTCACCCGGCTAACCTCAACTGACCGAGTCTAGCCAGACCAGCCGATAGCTCTTTCACCACCCCTATCGGCGTGGGGGTGGCGGCACCTCAACTCAACGTCACCCACTCCCCACCCGTTGAGGAGAGGCGGGGGTGAGCGCGTAGCCTATTTAATTAGGCTGCGTAAGCGAATTCAGGTTCGCCAGTTATTTTTGCCACTTGTTTTATGAGGTTAGCGGCACCTCAGCTTGCAATCCTGTAGCCTACCTCCCCTGTCGAACCCACGCGTCCCCATCTATTTTAAAGGGTAAACTACCTCCTTCTCAGCCTGCGGTTTTTGATGGCTCGCTCCATCTCCCTTTCTGTCTCCCGGCGGGCAATTGCCTCCCGCTTATCGTAGAGCCTTTTGCCCTTACCCAACGCCACCTCAACCTTAGCCAGGCTATCTTTAATATATAACTTAAGCGGCACCAAAGTAAAGCCCCGCTCCACCACCCGCCGGGTAAGGTCGTTAATCTGCTTACGATGCAACAAGAGCTTGCGGGGTCGGGTGGGCTGGTGGCTCATATAACTGCCAGCGTCATAGCGGGCGATATGGGCACCAACCAGCCATAATTCCCCGTTCTCCGGTCTAACATAGGCATCAGCCAGGCTCATCCTCCCCGCCCGTATTGATTTTATCTCGGTGCCGGTAAGGGCAATGCCGGCTTCTACGCTCTCGCTTATATGATAATTGCGATACGCCTTGCGATTGGTGGCTACCGTTCTTATGGCCACAATTAAATTATAGCACAGGCCAAAGAGATTTTTTATTAACCTCACCCCCTGTATCCCCCTCTCCTTAAAAGGAGAGGGGGAAGAAAAAGAAAGAGGGGCTGAAGCCCCTCTAATACTCCCTATTTTAGTGGTGAAGGGTTATCCACCCTATAATAAGCCGCAGACGCACTGAGGGCGGGTGGGTGGGAAGAAAAATATAGGTCAAAACGGAGAGGGGGATAGGGTCGATGCTAAATATTGTTGCCTGAGGGCTAGTATGCTATACTGTTATGCTAATGACGAATAATAGAAAGGGGTTCACACTTGCCGGAACAAGTCACCATTAAGGAGTTATTAGAAGCCGGGGCTCACTTTGGCCACCAGACCAGCCGCTGGCACCCGGCGATGAAGAAATATGTTTTCACCAAGCGTGAGGGCATTCATATCATTGACCTGGAACAAACTGCCGACATGCTGGCCAGGGCGTGCCAGTTTGCTCAGGACGTAGCCGCAGAGGGTGGCGTCATCCTTTTTGTTGGCACCAAAAAGCAGGCCCAGGAAGCCATAGAACAGGAGGCGCAACGCTGCGGTATGTACTATGTCAATCAACGCTGGCTGGGAGGGGTGCTGACCAATTTTGCCACCATCCAGGCACGAATCGACCAGCTAGTCCGCCTGGAAGACCAGAAGTCCAGGGGGGACTTTGAGCGTCTGCCCAAAAAGGAAGCGCTAAAGCTGGAAGAGGAGATTTTGCGCCTCAACCGGCAGATGGGCGGTTTTAAGGAGATGACAAGCCTGCCCAATGCCCTATTCATTGTTGACCCGATCAAGGAAAAGATTGCTCTGGCTGAAGCCAGGCGCATGGGGATACCGGTTATAGCCATCGTTGATACCAACTGCAACCCCGATGAGATAGACTACCCCATCCCCGCCAACGACGATGCCATCAAAGCCATCAGGCTGGTGTGCACTAAAATTGCCGATGCCATTATGGAAGGTAAAACTGGCGAGGCAGCGGCTCCAGCTGGGGTGGGCGAGGGAGAGGGCCTGGAAATCACTGAAACCTTTACCTTCAGCCCCGACGAAGATAAAGTACCCGCTGAAGACAAACTAGCCGAAGAAGTTAAAGAAGCCGCTGACGAAGATAAAGAAACCACTGAGGACAAGGAACCCGGTGAAGATAAGGAACCCGCCGAGGATAAAGGAGGGGAAGCTTGAAAATCCGGGTAGAGGTAGTAAAAGAGCTAAGAGACCAGTCTGGAGCCGCCGTTATGCAGTGCCAGAGCGCTCTTGCTGAAGCCGAAGGGGACATAGAAAAGGCGCTCCAGATTTTAAAACAACGGAGCCTTTTTCAAGCCGAAAAAAAGGCAATGCGCGCTACCGGCCAGGGGTTAGTTGAAGCCTATATCCATGCCGGGGGGCGCATCGGCGCCATGGTGGAGGTGAACTGCGAAACCGACTTTGTCGCCCGCACCGATGAGTTCAAGGAACTGGCTCACCACCTGGCAATGCAGATAGCCGCCATGAACCCCCGCTTCGTCTCAGAAGAAGAAGTCCCCAAGGGAAGCGACATAGAGCCGCAAACCGCCTGCCTTCTCCTTCAAGCCGATATAAAGGAGCCGGAGAGGACGGTCAAGGAAATCATTGCCGAAACTATCGCCAAGGTAGGGGAGAATATCAGGGTAAGCCGATTTGCCCGTTTTGAACTGGGCGAGCCGGAATCAGAAAAATGAGTGCTGTCAAATATAAGCGTGTCCTGCTCAAACTCAGCGGCGAAGCCTTCGCCGGTGGCGCTGATTGCGGCATTGACACCGCCACCCTGACCAAGATAGCCAGGCAGATTAAGCAGGTGGTAGAGATGGGCGTTGGCGTAGCCATTGTTGTTGGCGGCGGCAATATCTGGCGCGGGTCTGAGGCTGAGGAGAAGGGGATGGACAGGGCTACCGCCGACTACGCCGGCATGCTGGCGACAGTAATAAATGCCCTTACTCTACAAGACGCCCTGGAGAGAGAAGAGGTAACTACCAGAACCCAGTCAGCCATAGTTATTCAACAGGTAGCCGAGTCTTATATCAGGCGCCGCGCTATTCGCCACCTGGAGAAGGGTCGGGTGGTTATCTTCGCCGGGGGCACGGGCAACCCCTATATGACCACTGATACCGCCGCAGCACTGCGAGCCATAGAAATTGAAGCCGAGGTGCTGCTTATGACCAAGAATAACGTTGATGGCATCTACACTGCTGACCCCCTCACCGACCCCAAAGCCAAGAAGTTTGACAAGCTCACCCACCTTGAGGCGCTGAACCTCCGCCTGGAGGTAATGGACGCCACCGCCCTCTCCCTCTGCCTGGAAAACAAGCTGCCCATCCTCGTCTTTGACCTCCAGGCACCGCGTAGCCTGGAACGGGTGGTGAAGGGCGAGGCTATCGGCACCCTGGTATACACCAAGGAGTAATATGTCCAGCTCCAGTCTACAGAACACCGAAGCCAAGATGCGAGCCTCGGTTGAAGGCTTAAAGCGGGAACTGGCTTCCATCCGCACCGGGCACGCTACCCCCGCCCTGGTAGAACACCTCAAGGTAGAATACGGCGGCGCTCTCACCCCACTCAATCAAATCGCCGGCATTTCCGCACCTGAGGCCAGGCTCCTCATCATCCAGCCGTGGGACCGGACCAGCATACCAAACATAGAGAAAGCTATCCTCAAGTCCGAGCTGGGGCTAAATCCTGCTATCAGCGGGAATGTAATCCGGCTAACTCTGCCCCCACTAAGCGTGGAGCGGCGACAGGAGCTAACCAAGGTGGTGCGAAAGAGGGTTGAAGAAAGAAAGATTATGATACGCAACCTGAGGCACGACACCATGAGCGAACTGAAAGGACTGGAGAAGAAAAAGGATATATCACAGGACGAGCACAAGCGCGCCCTGGACCAGCTACAGAAGCTTACCGACAGCTTTATTGCCGATATTGAGCAGATAGCCCGAGATAAAGAAGCCGAACTGATGGAGGTCTAGTATAACTAGAGCCGAAGGAAATACTATTCTCCCCAACCACATAGCCATTGTCCCCGACGGCAATGGTAGATGGGCAAAGCAGCGCGGGCTACCCCGACTTGAAGGCCACCTGGCAGGGGCAGAAAACCTGAGCACTGTGATTGATTACCTCAGCGACCGCCAGATAAAATATGTAACCGTTTACACCTTCTCCACCGAAAACTGGAACCGCCCCGAACTTGAGGTCAAGGGTTTATTCCGTCTCTCCGCGGAGAAAATAAATAAAGACCTTCCCCGGTTTCATAAGAAAGGGATTAGATTCCGCCACCTTGGTCGCCTCCAGGAGTTGCCGCAAAGCCTGCAGGGAGCAATAAGTAAAGCAGTGGAGCTGACCAAAAACAATACCGGCATGACCCTCAACCTCGCCTTCAATTACGGGGGTCGCACCGAGATTTTAGATGCCATCCGCCGCATTATCGCCGACGGCATACCGCTGGAAAAACTGGATGAAAAATTATTCACTAGCTATCTCTATACCGCTGACCTGCCCGATGTTGATCTGCTAATTCGCACCGCTAACGAACTCCGTCTCAGTAACCTTTTGCTCTGGCAGACGGCCTATAGCGAATACTACTTTACCAAGGTGCTTTGGCCCGACTTCAACGAGAAAGAGATTGACAAGGCACTGCTAGCCTACAGCCAGAGGCAAAGGCGCTTCGGTGGGCTATAATTTTAGTAACCTATTAACCATTTTATATCTTTTCCCACCCGCCGCCCTTAAGAGGAAGGGGAGCTAAGAGAGGGTTCGCCCACCACCCTTAAGGAGGGGGGACAAAAAGAGAGCAAAAGAGAGGCGAAGCCTCCGAGGGTGGGCTGGGTGGGAAGAAAAACGTAAATTAAAAGCGGGGAGGGTGGGAAGAAAAAGTTAAGTTAAAAGGGGGATGGGGTGAGAGATAATTATATGTTGAGGAAAAGGGTTATAACCGGGCTGTGGGGCATTCCTCTCCTAATAGCTGCCGTCTGGTTTTCAAGACCAGAATATCCTTTCCCCGCATTCACCATTCTGGTGGCTATCTGGGGGGTGCTGGCGGCCTTTGAGTTCTATAAGCTTATAGCCGGGGCAAAGATACCGCCACTCACCTACTTCGGGCTGCTCTGGACGCTGCTGTTTATTTTAAGCCCTCATTTCAACTACGACTTTCTTACACCGCTGCTTTTGACCTCAGGTGTGGTGCTCTCCCTAATCTGGCTCCTGGGGCGTCCCAAAAAGGAGGGGGCTTTTATCGGCTGGGCGTGGACCCTAGCCGGAATCCTGTACATCGGCTGGCTGCTGAGCTATTTCGTAGCCCTAAGAGGGCTGGAAGACGGCAGGAACTGGGTATTCTTCGCCCTGTTTACCACCTTCGCCTCCGACACCGCCGCCTTCTTCGTGGGCAGGGCGCTGGGCAGGCATAAGCTCGCCCCCCGCATCAGCCCGGGAAAAACCTGGGAAGGGACCATCGCCGGCGTCTTGGGTGCTATCATAGCCAGCCTGCTCTTTACCCTGCTCATACCCATCGGCTACTGGCAGATAGTAGTCCTCGGCATACTGGTCAGCATCTTCGGGCAGCTCGGCGATCTGGTGGAGTCCCTGCTCAAACGCAACATGGGGGTAAAGGACTCAAGTAAGATAATCCCAGGGCACGGCGGCTTTCTGGACAGGATAGATAGCGTTGTCTTTGCCGGCGTAGTGGTATACTATTATGTTATATGGGCAATATAAAGCGGGTAGCCGTCCTCGGTTCCACCGGCTCCATCGGTCGTCAAACCCTAGAAATAATTAGCACCCACCCCCAGCGTTTCCGCATTATAGGGCTGGCGGCGGGGAAAAACCTTGACCTGCTCACCAAGCAAATCAGCCAGTTCAAGCCGAGGCTTATTTATTTCCAAGAGGAAAAAGCTCCCCTCCCCACTGCCGAATGCAGGTTCCTCTCACTGGAAGAAATGGCAAGTCATCCCGAGGTAGATATCGTGGTTATAGCCACCTCGGGGAAGTGGGGGCTAAAGCCCACGCTGGCGGCAATAAGAGCCGGTAAGAGGCTTGCCCTGGCTAACAAGGAATCGCTGGTCATGGCGGGGGAGATTATCACCGCTGAGGCAAAGAGAAACAAGGCGAAGATTCTGCCCGTTGACAGCGAGCATAGCGCCATATGGCAGTGCCTTGAGGGTGAACAGGAGAAACCAGCTAAGATTATCCTGACCGCCTCCGGCGGGCCGTTCTATGGCTATTCACCAGCCCGGCTAGATAAGGTTACCGCAGAGCAGGCGCTGAAACACCCTTCGTGGCGGATGGGGGAAAAGGTCACCATTGACTCGGCTACCCTGATGAACAAGGGGCTTGAGGTAATTGAAGCCCGCTGGCTTTTTGATATACCCTTTGAGAATATTAACGTCTTAGTCCACCCCCAGAGCATTATCCACTCCATGGTTGAATTCAGCGACGGCTCGGTTAAAGCCCAGCTAGGCTGCCCCGACATGCGTCTGCCCATTCAATACGCCCTATCCTATCCCGAGCGCCTGCCCAACCCCCAACTCCCCAAACTTAACTGGGAGAATATCAAAGAATTAACCTTTGCCCCGCCTGATTTCAATAGCTTCCCCTGCCTCAAGCTCGCCATCGAGGCGGGGAAAAAGGGAGGAACCTATCCCGCAGTCCTTTGTGGCGCCGATGAGGTCGCCGTTGAGCTTTTCTTATCCGGGCGCATCAAGTTTACTGATATCGCCCGGCTTGTTGAACAGGCGCTGGAGAAGCATAAAGCCATATCCCACCCCACCCTGGAGGAAATCCTGGCGGCGGATAACTGGGGCAGGGAGACGGTCATGCAGCTTACTAAGGGAGATAAGCGATGATAATTGCCATAGTCGCCTTTCTGGGCGTTCTGGCACTGCTTATTATTGCCCATGAACTGGGGCACTTTTCCACGGCCAAAGCCTTCGGCATAAAGGTAGAAGAGTTCGGCCTGGGCTTTCCCCCCAGGTTATTCAAAATAAAAAGGGGGGAAACGCTATATTCGCTGAATGCCATACCCCTGGGCGGATTTACCAAACTGGCGGGTGAGGAAGACCCAAAGGTACGAGGGAGCTTTGCCGGCAAGAGCATCGGCACCAGGCTAATCGTGCTCAGCGCCGGCTCAATAATGAACCTCCTGCTGCCCATATTTTTATTCTCCATCGCCTTTATGATTCCCCATAACGTGGTAATCGAACCAACGGTAGTGGCAGTAGTAAACCCTGGTTCGCCGGCAGCCAGCGCCGGCATTGAAGTTGGGGATACAATTCTCGAGGTAGATGGGAAAGCAATAAATAATTTTAGCGAACTCCATCGTTATACTCGTCTCAACCTGGGCCAGGAAATTACCGTAGTGGTGGAACACAGCGATTCAACCACAGAAGAGGTTCAACTAATACCGAGGTGGAAGCCGCCAGAGAATGAAGGGGCGATGGGCATTGAGCGCGACGTTGAGTTTGCCCTGGCCAACAGGACTACTGCTAGTCAACACTACCCCTTCTGGGAGGCGATACCTATGGGAGTCAGCGAATGCATCGAAATCTTCGTCCTAATCAAGAATGAGGTATTGAGCTGGATTATCGGGGCTACCCCTCCCCAGGTGACAGGTCCGGTCGGCATCGCCCAAATCACCGGTGAGGCGGCTAAAGCCGGGGTTAGCCCTCTCCTGGAACTTACCGGCTTCATCAGCATAAACCTGGGCATAATCAACCTCCTCCCCCTCCCCGCCCTAGACGGGGGCAGGATTGCCTTCGTCCTCCTGGAGTGGGTACGGCGGGGCAAGCGGATAGCGCCAAAGACAGAGGGGCTGGTGCACCTCATCGGCTTCGCCATGCTGATAGCGCTGATTCTGGTAATCACCTACCAGGATATAATACGTATTATAAGCGGAGGCAGCCTGATACCATGAAGCAAAAGGAGGGGCAAAGAGAGGCAAAGCCCACTAGGGTGGGCTGGGTGGGAAGAAAAAGTTAGGTTAAAAAGGGGGGTGAGGTAGATAACTCCATGAACCCACGGCGAAGGTCTCAACCAATTCAAATTGGCGGGGTAACCGTCGGCGGTGATGCCCCTATCGTGGTGCAATCCATGACCAAGACCGACACCAGAGACGTAAGGGCAACCATCGCCCAGATAAAGGAGCTTGAGGACTGCGGCTGTGAGCTGGTTCGGGTGGCTGTGCCCGATATGAAAGCCGCCGAGGCAATCTCGCCCATAAAACAGGGCGTCTCCATTCCCATAATCGCCGATATTCACTTTGACTACCGCCTTGCCCTGATGGCGCTGGTGGCTGGGGCTGACGGGCTGCGCTTAAACCCGGGCAACATCAGCCAGCCGGAGAAGGTTAAAAAAATAGTTCAAGCCGCCAGGGAAAGGGGCGTCCCCATCCGCATCGGGGTAAACGCCGGCAGTCTGCCCCCGCCCAAAAAACCAAAGCTAAATATCGCCGAGCAGATGGTCGAAGTTGCCTTACAACAGATAAAGCTGCTGGAAAGCCTTGATTTTGACCTGATTAAGGTCTCGCTTAAAGCCTTTGACGTCCCCACCACCATCGAGGCCTACCAGAGCATCGCCCGGAAGATAGCCTACCCCCTGCACCTCGGCGTTACCGAAGCTGGCACCCCCCGGACAGGAATTATCCGCAGCACGGTGGGCATCGGCACTCTTCTATATGAGGGCATCGGCGACACCATACGGGTCTCGCTAACCGCCCACCCCAGAGAAGAAGTCATCGCCGGCTATGAAATCCTGAAGAGCCTCAATCTGCGCCAGCACGGTCCCGTCCTGGTCAGCTGCCCCTCCTGCGGTCGGGCTGAGGTTGATATCATAAAACTGGCTGAGGCAGTAGAGAAAGAGCTAATGAAGATTACCAAGCCCATAAAGGTGGCGGTGATGGGCTGCGTGGTCAACGGGCCGGGAGAAGCCAAGGACGCCGATATCGGCATCGCCTGCGGCAAGGGCAGAGCCGTTTTGTTTAAGAAGGGCAAGAAGATTAAGACTATTCAGGAGAGGGATTTTATAAGCGCGCTTATGGCGGAGGTGGAGAGGTTTTAGCTATGTCTATCGAGCTGATATTGGGCGGAATTGGTACGGCATTAGGGATTGCAAACTTTGTTTATTGGGCGTGGTGGTCGAAGAGAGAAAGAATTAAGGTCTTTAATGCAGTCTTCTGTGTTTGGTTTATACACAAAGGAGCGGGAAGAGCTAATGTTGAGGGTAAATGGACAGAATTAACAAAGCATTCTCTGATGCTTGCAGTCGATTGTGAGTTGGTGATAACTCGGGGCGATAAAATGGAGATTAGGGGGGTATATTTAGAAATCGATAAACAACCTCATGAAATACTTAATAAGTATTTTGAGATTCCTTTTGCAAGGTTGTCTCTTGAAACTAGTGATTTAAATAAACAAGCTGGAACCGTAACTTTACATCCGAAGAAATCAATCTTTTTTACTCGGGAGATAATTTGTACTGGGAGAGACGTTCTTGATGAGCTGTGCGACAAAGAGAATTACCCTGAACAACCTGAAGAAGATGACACGCATCAGTATTACTACAAACCTCCTGATTTTCTCAAACAGGTGCTTGATAAAACCAGTACTAATTATAAAATTATTTATTATAGATATGATGATAAAATGGTGTCTTGGAGATTCCCTGATAAGTGGTGGCGGAATTTAGGTAAGAAACTATGGGGATAATTGGGGACACAGGGGGTGAGGTAGATAAAAATCATAGACCAGACCCCCTAGAATAAACCCGTCCAATGTGCTTTAATACAGTAACCTAAAAACAATAAAGGAGGAAAACAAAATGGCAGTTTCACCAAAATCAAGACTGGCTACCACTCTACTAGCCTTCTTCCTCGGCCAATTTGGCGCCCACCGATTCTACTTGGGGAAGATTGGGACGGCGGTAACCATGCTCGCCCTGATCATCATCGGCTACGTCCTGCTCATCGTGGCCGCCATTGGCCTCTCCCCTGTCATCCTTGCCATCGGTTACCTATTCGTTACCGCGGTGGGGATTTGGGCATTCGTTGACTTTATAATCGCCGTTATAGGGAAGATGAAAGACAAGGAAGGTAAGCTTATTACCAAGTGGTAAGACCCTTCAAAAGCGATGCGCCTATCAAAGCTCTTCGGTAAGACACAAAAAGAGACACCGGCTGAGGCGGAGACAATCAGCCACCAGCTACTGCTGAGGGCAGGGATGATTCACCAGGTGGCGGCTGGCGTCTATTCCTATCTACCCCTGGGGTGGCGGGTACTCCGGAAAATAGCCGATATTATCCGCGACGAGATGGATAAAGCCGGCGGGCAGGAACTATCCATGCCCGTCCTCCAGCCCCTGGAACTGTGGCAGGAAACGGGGAGAGACCGGGCTTTCGGCAAGGGGCTTTTCACCCTCACCGACCGCCGGGAGCGCAAGCTAGCCCTGGGCCCAACCCACGAAGAAGTCATCACCGAGCTGGTTAAGTATAACGTCCAGAGCTACCGCGACCTGCCCCTCCTTCTATATCAAATCCAGAGTAAGTTCCGCGATGAACTCCGCCCCCGAGCCGGCTTGATCAGAGTCCGCGAGTTTATGATGAAAGACCTCTACAGCTTTGACACCGACGAAGAGGGGCTGGACCAGAGCTACGCTAAGATGCTCCAGGCATACAAGAATATCTACGACCGCTGTGGGCTGCCCAGTCTGCTGGTGGAGGCGGATAGCGGCGCCATCGGCGGCAAGGAGTCCCACGAGTTCATGGTCGTCACCGAGGGCGGTGAGGACGAGATTATCTACTGCGAGAAGTGCCAGTACGTGGCTAATGTGGAGAAGGCGGAGAGCCAGAAGGGCAAGATAGAAAGCGGCAAGCCGCTGCCCGTGGAAGAGGTCGCTACCCCAGGCGCCAGCACCATTGAGCAGGTAGCCGACTTCCTCAAGATAGCCAAAAGCCAAACCCTTAAAGCAGTATTTTATATTGCCGACGGCAAGCTGGTCTTCGTCGTCATCAGGGGGGACATTGGGGTAAACGAGGTCAAGTTGAAGAATGCCCTCGGCTGTGCTGAGCTCCGCCTTGCCACCGAGGCTGAGGTTATAAAAGCCGGTATCGTCGCCGGGGCGGCATCGCCCATAGGCATAAAGGGCATTAAAATCATCGCCGACGATTCCATAACCCTGGGGGCAAACTTCGTCGCTGGCGCCAATAAAGCCGAAACCCACCTCAGAAATGTCAACTACCCCCGAGATTTTAAGGCTGACCTGGTGATAGACATCGCCCAGGCTCGTGCCGGGGACAGTTGCCCAAAGTGCCAGGGCAAATTACTATCCACGCGGGGCATCGAGGTGGGGCATGTCTTCAAGCTCGGCACCTTCCTCAGCCAAAAGCTGGGCGCCCTCTTTATTGACAAGAATGGCGCAACTCACCCCATTATCATGGGATGCTACGGCATCGGTCTTGACCGCTTATTGGCGGCGGCGATAGAACTTAGTCACGACGACAAGGGCATTATCTGGCCCATGTCCATCGCCCCCTATCATATCTATCTCTGCCCCATATCTATGGAAAACGAGAAGGTGTCCGCTGCCGCCGAAAGCCTCTATGCCAAACTAGAGGCGGAGGGTCTGGAAGTCCTCTTTGACGACCGTAAAGAATCGGCGGGGATAAAGTTCAACGACGCCGACCTCCTGGGAATACCAGTGAGGGTTACCGTCAGCCCGCGCACTCTGGAAAAAGATAGCGTGGAGATAAAGCGGCGCTCGGAAAAAGAGCCTGAGCTTGCGCTCCTTAAAGGGATAGCAGGGAAGCTCAAGGAGCTTATTACGAAAATTGCCTAGGTCACTTCTTCGGCTTTACTAGAAGCACTATGCCGAAAGCTAAGACCAGAGCCCCGAACAGGATTGATGGACAGCAGGTAGGGCACATAAAGGCAGGAATGATCAAAACCCCCAGGACTATATTAATGATGGCGATAGTTTTAACCTTCACGTCTTCCTCCTAAATTTTTTATACTCCCCACATTATACAGGCTATTGTCAAGGGGTCTCTTTTTCCCCATACCCACCCACTACTCCCCCAAGGTATTCTTTCCCACCCTGCCCACCCACTAAGGTCAATGAGCAGAGCCCCTAAGAGCGGGGGTAAGCCGCAGACGCCCCAATAAAGCGGGGGAAGGTAATATAATCCCTCTCCAACGAAGCAGAGGTTTAAGGGCAAAGCCCTATAGGGCGGGAGGGTGGGAAGAAAAACGTATGCCAAAAACGGGGAGGGGTTTCTAACTGAAATCAGCTACGCAGGCTAGCACCAAGCTCTTTGGATAGCTTATCCACGATTTTCTGCTGGACCTTATTTACCTCGTCATCGGTCAGGGTGTGAGACGGCGACTGGAAGGTAATCCTATAGGCGAGGGACTTCTTGCCCGGCGGAAGTTTCGCCCCGACATAGACATCAAACAGGGCAACATCAGTCACCAGCTGAAAGCCCTTAATAACACCCTGCACCTGGCGATTGCTTATCCCCCCGTCAATCACCAGGGCTATATCCCTGACTATAGCGGGGAAGCGGGGTATGGGCTGGAATAGCTTATGTCCTAAAGTAAAGGGCAGGAGCGCCGTCAGATTGATTTCAAAGAGATAGACCGCCCCGGAAAGCTCAAAGGCTTCAGCGACCTTAGGGTGTAGCTCGCCAAAAACGCCCAGCCTATTGCCCTCGATAATTACGGCTGCTTGCTTGCTCGGGTGTAAGCTATCATCCCCACCCGCTTCGAAACTGGCTTCCACACCAAGCTGGCTGAGTAAACCCTCAACCACCCCCTTGGCATCAAAGAAATCAAGCGTCTCGTCCCCGCCATGCCACGATTCCTCAAACCTGGAGCCGCTCAGCAGCCCGCAGACCATCTCCGGCTCCTCAGGCAGGTCTTTCGGCCGCCGCTGGTACACCCTGCCCAGCTCAAACAGCCTGATACCGCCGGCTTCGTGTCTCCTGTTTGCCGAAAGGGCGGCCAGAAGGTTAGCCCGCAAACTGGGGCGGAGATATTCCTGGTCGGCGGTCATCGGGTTAGCCATCCGTAGCGGTTCCGGCTCAAGGGGGTGGGGCTTGGGCAAGAGCTTGTTTATCAATTCCAGGCTGGTCAGCGAATAGTTGACCACCTCCTGAAAGCCATAGCCGGTAAGGCTGCGCCTGACCTCCCGCTTAAGGCTGATGATGGGGGCGGGGTTTTGCCGGGGCACCGCCTCGGCGGGCATGGCGGGTGGAATCTGCTCATAGCCAATGACACGGGCTACTTCCTCGACCAGGTCCTCCGCCAGAGCGATATCGCTCCGCCAGTAGGGGGCGGTGACCGTAAACCCGGAATCGGCGGGCTTAACGTCAAAGCCTAAAGAGACCAGCGCCTTCTTTATCTGGTCAGGGGTAAAGTCAACGCCGAGAAGGGTCTTTACCTTGCCCTCTGATAGCAATATGGGCTTACGCTCTTGCTTCCCGGGATAAGCGTCAACCAGGCCCCTGGCTGCCCTGCCACCGGCGAGCTGGCTAATGAGCTGGGTAGCCCGCTTAAGGGCGGGAATGGTCAGCCCGGGGCTGATGCCCCGCTCAAAGCGCAAGCGAGCCTCGCTGGGCAGATTCAGGGTGTTACCCGTATTATAGATGCTCGCCGGGTTAAAGTTAGCCGCCTCCAATAGTATGGCTGTGGTCTCGCCCGTTACCTCGCTATCAAAACCACCCATCACCCCGGCGATAGCCACCGCCCGCTCCTCATCGGCAATAACCAGCGTCTCAGAAGAAAGAACCCTTTTTACCCCGTCCAGACTGACCATAGTCTCACCCTCGCCGGCGCGGCGGACGATAATCTTCTTACCTCTAATCTGGTTATAGTCAAAGGCGTGCAGGGGCTCCCCATACTCCAGCATGACATAGTTGGTAACATCAACGATGTTATTTATGGGGCGCATGCCGCAAGCCAGAAGGCGCTGCTGCATCCACGGCGGGGAGTCGCCTATCTTTATACCGCTAATCAGGCTGGCGCTATACCTGGGGCAGAGGTCAGGGGCTTTGATTTCTATCGACACCTGCTTATCTATAGGCGGCGGTATCTCTTCGTAGCCGACTTCAGGGATGCTTACCTCTTTTCCGCTAAGGGCGGCTACCTCCCTGGCGACCCCGATTACCGAGAGGCAATCGGGGCGGTTGGGGGTTATATCAAGGTCAAGGATAACATCACCCATATAATCAGCGAGGGGGGTGCCAAGCGGGGCATCGGCGGGCAAGACCATGATTACCTCATGGCTATCAGAGATGCCAAGCTCCTTCTCCGAGCAGACCATGCCACTGGAGAGGGCGCCGCGAATCTTGGCTGCTTTCAGGCGAAATACCTCTCCGGTGTGCCCGTCTATAAGCTGGGCGCCAACATAGGCAAAGACGACCTTATCGCCGAGCTTAAGATTTGGTGCCCCGCAGACCACGGTCTGCTGCTCGGTGCCCAGGTCTACGGTGGGCAGACTGAGGCGTTCAGCATTAGGGTGGGGGTTAATGGCAACAATCTGCCCGACAACGATATTCTCCCAGCTACCCCCGACAACCTGCCACCCCTTGACCTCGGTGCCAGCCATGGTCAGCCTCTCGGCTAGCTCAGCCGGGGGCAGACTAATATCCAGATATTCCTTAAGCCACCTCAGCGGGACTTTCATATCTGCCTCAGAACTGCCTTAAGAATCTAAGGTCACTCCCATAGAATAATCTAATATCATCAATGCCGTAGCGGAGCATGGGCAGGCGGTCTATGCCCATACCGAAGGCAAAACTGGTATAGACCTCGGGGTCAAGGTTGGCACGCTGGAGGACGTGGGGGTGGGTCATGCCCGCCCCCAGTATCTCAATCCAGCCGCTATTACCACAAAGCCGGCAACCCTTCCCACCACAGACCAGGCATTCTATCGCCATCTCAACGCCGGGCTCAACGAAGGGGAAATAGTCACAGCGGAAGCGCACCTTTCTCTCCTCGCCGAAGAAACGTCGGGCAAACTCGTAGAGTGTTCCCTTCAGCTCAGTCATGGTAATGCCCTTGTCCACCGCCAGACCGTCAATCTGATGGAACATGGGGACATGGGTGGCGTCGCTCGCCTCATAGCGATAGACCTTACCCGGTATAACCACCCGTATCGGCGGGCTTATCTCCTCCATAACCCTCATATCAACCGCCGTGGTGTGGGTGCGCAGCAGCATGTCTCTTTCCCCGGATTCGGTCTTATGGTCAACCCAGAGTGTCGCCATACTGTCCCGAGCCGGGTGGTGGGTGGGGATGTTAAGCGCCTCAAAATTGTAATAGTTCCACTCCACCTCCGGCCCCTCAACCACCTGAAAGCCCATAGAGACAAATATGTCGCATATCTCATAAAGGGTCTGAGTCATGGGATGCAGCCGCCCCCGGGGGAGGGGACGCCCGGGGAGGGTAATATCAATCTGCTCTTCCTTGGTAGCGGTGGCAAGCTGTGCTTCGCCAAGAAGCCGCCTTTTTTGCTCCAGGCTGTCTTCTAATCTGGCTTTAACTTCGTTGGCAAGGGCGCCAACCTGTTTCCTCTCGTCAACGGGTAGCGATGCCAGGCTGCGCAGGGCTTTGGTCAGCTCACTCTTCTTGCCCAGATAGCGGACCCGCCACCCCTCAAGTTCTTTAACATTGGCAGCGGCTTCCAGCTCTTCGGCGGCTTTTTCTTTTAACTCCTTGAGCTGCTTTAACATAGTCGTCTTGGATTATAGGTTATCAAAAGAGAGTGGTCAAGAAAGTTAAAGAGATTGTTTATCAACCTCACCCCCTGTGTCCCCCTCTCCAATCTTAGAGAGGGGGAGGGAAAAAGAAAGAGGGGCTGACGCCCCTCTATAATCTCCCCCGCGTGTGGTATAATATTAGCTAGTGGAAGTGTAACGGAAGTTCTGATGAAGAGGAAGCAGGGGAACAAGGCAAGAAAAATCCCAACAATCACGTGGGTTATGTTAGGAATTGGCATCTTGGGTATTGGTCTTGCCATATTTTTTGGTTTGCGTCCCCAGACAGAACGTGAGCTGGTATACGCGATAAATCCAGTGAGGACGGCTGTTGTTACTGCCGGGCAAGCGAGTGGGCTTGCAGTTCTGCACGAAGGTGAGCCGTTAGGTAGTGTAGATGTTACCGCGGTTCAGGTAGCCATTTGGAACGCAGGTAAGCAAAGCATTCGGCACGAGAACATTCTTGAGGACGTGGTTATAGTTACTAATCCTCCAGTGCAGATTTTGGAGGCGTCCATCAGACATCACTCCCGAGAGGTTACGGGATTCACTCTCATTGAGACGCCTGGGATACTTACATCTGGTAGGTTGCCCGTTTCATGGCGAATTCTGGAAAAAGACGACGGTGCTAGCATCCAGCTGATTTATGTGGGGACAGAAGAAGTTACCTTCCATGTGGAAGGAGTTATTGAGGGGCTTCGCGGGATTAAGGACGTTGAACTGGGTGTAGATATCAAAACACCGCAAGAGCAAATCCAAGAGGAGCAAATTAAGCGCTGGGTCTATGGCATTTTTTCACTGTTCTTCGGGGCTGTTACTGTATTCGTTATTTATGTAGCCCTTTTGAAACCTCGCCGTTGGCGAGACCTTTACATGGTATTTACTGCTCTTAGTGTGTTCGGGTTGCTTGTTTGGCAATACTTTTCGATTTCCGCACGTATTTGGCCGCCATTCGGTTTTTAATGCTAGCCGTCTTTGCTTCCCCCTACCTTAATAAACTGGGCATCTGCTAACGAATAACCCGCAGACGCCCGTAGGGCGGGATGGTGGGAAGAAAAACGTAAGCCAAAAACGGGGGAGGGGAAATAAAAAAGGGGGCGAAGCCCCCTTAAAAAATCCCCTTCCTAAACTATCTTAACCCTGAATCTTGCCCTTAGCTATGGTTACCAGCTCAGCAAAAGTCTCAGGCTCCCTGACCGCCATATCGGCGAGCATCTTGCGGTTAATCTCAACACCTGCCTTTTTCAAGCCGTCCATAAACTGACTATAGGTAAGACCCTGAGAGCGGCTGGCGGCACTGACCCGCAAAATCCAAAGCCTTCTCATATCACCCTTCCGCTCCCGGCGGTGGAAATAGGCATAAGACAGGGCATGCAGCATAGACTCGCGAGCCCGTTTGATAAGGGAATGCCTCGTTGCTCTATGCCCCTTGGTCAGGGCTAGCACCTTCTTATGTCGTCTATGGCTAGTTACCCCTCTCTTTACCCGTGGCAAAATATCCTCCTATCCGTATGGTAAAAGCCTTTTTACCCTAGCCCTATCAGCAGGAGCTACTGGTATGGTCTCATCATAAAGTCGCTTGGTGCGCTTGGCTTTTCGGCGGCGCAGATGGCTCTTGCCAATCTTAACTCGCATAATTTTGCCGCTACCGGTGATATGGAAGCGGCTCTTGGCTCCCTTATGGGTCTTTATCTTCGGCACTTTAAGACTCTTTTACCTCCTCCCCAGTTTTAACCGGCGGCTCTGCGGAAACATCCTGAGCTTTCGGGGTGCTTTTCGGCGTCACCGGCGCCAGGATTACGGTCATGCTCTTTCCCTCTACCACCGGCTGCCTGGCAATAGCCGCCGCCCCCTGCAATGATTCCGAAACCCGCTGAAGTAGCCTCCAGCCAAGTTCAGGGTGGGTGATTTCACGCCCCCTGAACCTTATCGTTACCTTGACCTTATCCCCCTCATCCAGCAACTTCTTGATTGTTCTAACCTTGGCCTCAAAATCGTGGTTATCAATGTTGGGGCGGAACCTGACCTCCCTCAGCAGTGAAACCCTCTGGCTCCTTCTAAGCTCGCGCTCCTTCTTCGCCTGCTCGTATTTATACTTGCCGTAGTCAAGAAGGCGACACACCGGGGGCACTGCCGTAGGAGCTACCTCAACCAAATCAAAACCCCGCTTCCTCGCCGTTTCCAGCGCTTGGTGGCGGGGCATAACACCAAGCTGTTCCCCCTTCTCCCCCACCAGACGGACTTCCCTGGCGATAATCCTCTCGTTGACCCGAACTAGTTTAGCTATTCCCTATTTACCTCCGCTATGAGCCAAAAATATAACATAAGCGCCCGCGCTAGTCAAGTTGCAACCCCGCTGACCGGCTGGCTATAGCCGCCTTGATGCTCTTTTTGAAGCTGGCGAAGGGTTGGGAGTCAATCTTTTCCCCGCTGCGCAGGCGGACGGAAACGGTAGAGGCTTGGACTTCTTTGTCGCCGACAACCAGCATATAGGGTATTTTGTTCAGCTGGGCACGGCGAATCTTGAGGTTTACCGTTTCCGAGCGGGCGTCAGCTTCCGCCCTAACTCCATCGTTTTTAAGCTCCGCCTCCAGCTTGCGGGCATAGTCCAGGTGGCGGTCGGCAATGGGAATCACCATTGCCTGAACCGGCGCCAGCCAGACGGGGAAGGCGCCCGCGTAGTGCTCAATCAGCGAGGCAAGGAAGCGCTCCATACTGCCGAGCACAGTGCGATGCACCATGGCTACTAAATGCTCCTGCCCGTCTTCGCCGGTATAACTAACATCAAACCGCGAGGGGAGGTTAAAATCAACCTGAATGGTCGGCCCCTGCCACCCCTCAAACTTGATATCTATCTTGGGTCCATAAAACACACCCTCCCCCGGGTCTACACTATATTCAAGCCCCTGCCGGGTAAGAGCCCGGCTTAAGGTATCGGTCGCCTCCTCCCAGACCTTGGTATCGCCGGCATATTTTTCGGGGCGGGTGGAGAGAAATATCTGATAATCACTAAAGCCAAAGGTGTCTACCATAAACATGGCTAAATCCAGGACCCCCGCCACCTCATCCTCCAACTGGTCAAAGCGGCAGAAGATATGGGCATCATCCTGGGTAAAGCCCCTCACCCGCGACAGCCCGTGCAGCACCCCGGAGCGCTCATAGCGATACACCGTGCCCAGCTCGGCATAGCGCAGGGGTAGCTCCCGGTAGCTGTGGTGGCTGGTCTTGTAAATCAGGATATGACCCAGACAATTCATGGGCTTGATGATATACTCCTGACCCTCCACCTCCATGGGGCTGTAAAGGTAATCACGGTAAAACTCCCAGTGACCGCTGGTCTTCCACAAGTTCAGCTTGGCGATGTGGGGGGTATATACTATGTCATAGCCGCGCTTGATGTGCTCGTCCTTCCAGAAGTCCTCAATAATGCGCCGTATCACCGCCCCCTTGGGGTGCCAGTGAACCAGCCCCGGCCCAGCCTCCTCATGGAGGCTGAAAAGGTCAAGCTCCTTGCCCAGTTTTCTGTGGTCGCGCTTCGCCGCCTCATCAAGCTTATTAAGGTGCTCAGCCAGAGCCTCCTCGGTGTCAAAGGCAACGCCATATACCCGCTGCAACATGGGGCGCTTCTCATCCCCCCGCCAGTAGGCGCCGGCGATGCTGAGGAGCTTAAACGCCCCTATCTCTCCGGTAGAACCGATATGGGGTCCGCGGCATAAATCGAGGAACTTGCCCTCCTGATATAAGCTAACCTTCGCATCGGGGATTTCGTCAATCAGCTCCAGCTTATAGGGCTGGTCAGCAAACAGGGCTTTAGCCTTCTTCTTAGTTACCTCCTCACGGGTAAAGGGGACGTTGGCCGCGATTATCTCCCGCATCTTAGACTCAATGAGGGGGAGGTCATCAACAGTCAGCGAGCGGGGTAAATCAAAGTCGTAGTAGAAGCCATTCTCAATAGCGGGACCGATGCCGAATTTAGCCTCGGGGAAGATAGACAGCACCGCCTCCGCCATAACATGAGCCGCAGAATGGCGCATTATCTCCAATTTTTCACTGTCTTTAGAAGCCATAATTAAAGTCCCGTAATCAACTATGAAAGCCTTTTGATTATATCAGCTACTAGCTATGCGTGCAATTAAGCAGCTAGTCGTCTTATTTCCCACCCTGCCCACCCTACATAAGCCGCAGACGCCCTGAGGGCGGGTGGGTGGGAGAAACAGAGGATTAAGGGCAAAGCCTAATGGGCGGGTGGGTGGGAAGAAAAACGTAAGCCAAAAAGGGGGGAGGTGGGGCATCACCAAGGTTGCCAGATTTAAGGCGAGGCACTATAATCCTTGAGACACCCAGATGATAAAGAAGGTCTTTCCCGTCCTAGCTCTCTCCATCTTCGCCTCCATGCTAGGAATCGGCATAATAGTCCCGCTATTACCCCTCTACGCTGAGAACCTGGGCGCCACCGGAATCTGGTTAGGTGTAATCTTCGCCGGCTTCTCCATCGCCCGGACGATAACCACGCCTATTGCCGGCAGACTCTCCGACCGCCGGGGACGAAAACTACTCCTCAGCATTGGCCTTCTCAGCTCAGCCATTATCTCACTGGGCTATATGGCAGAGAGTCTCTGGGGGCTGACATTAGTCCGCTTACTTCACGGCGCTGCTGCGGGCATGATTCAGCCCGTCGCCCAGGCTTATATCGGTGACCTCTCGCCCAAGGGTGAGGAGGGGAAATGGATGGGCTACTTCTACGCTGCCTTCTTCGCCGGTTTTGGCTGTGGGCCGCTTATGGGCGGGTTACTAACCGACAACTTCGGTATGAACGTTTCATTCTTCGCCATGGGTGGTCTTAATCTGCTGGCTTTCTTGATAGTTGCTTTCCTCCTCCCCGAGATTGGCAAAAGGAAAATGGCAGCCGCTCCCCCCGCCTCGTTTAGAGAGATGAGCGGCAGCGGCATGGTAAAGGGTCTCTTCAGCTTCCAGCTGGCATTCTCTCTAGGGAGGGGAATCTTCGCTACCTTCCTCCCCATCTTCGCCGGCATCCACATCGGCTTGAGCCCCACCCTCATCGGGATACTGGTAGCGGTTAATATTCTGCTGATGTCACTGCTTCAGATATATGGTGGTAATATCGCCGACAGACTCAACCGGCGCGTTCTGCTAACTGTTAGCAGCCTGGGCATTGCTGCCAGCCTGGCTCTGATTCCACTGGGCAGCAACTTCTGGCAGCTACTCGGGATATGCGCCCTCGGCGGTATCAGCGGGGCGATGTCCAACCCCGCCGCCTCAGCCCTGGGTGTAGAGGAGGGCAGAAGGTTCGGTATGGGCTCAACTCTAGCCATACTGGCTATGGCATTCAGCCTCGGTATGGGAGTGGGACCGCTGCTGGGTGGGGTGATATATGACTTTATAAACGTTAATTCTGTGTTCTACTTCGGGGCAGCTGTCGGCGTTATCGGAACCGCCTTATTTGTCTGGTTTGCCCGCCTGAAAAGTTAAATGAAGGGCTAAATACCTATTTCTCCCCCAGCAACTGCTTCCACCGTTCTTCCCCCAGGCACTGGCGGGCGGAGGCACACCACTCAATACATGAGGGGAGCTTCTCCCTGAAGACATTCTTACCGCATTTGGGGCACTTAACCTTATTTTCATCGGAGAAGATTTCAACCTCAGCCCCGCAGTTCGGGCATTTATATAACTCCACCCGTAGATTTCTAAAATCCTGACCCGGACACCTATTATACACCACCCTCACCCCCACGCTAAGAGGATACTACTACAGGCTCTTGCCTGCCTTGAGTCGCTCTATCATTGGTGGAAAGATATCCGAATAAACGGTGTGGTAGGGACCCTTTAGCATATTGGCTTCAAGCCACTTCCCCAGTTCTTTCCTGGCCTCTATCTTCCCCGCCTCCCGTGCTTCCTCTAGTTCAGTCTTTTTCCCGGGCATATCGCTCTCCTTCTTCAGCTATCTTGGTGGGCCATTCTGGACTCGAACCAGAGACCCCAGTCTTATCAGGACTGTGCTCTAACCAACTGAGCTAATGGCCCAAAAGACATTCTATTTTACGATAGAGCGGCCTGATAAATCAACCTCACCCCCTTCTGCCCCTAGTTGTCTTATTTCCCACCCTGCCCACCCAAAAAGGTTTCACCTCTCTACAATCTCCTTGCCCCACCCCCAAGGGAGGGTAAAGCCCCCGAGGGCGGGAAAAAGAAGATTAAGCCCAAAGCCTAATGGGCGGGTGGGTGGGAAGAAAAAGATATGTTTTAAAGCGGGGAGGAGTGGGAAAAAGAGATAAGCCAAAAACGTGGGGGAAACAGAGGATTTAGGACAAAGCCCCATAGGGCGGGAAGGTGGGGAAAAATGCCCTGCGGGGTGGGTGGAGGAAAAAATAAAGGTGGGTTAGTTAACCCTTCTCTGATATAGATTTCTCGGAAAGCACAATCTGAACCTTCCTTGATTTGCCGTCGGTACCAGAGCCATTAGTAGCACCTTCCTTTATCTCGGCAACATGCGGAAGCGCCCTCAGCTTGTCAATCAAGTTTAACGGCTTGCTCACGAAGACAGTGATGATAGGCTTCTTAATATCAGGTATAAGCTCGGTCTTTTTAATCTCAGGCAAATTGTCCAGAGAGGTCATAACTCCCAGCGCCTGCATTATGTCTATGGGGGGCAGGATTTGCACCTCCCAATCCGGCTCTGGCTCTTCGCCATTTGGCTGATCTATAGTTCCGATCAGCTCCTGGAACTGGTGTTGAGCCTTGGCCGTGGCAACATCTGTTCCCTTGGTCGGCGTGGCTACGGCTTCAGCTTCAGTCTTCTTTTCCTCACCCACTATCGGCCGAGCTTGCTCGCTAGCCTGGACTATGGCTCCACGCAAGCCCTGCTTAGACGAACCATCAGCCCCCATAGCCCTTTCGGCAAGCCTGATAAGCGAGAAGAAATGTTCCTGCTGCTTGAGGAGCATATCACGCTCCCTGATAAGCTCATTGACAAAAGCGGTTACCTGCTCCTCGTCCATTCCGGAATTAGCCCGCTTGAAGATCCGTCCCCACCGCTCAATAATATCCTTGTCCTTGTCTCCCAATATGGTTACCCCCCACTCAAACTCTACTTTGCCAGGTGGCAAATAGACCACAGGCTTATAATAATTGCTGCCTGCGTTATGGTAAATAGGCAAATAGTAGGGCATCAAGTGGGACTTTAGTAAGGTCTAAAGAAAAAACCTTAACCGCTGGATAGTGGAAGGAAGAAAAACCCACTAAATTGGGTACCGACCTAGGAGAAAAAACTCCCTAGAAAGGAGGTGATCCAGCCGCAGCTTCCGCTACGGCTACCTTGTTACGACTTCGTCCCAATCGCTGACCCCACCCTCGGCGACTGCCTCCCCGAAGGGTTGGCCCATCGACTTCAGGTGTTGCCAACTCTCATGACGTGACGGGCGGTGTGTACAAGGCCCGAGAACGTATTCACCGCGCCATGCTGATACACGGTTACTAGCAACTCCAGCTTCATGCAGGCGAATTTCAGCCTGCAATCCGTACTGAGGACGGCTTTAGAGGATTGGCTCCGGATCGCTCCTTAGCTACCTGTTGTACCGCCCATTGTAGCGTGTGTGTAGCCCAGGGCATAAGGGCCATGCTGACTTGACGTCATCCCCACCTTCCTCCCCGTTTTGCGGGGCAGTCTCGCCAGAAAAAGCAACTGGCAACGAGGGTTGCGCTCGTTGCGGGACTTAACCCAACACCTCACGGCACGAGCTGACGACAGCCATGCAGCACCTGTGCTGGCTCCTGACTTTACAGGTCGTCCCCCTTTCGGGTTTCTACTTCCGGCATGTCAAGCCCTGGTAAGGTTCTTCGTGTTGCATCGAATTAAACCACACGCTCCGCTGCTTGTGCGGGCCCCCGTCAATTCCTTTGAGTTTTAGCCTTGCGGCCGTAGTCCCCAGGCGGGACACTTAAAGCGTTAGCTTCGGCACAGAAAGGGT
>Ga0315546_1000362_pt1 | contig 33352 bp, 28 predicted proteins | sample SalMarSW160170MG_FD_203833 | JGI IMG/M metagenome (GOLD analysis project Ga0315546, IMG submission 203833) | Salt marsh sediment microbial communities from the Plum Island Ecosystem LTER, Massachusetts, United States - Salt Marsh Sediment SW1601-170 ...
AGAAAGAGCGATTGTGTCTTCTAAGATACCCTCTTTTTATTTACAATTGGTAAAGAAAATTTCCTTTGAAATAAACAAAGCAAGTGATAAAAAGGTGGTAGACTTTTATTTGTCATACAACCGTTAGCCAGTTTACCGGTTACCCGGAAAAAATTAGTATCTCGTATCTCGTGAATCGTATCTCGCAGATAAGATAGAAGCCAGAAGACAGAATCCAGTATTCAGAATTATTTTAGAATATAAGGTTACATTATCTTGTTAAGTTATTTTATATTCTTCTGACTCCTGACTACTGGCTCCTGAATTCTTAAATAACAATTATGCTTTTTCGCATTTAAATTTAAGTTATAGTTTAATTAGGACAAGTGTCTTGCTAATCCAAAACTAAACGCTACATGCTATACTATATACTAACGACTATTCACTAACGACTAATTTAAAGGGAGTTATCTTATGAAGGTAGTTACCAGTCAACAAATGAAAGAAATTGATCGCAAAGCAATAGGGGAAAGTAACCTATCTGGTCTTACTTTAATGGAAAATGCTGGATTAAGAATATTTCAAAGTCTGAAAAATATTTATCCTGATTTAAGATTAAAAAAGATTATCATCTTTGCTGGATCAGGCAATAATGGGGGAGATGGTTTTGTAGTTGCCCGCCATCTTCATAATTATGGAGTGAAAGTAAAAGTATTTCTCCTCGCCCCTTTTAATAAAATCAAAGGTGAAGCAGGAGAAAATTTAAATACAATTAATAAAATGGGAGTTGAATTATTTGAAGTAGAAACAACGAAACTCGAAGAAATACAAAGAGCCATACAAAATTCTGATTTAATTATTGATGCTATATTAGGAACCGGATTGCAAGGGAAGGTGACTGGTGTAAAAGCTAAGATAATAGATTTGATTAATATTGCTAACAAGGAAGTAGTTGCAATTGATGTTCCTTCTGGTTTAGATACAGATACAGGAAAGATTGAAGGACCATGCATCAAGGCAACTCATACTATTACTTTAGCCTTACCAAAAATTGGTTTATTGATTTTTCCTGGAGTAAGCTATGCAGGGAAGGTAATGGTGGGAGATATTGGTATACCCTCTTATCTTCTAAAAAATAATAAAATAAAAACTAATATGATAACCAAAGAGATAATCAAACCACTTCTACCTTTTCGTTCAAATTATTCCTACAAAGGTTCTTTCGGTAAAGTCTTAATTTTGGCTGGTTCGGTTGGAATGACTGGCGCAGCATATTTAGCCAGTGAAGCAGCTATGAGAAGTGGAGCAGGTATTGTGGTATTAGGAATTCCTCGAAGTTTGAATCCAATAATGGAAGTAAAATTAACCGAAGTTATAACACTCCCTCTTGCCGAAACGGAAAAACAGTCTTTAGGAGAAGAAGCAGAAGAAACAATTTCAAAATTAATGAAAAATTATTCTGTATTAGGGATAGGCCCTGGTATTTCCCGACAAGCAGAGACTCAAAGATTAGTAAGAAAAGTTATAGAAAAATCTAATATCCCTTTGGTTGTTGATGCTGATGCAATCTATGCCTTAAGTGAGGATCCCGCTATATTGGAAAAGACTAAAACTCCTCTGGTGATTACTCCTCATCCAGGGGAAATAGCTAAACTAATAAATAAGGATATAGATTATATTTTAAATAATCAATTAGATATTACCAGAGAAGTTGCTCAAAAATTTGGAATTGTAGTAATTTTAAAAGGAGCTAGAACAATTATTGCCAATAAAGAAGGAGAAGTCTATATTAATATTGGTGATAATTCGGGAATGGCTACCGGAGGTTCGGGGGATGTTCTGACTGGAATAATTTGCAGCCTGATAGCTCAAGGTGCTGATAATTTTTCTGCAGCAATAACCGGAGTTTATATCCATAGTCTGGCCGGCGATTTAGCCCGAGGCATCAAAGGAGAAAGAGGTATGATAGCCGGTGATATCTTATCTCAAGTCCCTAAGGCTTTTTTAAGTTTAGAAGGCACAGTAACAAGTAATGAGTAATGTGTAATGTGTCTAATATGCAAGATAAAGATACAAGATATGAGTTGCTAAGTGAGCATTGAATATGTTTTACTTCTTTTATAAACTTGAAACTTATAACTCGTAACTTATTGCATATTACATATCACTCATCACTGGTTATTATATATGATAAGCGTTATATGTTATACTTAATGTGCAATAATAAATACGAAAAAAGAAAGGGAAAACCCAAAAATGCAAAAGTTATTGGGCCCTACCTGGGTAGAAATAAATCTTGATGCAATTGCAAACAATGTGAAAAATATTAAAAAATTAATAGGTGAAAAAAAAGAATTAATGGCGGTGGTAAAAGGCAACGCTTACGGGCATGATATTTTGGAAATAGCTTCAGTAGTTTTAAATAATGGAGCTACCAGATTAGCAGTCGCTCGTTTGGAAGAAGGTATTTTTCTCCGCAAAACCGGCATTACTGTTCCTATTTTAATCCTTGGTTTAACGTTAAAACAACAAGCAGAATTGTTGGTATCATATGATATAACTCCTACAGTATGTGAATTTGAAATGGCTGAAAAACTTTCTGAGTCGGCAGTTAAAATGAATAGGATGGCTAAAATTCATATCAAAGTAGACACAGGCATGGGAAGAATAGGAATTTTCCCTCATGATAGTTTAAGATTTATTAAAAGGATAAGAGCTTTGAAAAATGTGAAAATAGAAGGCATTTTTACCCACTTTTCAGTTGCTGACGAAAAAGACAAGTCTTATACTGAAGAACAATTTAAAAAATTTATGGAAGTCTTAACTATTTTAGAAAAAGAAGGAATAAGAATTCCGTTAAAACATGTAGGAAATAGTGCTACTCTTCTTGATTTCCCTCATATGTGGTTAGATTTGGTAAGGCCGGGGATTTCTATATACGGACTATACCCTTCTACAGAGGTTCGGAAGACTATAGAATTGAGCCCGGCTCACAGTTTTAGAACTCGAATAGTTTTTTTAAAAGAATTTCCCACAGGAGAATGTATCAGCTATGGTCGCACCTATACTACCAGTAAAAAAAGAACAGTTGTTGCGTCTTTACCTCTAGGTTATGCTGATGGTTTTAATCGGCTACTTTCCAATCAAGGACAGGCCCTGGTAAGGGGAAAGAGAGTCGCTGTAATTGGACGAGTATGTATGGATCAAACCATGATAGATGTTACTAATCTTCCTCAGGTGGAAATAGGTGACGAAGTAGTACTTTGGGGAAGACAGGGACAAGAAGAAATAACCGTAGAAGAAATAGCTGATAAGATTAAAACCATTAATTATGAAGTTGTGCATATGCCTGATAAAAAACGAGTTTCTAAATTATTTATTAAGAATGGAAGACCCTATAAAATTAAAACTATGTTAGGGGAAAAATTACTATAGCGTTTAGCGTATAGGATAACTAGTATCGAGTATCGAGTATCGAGTATATAGTGAAGAAAATATAACTCAGGAGCCTAATTCGTATCTCGTATCTCGTGAATCGTATCTCGCTAAGAGAATAGAAATCAGAAGACAGAATTCAGAAGTCAGAATAAAAAAAATGAAATGTAATTGCGAGGAGTGCAACGACGAAGCAATCTTGTCTAAAAAAGAAAAACTATAAACTAAAAACCATATACTAACGACTAATTTAATTAGAGAATTGGAGAATTGGTGAACAGTTTAAAATGAATTTAACTATTATTACTAAAAGTCCTGAAGAAACGAAAAAATTAGGGAAAGAGGTAGGCAAATTAGCTAGACTGGGAGATTTATTAGCTTTTTACGGAGAATTGGGTGCAGGAAAAACCTGTTTTATTCAAGGGATATCTCAGCAATTAGAAGTGAAAGATTATGTCACTAGCCCCTCTTTTACCATTATAAATGAATATCAAGGTAAAATTCCAATTTATCACTTTGATCTTTTTCGGCTTAATAATGCAGAGGAAATTATAGAATTGGGTTACGAGGAATATTTTTACGGAGAAGGCTTGACAGTTATTGAGTGGGCTGAGAAGATTGAACAACTTTTACCAAAAGAACACTTAAAGATTGATATCAAATTTAAAGATCATTATAAAAGAACAATTTCCTTCATTCCTCAAGGGGATAAATTTGAAAAATTTTTAAAGGAGCTAAGCAGAATTGAAAATTTTAGGAATTGATACTTCTACTAAATTTTGTAATTTAGGTTTAATAGAAGATGAAGATGTTCTTATAGAGTATACTATTAATGGTTTGAAGAAAAAACACTCATCTATTTTAGTGCCTGCTATAAAAGACTTGTTAAAAACAATGGATTTAAAAATGGAAGAAATTAATGGCATTGCAGTTTCCGTAGGCCCAGGTTCCTTTACCGGTCTTCGAATCGGTTTAGGTGTAGCTAAAGGTTTATCTTATGCCTGCTCACTACCTTTATTAGGGATTACTACCTTAGATGCCATGGCATTCCCCTTAAAAGAAATTCCCTATTTAATATGTCCCGTTTTAGAATCTAAGAAAGATGAAATATATGATGTGGTATTTCGGGGAGGAGGTAGTTTGCATAGGGTTATGGATTATAAATGTGAAAATATTCAAAGTCTGCTTGTCCGGCTCTCCCCATTAAAAGAAAAGATAATCTTTTTAGGAGATGGAATAAAAAAATATCGGGATATTATTAAAGAAAAAATAGGTAAAGATGCTTTGTTTATCGATTCACAATTAAATTTACCAGTGGCTACTAATATTGCTTTTTTAGGTTTAAATAAACTTAAAAAAGGGGAAGAGGATGATATCTCTACAATTACTCCTTTTTATCTGAGGAAGTCTGAGGCTGAAATTGTTTGGGAGAAAAAATATAAGTGATTGATCATGATTAACAAAAATTTTACCGGAATAGTTATCAGATTTATGGAAATAGATGATTTAAAAGAAGTATTAGAGATTGAGAAGAAATCTTTTCCCATTCCCTGGACTTACGAACTGTTTTTTAGCGAATTAACTCGAAATAGATATGCTAGATATTTTGTAATGGAAAAAAATAATAATGAAGTAATAGGTTATCTTGGTCTTTGGCACAAAGGAAGCAGTTTTCATATTACCAATATTGCTATTGCCGAAAATTTGCGTAGAAAGGGCTATGGAGAATATTTTTTAAAATTTATTGAGAAAATAGCTGCTACCTATAGAATTAAGAAAATATCTTTAGAGGTAAGAAGATCAAATTGTATTGCCCAAGATATGTACAGAAAATATGGATATAAAGTGATAAAGTTTTTGAGAAATTATTATCAAGAAGAAAAAGAAGATGCTTTGGTTATGGAAAAGAAATTGTGAAAAGGAAAGGAAAAATATGCCAGATTTAATAATGGGAATCGAAACCTCTTGTGACGAAACAGCAGCTGCCATTGTGGAAGATGGAAAAAAAATTATTTCGAATATAGTCGCTTCCCAGATTAGTATCCATCAAAAATATGGAGGAGTGGTTCCTGAAATAGCTTCACGTAAACATATGGAGGATATCATCCCGGTAATTGACAAAGCTTTAGGCGAATCAGGGAGAAAGATTACTGATTTATCTGCAATAGCAGTAACTTATGGCCCAGGCTTAATAGGTTCACTATTAGTGGGATTGTCTGTCGCCAAAGCTATGGCTTATGCTAAAAACATACCACTTATTGGAGTAAACCACCTTGAAGCTCACATTTATGCAAATTTTTTAGAACATAATGATATAAAACCCCCTTTTGTTTGTTTAATTGTTTCAGGTGGACACACCTCTTTGGTATATATAAAATATTTTGGAGAATATAAATTATTAGGCCAGACCAAAGATGACGCAGCAGGAGAGGTTTTCGATAAAATAGCAAAGATTTTAAATTTAAGTTACCCTGGTGGCCCTATCACCGAAAAATTAGCTAAAAAAGGAGATCCTTCCTCAATCCAATTTCCTCGCCCTATTTTAAATGATAAAAGTTATGATTTTAGTTTTAGCGGTCTTAAAACTGCAGTAATTTACCATATAAAAGAGTTAGAAAAAGGGAATAAAAATATTCCTGTTAGCGATATATTAGCTTCTTTCCAACAAGCAGTAACCGATGTTTTGGTAAAAAAGACTATAAAGGCAGCTTTAAAGTTTAAAACTAAACAGATTATTTTAGCTGGCGGAGTTGCTGCCAATAGCTCTTTAAGAAAAGAGATTAAAGAAAAAGCAAATTTATTAAATATTAATGTTTTCTATCCTTCAATTTCTTTGTGTACAGATAATGCAGCTATGGTAGCTTCAGCAGGATATTATAAATTTAAAGAAAACAAAAAATCATCTTTAAACTTAGATGCGGTTTCACGATTACCATTAGAGAGGAAAAACTATTAAATGGAAGTAAAAAATCAATAAATAACTTACAATCATAAAAAATTACGGCAAATAGCTTAATATGGCCGATAACGAAGCTTGCTTTTCTTAAGAAGTTTATATACTATATATAAGGTGTTTTTAGCACTCTTACTATGAGAGTGCTAATTAGTTTATAAAATATAAATATTAATTAAAGGAGGTTACTGAGCATGAACGTTAAGGAATTAAAACCACTAGGAGATCGGGTACTGATAAAACCCATATTCGAAGAGGAGAAGAGTAAAGGAGGAATTCTACTTCCAGATACTGTTTCTAAAGAAAAGCCTCAAGTAGGAGAAATATTGGCAATAGGACCCGGCGCTACTAGCAAAGAAGGAAAAATAATTCCTATTACAGTTAAAAAGGGAGATAAAGTAGTTTATGCAAAATATTCTGGGACAGACATCAAAGATGACAATGATGAAGATTATCTCATTCTGAGCGAAAAAGATATTTTAGCAATCGTTAAATAATCAAATATAATTTTTTAGATTAAAATTGATTTAAAAAATAATATAATTTTTAAAAGAAAAAAAATATAAAGAGGTTAAATATAAAAGGAGGATAAATAAATGGCAAAACAATTTTTATTTGATGAAGATGCAAGAAGGGCTTTAGAGAAAGGTGCAAAAACCTTATCTGATAGCGTAAGAATTACCTTGGGGCCGAAAGGAAGAAATGTAGTTTTAGATAAAAAGTTTGGTTCACCCACCATTACCAATGATGGGGTTACTATTGCTCGAGAAATTGACGTTGAAGAACCTTTTGAAAATATGGGCACTCAATTTGTTAAAGAGGTAGCTACTAAGACTAATGATATTGCCGGGGACGGTACTACCACAGCAACTGTTTTAGCCCAGGAAATTATTCATGAAGGTTTAAGAAATGTAGCAGCTGGTGCAAACCCTATTATGGTAAAAAGGGGAATTGATAAAACTGTAGAAGTGGCAGTTAAAGAAATTAAAAAATTAAGCAAGGAAGTAAGTGACAAGGAGTCTGTAGCTAATGTAGCTTCAATTTCAGCCGCAGATAGAGAAATTGGAAATATAATAGCAGATGCTATGGAAAAAGTTGGGAAAGATGGAGTAATAACCGTAGAAGAGTCCAAGACCTTAGGGACTACTTTAGAAGTAGTAGAAGGAATGCAGTTTGATAAAGGATATATTTCTCCCTATATGGTAACAGACGCAGAAAGGATGGAAGCAGTTCTCGATGATCCTCATATCTTAATAACTGATTCTAAGATAAGTAACATGAAAGGATTATTACCTATTTTAGAAAAAGTTGCTCAGTCTGGAAAACCTTTATTAATTATTGCTGAAGATGTCGAAGGAGAAGCTTTAGCTACTTTAGTAGTAAACAAAATAAGAGGAACCTTAAATTGTGTTTCTGTGAAGGCACCCGGTTTCGGGGATAGAAGAAAAGAGATGTTAGCTGACATTGCCACAGTTACCGGTGGACAGCTAATTTCTGAAGAATTAGGACTTAAATTAGAAAATACAGAAATAAAAATGTTAGGGTCTGCTCATCAAGTGAAAATAAACAAAGAAGAGACTATAATAGTCGGAGGAAAAGGAGACGCAAAAGAAATAAAGAAACGTGAAGCTCAGCTTCGGACCCAAATCGAAGAAACCACCTCTGATTATGACCGAGAAAAATTACAGGAAAGATTAGGAAAATTAGTTGGTGGAGTAGCCGTTATAAAAGTTGGAGCTCCAACTGAAACTGAACTTAAAGAGAAAAAACATCGAGTTGAAGATGCTTTGTCCGCTACTAAAGCAGCAGTAGAAGAGGGTATTGTTGCTGGTGGTGGAGCAGTTTTGTTAAATGTTATTCCAGCATTAGAAGATCTAAAATTTGATGGTGACCAACAGATAGGAGTGGAAATTATTAAAAAAGCCTTAAAAGCACCAACAAAGCAGATTGCTGATAATGGTGGATATGAAGGTTCAGTTATTGTAGAGAAATTGAAGAATAAAGAAAAAGGTATTGGTTTTAATGTAAATACTGGAGAATTTGTGGATATGATAAAAGCAGGTATTGTTGATCCAGCTAAGGTTACTAGATCAGCCTTACAAAATGCAGCCAGCATAGGTGGTATGATTCTTACTACCGAATGCTTAGTTACCGATAAACCAGAAGAAAAGAAAGAAATGGCTATGCCTCCAGGGGGGATGCCTCCAGGGGGAATGGGTGGAATGTACTAAGTAAGTAAAACAAATTAACATTTACAAAAAAAGCCTCTATACGGACAGAGATAAAATATATAGAGGCTTTTTTGTTTTTTATTAATTATTTTACAATTCGCTAATTAATCAAATAAATTGGTAAATTGACTAATTGGTGAATAGGTAGTGCGGCCGAGCAAGGTCGTATCATATAGCGGGTGGGAATCCCGTCTGGTAAGGTCTAACCAACCGCCAGTAGTTAGCCTTGGAGGATAGTAGGTAACTACTATCTTTAAGCGTAGGCAGACAAGGTAGCAGGCCGAAAGCATATGTTGAAGGGATTGAGCCCCGAAAGCACCATGAAATTAGGAAGGCTGATGTGGTTGCCAACACAGAAAGCAATATTTTGCTGACCGTTATGGTTAGATTAGCAAAACTTCCTCGGGGTCTGAGACCTTGGCATGTTACACACGGTTATGATACGGTAACTCGGGAGACCCTATCTGTTCTTGCAAGATATGTGAGTATGGCCATCCAAGTGATAATAAAGCAAGGAAGCCAGATAACCGATAGGGAGTCGGATTACAGTATAGTACCGATGAAGTAGGGTAATTCCTACAGAGGGAAGGCTGTAACATATTATCGCCCTTTTACAGGGTAACATTTACCTACATCAGAGAGGAACATAAATGTGAACGAAACTGTAAGGGAAGGACAGATTAATACTGTCTTAGATAATATGAAGAGCCGTGTGCATTAATAGTGCAAGCACGGTTCTGTGAGGGGTGAGCTTTCAATTAGCCAAGGAACAGATATTGTGACACTTCCATAAGGAAACGGGGAGAAACAGGGAATACAAACTTGTTCCTAAAGTTGAAAGATGTTCATCTACTCGACAATTGGTTCATTGGTGAATTAACCAAATTTCTTTCTACCTTTTATTAAATGGTGGCAAGAAAGGTGTCCCTACAACTTCTGCTTCAACCTCTCTATTCCTGATGGCTATATCTACCTTACCACCTTTTTCAGTATAGGGAAGGTCAATGATTGCCAAGGCAAACACTTTTTTTAGGGATGGACAATAATTTCCTGTGGTAATATATCCGATTTTTTTTCCATCTTTTCTTACTTCCATTTTGCTTCTGGGAATACCACCTTGAGGGACATAAAGACCTACTAACTTTCTGGTAATTCCTTTCTCTTTTATCTTAAGTAATGCATCTTTTCCTATAAAGTTTCCTTTATCAAATTTTACTGTCCAACCTTGACCGCTCTCTAAGGGATTTACAGTTTCATCAATATCATTACCATAAAGCCAATAACATACTTCGAATCTGGTGGTGTCTCTCGCTCCCAATCCACATGGTTTTATACCAAATTTCTCTCCTTCTTTCAAAATACCTTTCCAGATATCTACAATGTCTTCCTCTTTAAAGGTGTAAATTTCAAATCCATCTTCTCCGGTGTAACCAGTTCTTGAGATAAGAATCTTCTTCCCAAAAAGTTCGCCAAAAATAAACTTGAAGCGTTTTAACTCAGTTAGAGAAATATCTGCCTTTATCAAAGGTTCTAAAAGTTTTATAGAGTCAGGACCTTGAACGGCTACCTCTCCGTATTCTTTACTTTTATTGGCAATATCAACTTCAAAATCACCTTTATTTTTTATAATCCAATCATAATCTTTAACCGAATAATTAGGTGAAGCGTTTACTACTAAAAGTACAAAATCATCCCGTACCTTATAGACAAAGAGGTCATCAACCTGACCTCCATGAGGATAACATAAAGGAGAATATTTTATATCTCCATCCTTCAAATTTATTACCGAATTGGTTACCAGATAATCAGCGAAGGGAAGGGCATCTTTACCTTTAAGTTCAATCTCTCCCATATGAGATACATCAAAGATGCCAATTTTTTTTCTTACTGCAAAATGTTCTTCTATAATACCCGTGTACTGGACAGGCATATCAAAACCATCAAAGGGTATCATCCGTGCTTTTAATTTTAAATGTTCCTCATGGAGAGGAGTTAATAATAGTTCTTGTTCTTCCATTTTTTAAACCCCTGGTTAAAAATTAATATCTTTTTCTTGATAATTTAATTCATCTTTCAGTTTTAATTCATCATCATAAGTCAAAATTGCTCTCTTTACAGCTAAGGTATCATTAGTCCTTCTAATGGGAGTATTATGAGGAGCAGTAGTCAATAATTCAGGATTTGTCTTGGCTTCGTCAGAGATTTTTATCATAATATCAATAAATTTATCCAGCGTTTCTTTACTTTCTGATTCAGTTGGTTCCACCATTATAGTTTCTTCAGCATAAGGTTCAAAATGAGGGAAATAAATGGTGGGTGGATGCATTCCATAGTCCATTATTCTTTTGGCAATATCTAAGGTTTTTACCCCATATTTTTTATACTCTCTTCCGGTAACCGTACATTCATGGCCACAATAACGGTCATAAGCTGGTGTATAATATTTTTTTATTTTAGCCAAAACATAATTGGCATTGATAATACTCGTTTCAGAGGTATTGTAAAGACCATCAGGTCCCATAGAAAGAATCCAGGCATAAGTTTTAAGCAATACAGCGAAATTAGACCAGAATGCCCTTACCATACCAATACTTTTTTCTCCTGCATCTAATAGATAATATTTATTTCGTTCAGAATTAAAAGCAACATTGGGAGTGGGAAGGTAAGGAATAAGGTCTTTCTTTACTCCGATTACTCCGGCTCCCGGTCCGCCCCCTCCATGGGGGGTAGAAAAAGTTTTATGTAGATTAAGATGAACTATATCGAAACCGGCATCTCCGGGCCTGGTGATTCCCAGGGAGGCATTAAGATTAGCTCCATCATAATAGAGCAGACCACCTTTACCATGGACAATCTTTTTAATTTCTTCTATTCCTTCATCGAATAATCCTACGGTATTAGGATTGGTTAACATTAATCCGACCGTATCTTCGTCCATTAATTCAGCCAATATTTTTAAGTCAACTGTTCCTTTTTCATTTGATTTTACTTCAATAACTTGAAATCCACCCATAGCAGCTGAAGCAGGATTAGTACCATGAGCGGAATCGGGGATTAGCATCTTATGCCGGATGTCCCCGTGATCTACAAAATATTTTCTCATAATGAGAATGCCGGTTAGTTCTCCGTGTGCTCCCGCAGCAGGGGCCATAGTATATTCATCTATGCCGGTTATTTCGCAGAGCAGTTTATTTAAATCGTAGGCAATCTCCAAACAACCTTGTACAGTTTCTTCAGGAGCTAAAGGATGGGCATAGATAAAATTACTTAATGAGGCCAAATTTTCATTAATTTTGGGGTTATATTTCATGGTACACGAACCTAAGGGGTAGAAACCATCATCAAGACCATAATTTAATTTAGAAAGTTTGGTGAAGTGCCGAACAACATCTACCTCCGATATTTCACTAAGTAATTTTTTATCTTTACTAATAGCATATTCAGGTAAACATTCTTCAATTTTAATCTCGTCAAATAAATCTTGAGGTAGGGAATAACCATCTCTACCTTTTATACTTTTTTCAAATATTAATTTCACAATTATTTCTCCTTATTCAGAAAGAATTCTAGCTACTTTATTTAAATTATCTCTGCTCAATACCTCGGTTACCGCAAAGAGTAAAACATTCTTTAAATTTTCCTCTTTATAAAATTCACCAATTTTAAGAGGAGGAATAAAATTATTTTCTAATAATTTTTTGTTAATGGTGGATATGTCTTCTTTACTTTTTAGTAAAAATTCATTGTAGAAGGGATAATTAAATACTTTTTCAAATTTCCCGGATTTTAATAATAAGTTTTCTAAATAATGGGCAGATTTAGTATTTAGAAGAGAAAGTTGATAAATGCCTTCAGTGCCCATAAGAGAAAGATAAATATTAGTAGCCAGAACATTTAGATTGTGATTAGTGCAGATATTAGAAGTTGCTTTTTCTCTCCTTATATCTTGTTCCCGGGCTCGCATAGTCATTACAAAAACCCTTTTTCCGTCCACATCGACTGTTTCTCCTACAATTCTTCCGGGAAGTTGTCTGATGTATTGTTTTTTGGTGGCTAAATAAGCATTGTAGGGACCACCATAATTCAAATCCATTCCGAAGGATTGGGCATTTCCAGTTACAATGTCTGCCCCCGTTTCTCCCGGAGCTTTTAAAATTCCCAAAGACATACTTTCGGTAATTACGTTTATTAACAGTATACTTTTAGAATGCACTATTTCGGAAATTTCCGCCAATTTCTCTATACCACCAAAGAAATTAGGACTTTGAATAATCACCGAAACCACATCTTCATCAAGCAGAGTCTTTAATTTCTCTATGTCAACCAAACCATTTTTATAAGGTAAATCGATAATTTCTGGTTCATGAGGTGCTAAATAGGTTTTGAGTGTTTCTCTATAGTGCGGATGTAGTAAATTTGAAACAATTATTTTATTTTTATGGGTTAATCTTAATGACATCAAAGCTGCTTCGGCAGTAGCTGAGGCACCGTCATAGATAGAGGGGATTATCACCTCCATCTTGATAAGCCGGGAAATGTAGGTCTGGTATTCAAATATTGATTGTAGGGTACCTTGACTCAGTTCAGGTTGATATGGGGTATAGCAGGTCCAAAATTCTTCTCTTTGTAAGAGAAATTTTACTGCTTCCGGAATATAATGGCGATAAGCACCGGCACCTATTAGAGGTTTCATTAAGAAGAAGTTGGAATTTTTCTGAGCAATATGGTATATTTTTTCTTCTAACTCGGTTTCTGATATTGCCTCTGGGATATTTAATTTTCCTTTTACACGAATACTTTGAGGAATACTTTCAATTAAGTCTTCAAAAGATGAAACACCAATCTCTTTCAACATCTCCTTTTTTTGTTCCTCGGTATTGGGGATATATCTCATTTTTTTCACCTCTATTCTTTTCTGTATTCAGAATATTCTTGGGCATTCATAAGATTTTTTAATTCGTCTTTATTTTCTATCTTTATTTTAGCAATCCAACCTTTACCGTAAGGGTCTTTATTAACAACAGAAGTATCATCTAACAATTTTTCGTTTACTTCAACTACTTCCCCACTAACTGGAGCACATACATCAGATACTGCCTTTACCGATTCAATAGTAGTAAGTGCTTCACCTGGTTTTATTTTTTTTCCTTTTTCTACTTTTTCCAGGTAAACAATATCACCCAGCTGATCTTGCGCATAATCGCTTATTCCAACAGTTCCCAAATCATCTTCTACTTTTAACCATTCATCACTTTTAGCATAATATAAATTCTCTATAACTTTGGTACTCATTTAAGATCTTTCCTCCATATCATTTTATTATTTAATAATTTTACTTAAATTTCATTTTAATATTGCTTTCTAATTGCTTTCAATCATCACCTTCTTGATATAGTTTTTAGTCGATATCCGTTTACACCATTAGTATCAGGTTGTAGGGGTCGGATAAATCCGACCCGTCCTTATTGCGGGCTTGATGAATCAAGCCCCTACATTATTACCCACTGTTTTATAATTTTGTAGGGGCACAATGAATTGTGCCCTCTTTATTTACCGCCTTTCGTTTTTTACCATGGGCACGATACATCGTGCCCCTACATCTGGCTTCTGATTTTCTTCACGCAATACTCGATACGCACTATGATTATTTTCTACCTTCTGATTTCTAATTTCTATCTTTCTATTTCTTTACTATATACTCAATACTAGATACTATATACTAATTATGCTATTCACTAATGACTATTTAAAATAATCCTACAGTCTTTCCTTCCTCATCAATATCTACTTTAGTAGATGCCGGAACAGAGGGTAATCCTGGCATAGTCATCATGGTTCCTAAAAGAGGGTAGAGGAAACCTGCCCCTACTGATGCCCTGACATCTCTTACCGGTATACGGAAATGACGGGGTCTGCCTTTAACTGATGGCTCATGAGATAAAGAAAGGTGAGTCTTAGCCATACACATAGGAAGTTTATCGAAGCCTACTTCGGTAAAGAGTTTAATCTTTTTTTCAGCTAAGGCAGCATAATCAACTCCTTCTGCCCCATAGATCTTGGTGGCAATGGTCTCAATCTTCTCTTTGATAGACATATCCAGGGGATAGAGGTAATGGAAGTGATTAGGTTTTTTAGTGGCTTCTACTACGGCTTCTGCCAATTCAATCCCTCCTTCTCCTCCTTTGGCCCAGACTTCGTGGGTGACCGCAGCGGTTGCTCCGGCAGCTAAAGCTTTTTCTTTAACCAATTCTATTTCGGCTGGGGTATCAGTGGGGAAGCGGTTGATAACTACCACTGCCGGAACACCGAAGATGGTAACATTTTCTATCTGCTTTTCTAAGTTCTCACACCCTTTAGCTACAGAGTCAAGATCTTCCCGGGCTAGTGTTTCTTGGTCTAATGGTTTCCCGGCTACCACTTTTATAGCACCACCGTGCATCTTAAGAGCGCGGATAGAACAGACTATTACTGCTGCATCTACTTTCAGGCCACTGGTACGGCATTTTATATCACACATCTTCTCAAAACCCATATCTGCACCAAATCCTGATTCGGTTACTACATAATCAGCTAATTTGGTGGCGATCAGGTCAGCTAAAACTGAATTATTGCCATGGGCGATATTAGCAAAGGGGCCACAGTGCATCAGGCAGGGACCGTGTTCTAAAGTCTGAATGAGGTTAGGTTTTAGAGCATCTTTTAAGAGAACAGTCATGGCTCCGGCTGCCTTTAGGTCTTCGGCGGTTACCGGTTTGCCCTCAGTGGTATAGGCTACGGTCATCCGACCTAATCTTTCTCGAAGATCAAAGACATCGGTAGCTAGAGAGAGGATAGCCATAACTTCTGAGGCTACAGTGATATCATAACCGGTCTCCCGGGGGATACCATTTGTTTTTCCTCCTAAACCAATTATGATGTGACGAAGTGCTCGGTCAGAGATATCTACTACCCGATTGATATTGATATTATGGATATCTATGCCTAATTTGTTACCCTTTTGTAGATGAGTGTCCAACATGGCACAGAGCAGGTTATTGGCTGCCCCCACTGCATGAATATCCCCGGTAAAGTGAAGGTTTAAGTCTTCCATGGGGACTACCTGGGAATATCCTCCTCCGGCTGCTCCTCCTTTTATCCCGAAGACCGGACCCATCGAGGGTTCACGTAAGGTGTTGACTACTTTCTTACCTATCTTAGCCAGACCCTGGCCTAATCCGATAGAAGTTACTGTCTTACCTTCACCCAGTGGGGTAGGGGTAATGGCAGTTACTACAATGTATTTACCTTGAGGTCTATCTTTTAACCTCTTTAAGATATCGGGGGAGACCTTGGCTTTATATTTACCATAAAGGTCTAGCTCATCTTCTTTTATCCCAATCGATTTGGCAATTTCAGTAATCGGCTTTAACTTAGCTTCTTGGGCTATCTGTAAATCAGATTTCATTTGGGTGCCTCCTGAGTTTGTTTTTTATTATTTTATTTTAAAAATAAAAAAAGACAGTATAGGAATCTATAATATTTTCCTACCCTGTCTTTTTACCTGAGAGATTTTTTCCAGCATGGAAAATTGCCCCTTCGGTGTTTATCAAAAAACTTTCCAGAGTTCTGTCCAGTAAGGGTCCTTTTGCCTGAGAGTTTAAATGTATTACACATCGTACACCTTCGGCTCCTTTTCTAAAGAAGAAAAGATTTCTCCCCCTACCTTCATACAGATTGTTATATTCTATTAGGAGAATTTGTTATTTGGTATCAGAAAATTTAAACATATTTCTAATTATATTACTCTAATACTACATAAATTTAAAAAATCCTTCTTTTTTTTAAAAAAAATTAAAAATATTAAATTACTATGGTTACAAATTAAAGATGTGTTATAATTGTTACTGTGAATAATTTAATTCTATAGAAATTTCCTTTTTACGTAAGCCCTAATTAGCATATAGTATATAATGAAAAACGAAAAGCGCAAAACGTAAAGCTATAGCTCAAAACTAAATTCGTATCTCGTATCTCGTGAATCGTATCTCGCAAAAAAGATAGGAATCAGATACCAAGCACCTGGCTTCTGAATTCTGGATACACAAGTAGTTTTAAGATAAGCTTTGAATTTTACACAATACGCGATATGCAATATTATATAAGAAAAAAGTTTTGAGTTTTGAATTATGGTTTTTCGCTTTTCGCTTTGCGTTTTTAGTTTATTGATTTATCCTATACGCTAAACTATTCATTAACGACTAATTTAAATTTATGTAAGCGGATTATTAAAATTTTATAGAATACATCATAGAAATCAAAAAACATGAGTTGGGGGGATTTATTTGAAACAAGAAAAAAGGAAAGAATGGATTGCAATTTTAGATTTTGGTTCACAATATACCCAATTAATCGCCAGACGAATAAGAGAAGCTAAGGTTTATTCGGAAATACTTCCTTATTGTGTTGACTTGGAAAAAACGCAACAGGATCCACCTAAAGGGATTATACTCTCTGGGGGACCAGCAAGTGTATATAAAGCTCAGGCGCCAGTATGTGATAAAAAGATACTTAAATTAGGTATACCTATATTAGGAATTTGTTATGGTGCCCAACTGGTTGCCCAATTTTCAGGAGGGAAAGTGGTAAAAACATCTCAGGCAGAATATGGCAGGGTTAATATTATTTTGGATAATCAAGAGGATATTTTTTATGGATTTCCTAAAGAGACCGTCTGTTGGATGAGTCATCAGGATTTGATAGAAGATCTTCCTCTAAATTTTAAAGCCATCGCTCATAGCGAAAATACCAAAGTTGCCGCTATGGTAAATAGAGAGAAGAAAATTTATGGAATCCAATTTCATCCTGAAGTTACTCATACTCCTTTAGGAAAAAAGATATTTGAGAATTTTCTTTATAAGATATGCCAGTGCAAGCCTAGTTGGAATCTGGAGTCATTCATCGAACAATCTGTAAAGGAAATTAAAGAAAAAGTAGGTAAAAGTATGGTAGTAGCTGGAGTAAGCGGAGGGATAGATTCATTGGTGGCAGCAGTACTGACTCACAAGGCTATTGGCGATCAGCTACACTGTATCTTTATTAATAATGGCCTATTAAGAAAGGGAGAAGCAGAAGAAGTACAGGAAGGATTTAAAGCCAATTTTAAAATAGATTTAATCTATGTTGATGCCTCTGAGAGATTTTTAAAGAGACTAAAAGGTGTAAATGATCCCGAGACAAAGAGAAAAATTGTTGGTGAGGAATTTATCCGAGTATTTGAGGAGAAAGCTAAAGATATAGGTAAGGTAGAGTATTTATTACAGGGAACTCTCTATCCCGATGTGATAGAAAGTATTTCTTTAAAAGGTCCTTCTTCAAAAATTAAGTCTCATCATAATGTAGGTGGATTGCCTGAAGAAATGGAACTAAAAGTTCTGGAACCTTTAAAATATCTGTTCAAGGATGAAGTGAGAAAAGTAGCGAAAGAGCTAAAATTTCCTGAAGAGGTAATTTGGAGACAACCCTTCCCTGGGCCGGGATTATCTATAAGGATAATTGGTTCAGTTGATAAAGAAAAATTAGATATTTTAAGAGAAGCAGATGATGTAATTAAGCAGGAAATAAAAAAGAATGGTTTATATAAAAAAGTCTGGCAGTCTTTTGGTATTCTTCTCCCGATAAAGACTGTAGGGGTGATGGGAGATATTCGAACCTATGATTTTGTTCTTGCTTTAAGGACTGTAACCAGCAATGATGGCATGACCGCTAATTGGGTTAAAATACCATATAAAATATTAGGTGAGATATCAAGTAGAATTATTAATGAAGTTAAAGGTATTAATCGAGTAGTTTATGATGTAAGTTCAAAACCACCAGCAACGATCGAATGGGAATGAAAATAGCGGGTAGCGTTTAGCGTATAGCGTATAGTTAGGAAAGAAGAAAACAGGATATGGGAGCCAAGTTAGCATTTAGTATGAAGTATGTAGTATGTAGTATATAGAAAAGAAAACAAAATTAAATTATATAAACGATCGTATAAAAATAAAAGTAGGGGTTTGATTCATTAAACCCGCAAAAAAACGGGTTGAATAAATTCGACTCCTACACCAAACACTATGTCTATATGGGAAAAGTTTTGAATTTTAAATTATGGTTTTGTGTTTTTCGCTTTAAGCTTTTTGCTTGATACGGTAAGAAGCTCAAATAATGAATAAATAAAAACATCTAAAAATTATGAAAGGATGGGTAATTAAAAGCAAATGTCTACATTAGTAGTAGTTGGCTCTCAATGGGGAGATGAAGGAAAAGGTAAAATAACTGATCTGCTTTCCGAGGGAGCAGACATTATTGTTAGATATCAGGGGGGTTGTAATGCCGGTCATACAGTAGTAAAGGGGGATGAACAATATATCTTTCATCTTATACCTTCCGGTATCTTGCATGAAGGGGTAAAATGTCTTATCGGGAATGGTGTAGTAGTAGATCCACAATCTTTATTGCAGGAAATAAAAAGTTTAAAGAAAAAAAACATAAAAATCGACGATAATTTATTTATAGATTTTAAAGCACATGTTGTCTTGCCTTATCATAAAACCTTGGATGAGATAAAAGAAATGAAAAGAGGGAAAGATAAAATAGGTACAACTAAAAGAGGTATTGGTCCAGCCTATGTAGATAAAATTGCTCGTACCGGGATAAGAATGATTGATATGATAGATGGAAAATCTTTATCAAAAAAATTAGAGAGTAATTTAAATGAAAAAAATGATATTTTTGAAAAATTATATGGACTTAAAATATCTAATCAGGAAAAGAAAAATATTTTAAAAAAGCATATGGAATATGGTCAATTGTTAAAAAAATATATAATAGATGGTTCCCTATACCTGAATCAGGCTATTAATGAAGATAAAAAAATATTATTTGAAGGTGCTCAGGGAACTCTATTAGATATTGATCATGGTACTTTCCCTTATGTAACTTCCTCTAATCCAATAGCCGGCGGTGCCTGCATTGGAACAGGTGTAGGCCCTACTAAGATAGACAGGGTTATGGGAATAACCAAAGCCTATACAACGAGAGTAGGAAGAGGTCCTTTTCCTACGGAAATGCAGGGGGGATTGGAAGAATATACCCGTCAAAAAGGGGGAGAATTTGGAGCAACTACCGGAAGGCCTCGAAGATGTGGTTGGTTTGATGCGGTGTTAGTAAATTACGCAGTCAGAATTAATGGGATGGATAGCATGGTTTTAACTAAGATAGATGTCCTAAGTGATTTTGACAAGATCAAAATTTGCACCTCTTACAAATATAATGGAGAAACAATAAAAGAGTTTCCGGTTAATTTAGAGATCTTAGAGAACTGTATCCCGGTATATGAAGAGATGGAAGGGTGGAAAGGAGATATTTCTCAGATAACTAAATATGAAGACTTTCCCCGACAATTAAAGGCATATATTAACCGAATAGAAGAATTGGTAAAAACTAAAGTAGTTATAGTATCTGTAGGCCCCAAAAGAAGTCAGACTATTATTAGAGAAAAAATATTTAAATAAATGATTAAAGTTAATTAATTGTGTGGTAATTGCTAAATAGTATTCCATTTTATCGGATAGCATATAGCGTATAGCGAAAAACGAAAAGCGCAAAACTTAAAGCCATAGCTCAAAATTTAAAATTTAAATATATTGTTTTATCTATTGATTTTCATCTTTCTTATCTCGCATGCTATATAGCAAAAATGAAAAGATAAAGAAGTAAAAACAGAACTTAAAATTAAATATCGAGAGAAAAAGTTTTGAGTTTTGAATTATGGTTTTTCGCTCTAAGTTATAGTTTAATTAGGTCAAGCATCTTGCTAATCAAAAACTATACGCTAAACGCTACCCGCTCTACGCTATGTTATATACTAACCAATTAACTAACTGACTAATTTAATTGGTAAATTGGAGAATTGGAGAATTGGAGAATTGGAGAATTAATAGAGAGGTGATGATAGTGATTGATCGATATTCCCTCCTGGCCATGAAAAATATATGGGAAGAGGAAAACAAATATAGAACTTGGTTAAAAATAGAGCTTTTAGTCTGTGAAGCTCTTTTTGAATCAGGGAAAATAGATAAAAATGCTATTGAAAATATTAGAAGCAATGCCAGATATTCTTTAGAACGTATTCAGGAGATTGAAAAAATAACCCGACATGATGTATTGGCTTTTACCACTGCTGTCGGAGAAAATTTAGGAGAGCATTCCCGTTATTTTCATAAAGGATTAACCTCTTCTGATACATTAGATACTTCTTTGGCTTTGATGTTAAAACAGTCTGCCAAAATAATTATAGAAGATATTGAAAATTTGATAAAGGCATTAAAAGAAAAGGCCTTAGAGCACAAATATACCTTAATGGTAGGAAGGACTCATGGTGTTCATGCCGAGCCAATAACTTTTGGGTTTAAAATGGCTTTATGGTTCTCCGAAATGCAGAGAAATTTAGAAAGGATGAAGAGGGCGCAGGAAGAAATAAGTTATGGTAAGATATCGGGAGCAGTTGGCACCTTTGCCCACATTGACCTCCATGTCGAGGAATATGTTTGTGCAAAATTAAGTCTGAAACCAGCTAAGATTTCCAATCAGATTATTCAAAGAGATAGGCATGCTTATTATTTGAGTACTTTGGCGGTAATAGCCAGTTCTTTAGAAAAATTTGCTACGGAAATTAGAGGCCTGCAAAGGACTGAAATTTATGAAGTAGAAGAAAAATTTACCGCTGGACAGAAGGGTTCTTCAGCTATGCCTCACAAGAGGAATCCCATAATTTGTGAGAGAATTTGCGGACTTTCCCGAGTAGTTAGAGCTAATGCTATGACTGCTCTGGAAAATGTAAACATATGGCACGAGAGAGACATTTCTCATTCTTCTGCAGAGCGGATTATTATTCCCGATAGCAATATTCTAATTGATTATATGTTACAAAAATTTACTAATCTTATTTCTAATTTAAATGTGTATCCCGAGCGAATGAAAGAAAATTTGGAAAAAACCAAAGGTCTGATCTTTTCTCAAAAGATAATGTTAAACCTTACCGAAAAAGGTCTTTCCCGAGAAGAAGCTTATAGGATAGTGCAGGGAATTTCTATGCGGGTCTGGCAGGGTAAAGCCGAGTTTAAAGAACTTTTATTGGGAGTCCCGGAAGTAGGTAAATATTTAACAAAATCAGAGATAGAAGAATGCTTTGATTATCAGACTTATCTAAAAAATATAGACCCAATATTTATCAGAGTATTTGACCAATAGAATTATCTGGACAATAAATTTTTAGAGATAAAATAGAGAAAAAACAATAAAAAATAACATGTACAACACACTTATACTCTCTCCTCATTTTTTTTATAAAAAAAATTAAAAAATATATTAAAATATATTGATTAATTGCAGAAATTTTGATATATTATCTTTTGTATTTTAATGATTTTTTAATACTGCGAAATATCAAGAAAGTAGATGATATATGCAGCTAATTTTTTAAAGAAGGGGGGGCGATATATCGTCATATATCGCGAAGTTAAGGAATGAACTACTTGGGGAATCATTTATTAGTAGAACTTTATAATTGCAATACCAGTTTAATTAACAATGTTGTAAAAATAGAAGAACTACTGTTAGAAGCAGTAAAGATTTCAGGAGCAACCGCTCTAAATTCGACCTTCCATAAATTCTTTCCTCATGGAGTAAGTGGGGTGGTGGTAATTTCCGAATCCCATTTTTCCATTCACACCTGGCCTGAATATGGCTATTGTGCTTTAGATATATTTACCTGTGGAACTGAAATTAAAAGTGAAAAAGCATTGGATTTTCTTAAAGAAGAATTAGGAGCGGGTTCAATTTCGGTTACAGAAGTAAAGAGAGGTATTTTGAATTTTCCAGTAAAACTTTTACATAAACCGGAGGTATCTGAAAAATGCGTAATATAAAGAAAGAATTTTACGATACCAATGCCTGGGGATTATTAACTAGTGTGGATCTTTATGAATGTAACCCTAAAACTATAAGAGATGCCAGAGCTATAAAAAGATATGTTGATGAGCTTTGTGAATTAATCGAAATGAAGCAATTCGGAGAAACTCAAATTGTAAATTTTGGTGAGGATGAAAAAGTTGCCGGTTATTCTATGATTCAATTGATAGAAACTTCTTTGATTTCAGGACACTTTGCTAATAAGAGTAATAATGCCTATATAGATATATTCAGTTGTAAATATTATGAGCCAACAGTGGCAGTAGAATTTACCAAGAAATTTTTCGAAGCAAAAGAAGTTAAAATGCATTATATTTTAAGGAGCTAATTGATTTGAATAATAAAGATATATGGATAGAAGAAAAATTAGAAATTGAAAACGGAAGGGCTTTAAAGATAAAGATTACAAAATCTCTCGAAAAGGTAAAATCAAAATTTCAAGAGATTGAAGTTGTAGAGAGTCAGTCCTTTGGTAAGATTTTACTCATCGATGAGGTAATTATGTTTACTGAAGCAGATGAATTCTGTTATCACGAAATGATTGCCCATGTCCCTTTATGTGTCCATTCAAAAGCTCAAAAAGTTCTGGTAATTGGAGGAGGAGATGGAGGAACAGTAAGGGAAATATTAAAACACGATAATGTTAAAGAAGTAGATGTCTGTGAGATTGATGAGAAAGTAATAGAGATATCTAAAAGACATTTTCCTTATTTGGCTAATAGTTTAGATGATCCCAGAGTAAAAATATACTGTAAGGATGGGAATAAATTCATAAAAGATCATAAGAATGAATATGACCTAATTATCGTTGATTCTTCTGATCCCATAGGTCCTGCTGAAGTTTTATTCAGAAAAGAATTTTACGAAGCAATGTCCCAATCCTTAAAAAATAATGGAATTGTAGTTACTCAAGCAGAATCATTCTTCTATCATCAAAAAATAATTAAATCACTATTCTCCTTTATAAAAGATATATATCCCATTTCAGAATATTATTATACTTTAGTGCCTACCTATCCCAGTGGGATGATTGGATTTACGTTCTGTTCTAAAAAATACTACCCCATAAACGACTTTAACGAAACAGAAGCTTTAAAGCTTACTGATTTAAAATATTATAATAAAGATATCCATAGAGCAGCCTTTAATCTTCCCACCTTTGTTCAAGAGTATAAGCAGTAATAGTATTATATATTAATCCCTTATTTTATTTTTGATCTGTTTATAGCGATAATTCTTTAATTTTGTTTATCATATTTTCGAGCAGGAGAGGAAAGGATATGAATAAAAAAATGTCTGCGAATAATAAGTCTCAGCAAAGTATGGAAAATGGCAAAAAACAAAGAAAAATATTAGGTCCTGTCTCCAATCTTGAGGAGTACATTCGTCCAGATTGGTGGCAACACATTTTTAATTCCCTATACTTAAAAACTGATGCGGATGTAGTAGATGATCCAAATATAACTTGCCAGGAAGTTGACCTATTTACAGATATTCTGAATCTTTCCCCCGAACATAGAATTTTAGATCTCTGTTGCGGACAGGGACGTCACTCTTTAGAACTAACCAGGAGAGGGTTTAACCTGGTAGAAGGGCTAGATCGCTCCCATTATCTGATACAAAAAGCTAAGGACTATAAGAAAAAAGAAGGTCTTAATGTTAAGTTTAGAGAAGGAGATGCCCGAAAGTTGCCATACCTACCTGATACCTTTGATGTAGTTATGCTCCTGGGGAACAGTTTTGGTTATTTTGAAACAATTCAAGATGATATGAGAGTACTAAAGGAGGTTTTCAGAGTTCTAAAACCCTGGGGACGATTCCTTATTGATGTTACTGATGGAGGATACTTAAGAGAACGCTTTCAACCCAGATCCTGGGAATGGATAGACAAGAAGCATTTTGTCTGTCGAGAACGTTCACTTTCATTAGATAAACAGAAACTAATCTCGAGAGAAGTAGTTAGCCACGTATAAAAGGGTATTATTGCTGATCAATTTTATGCAGAAAGACTCTATACTCGAGAGAGTTTAATTGAAATACTAAAGAAAGAAGGTTTTAGCGATATTACCATGCATAGTACAATATCAACTGATTCGCAGCGGAACCAGGATTTAGGAATGATGGAAAAACGTATCATTGTAACAGCTTTAATCAAGAAAGAATGGGCTCTGTTAAAGAAAAGGAAAGGATTACAAAAAAATGTAGTTGTCCTCTTAGGTGACCCTACAAAACCTGATCCCCTGAAACCATTACGTATTTATGATGATGATTTTTATACAATTAATCAAATGAAAGGATCATTAAGAGAATTAAAGCGTTACCAATTTACCTATCTTGATAATCACGATAATATTATTCATAACCTAAAGAAATTGAAAACAAAAATAGATATTGTTTTCAATTTATGCGATGAAGGTTATAAAAATATTGCTAATCAAGAACTTCATATTCCTGCCATTTTAGAAGTTCTTGGTATTCCTTATACTGGTGCCGCCCCACAATGTCTTGCTTTTTGTTATGATAAATCGTTGGTGCGTGGTATTGCAAAAGAAATGGGAATTTCTGTTCCAGAAGCTTTTTTTATAAAGCCACAAGATATAACCTTTAAGCTTCCCTTTGATTTTCCTGTAATAATTAAGCCAAATTTTGGGGATTCAAGTTTTGGAATTACCCAAAGAAGTGTGGCAACCAACTCTGAGGAATTCTTAAATGCTATTACAGAAATAAGGGAAAATTTTGGCTATGATAAATCTATAATTGTAGAGGAATTTCTTACTGGAAAAGACCTTAGTGTGTGTATTATAGGAAATTCTCCAGAGTAGTATACAGTATTACCAATTATTGAACAAGATTATTCGATACTTCCAAAGGGGTTGCCCCAAATTTGTGGCTATGAATCTAAATGGCTCCCTAATTCACCTTATTGGAATATTAAATCTATTCATGCCACTCTTCCTAAAGAGACAGAAAAATCTATTGTAGCTTGTTGTCTAAAATTATTTGAGAGGCTTGAATGTAGAGATTATACCCGTTTTGATTGGAGATTAGACCAAAGGGGAAATCCGAAATTACTTGAAGTAAATCCAAATCCAGGTTGGTGTTGGGATGGCCATCTTGCGAAGATGGCAAAACTCGCTGGTATGTCATATTCGAAAATGCTGAAAGCTATTTTACATGCAGCTGAACAGCGGCTGGGGATGTAAAAGATACACAGAAAGGAAATAAAAATGGATAGAGAAGAATATCTAAGCAGAGCTAAAGATCATCTCTTTATGACTGGAATCAATGATAATGGTATGAAATTATGTACAGCCAATATGGTTTATGGAATAGCCAAGATTCACTATCTCCAGGAAAAGCTCGGTTTAAAAGCAGATGCTACTTTTATATCTACCCCAGATGCTACTATCACCCGAAATGTAGAAAGATGGAAGAATGGTTTTAGTTATGGAGGAAAAATTGAATGGGGAAATGGGACTTCAGAATTAATGGTATTAGATGTTTTACCTAATGCCTGTGGCATGTTAGTTGGTGGTTTAGAAGAACTTCCCGAAATAGAAACTTTAATCGATAAAGTGACCACAATTTCTGTAAAATCCTCCAATATAAAAGTTAATGGCATAGAGGTAGTCTGGGATTTTGCTAAAGGCAACCACTTTATCGATGTATTTAAAGTGAGAAATATAATGGGGATAGAAGATTTTTCCCCTTATATGTTTATTATCCATGGTGCTGGTGATGAATTAAGAAATGATAATCAGAAAGGTTATGGTTTATACTATTATCGGAGCAAAGGATTAGAAAATATTGCTGAAAAAATGGACACCCCTTTCGGTAAAATTAGATTTTTAACTGGTAAAAAAGCCTCAGATTATTACGAACAATATAAATTCGTTGATGATTTTTCTAAAAAGAGAAGAATTGAATTTGCTAAAAGATTGTTTGGAGATTTTGAAATAATTGCCAATGAAACTCACCAGGGATTAGCAGATATAAACACTATGCTCTTAGGTTGTCACAATATAAAAGATAACAAGATTTTACCCATTGCTTTACGAGGAGACTTGCCGGCATACCTGGTATATGGTAAACCCTCTTTTACAAAAGAACAGATTGAAAATTTAGGTTTTGAAAAAAGAGCCAAAAAACTTGGTTTGATGAAGAGACTTAAAAATGCCAATGTAGTTCCGCACGGCGGAGGATATCATTTCCCCGATCTATTAAATGTGTTAAAGGTGATTGAAAATAACGGGCAGAGATATTTCTTAATGGATCTTGCTAATGATCGAGGCAAGAAAGTAATTAAAGATGTTCGAGAAATGCCCTATGATTATAGAGGGAGAATGGTGGTTTTGCGAACCCTGGAGTTGGGTTTGGCTGAAGTAACTGCCAAGCTTATCCCCCTGTATGTATTAAAAATATAAAATTTCTTATAAATAAATAATGAGGGATAAAGATAGAGTTAGTGTAAACTTTAGTGGGGTAGTTAGACAGAAAGAGGAATGCTACTTTTTTCTATCTTTTCTTTCTCTTTTTTAACTCGATACTCGATACTATATACTCGATACTTTTTATCATAATTGCTTTACAAGAGAAAGAGGTTTAAAATGAGAAAGCAACCGGTTGGTTTTTTGGATTCGGGTTTAGGTGGTTTATCGGTAGTAAAAGAAGTTAAAAAATTGCTTCCCCGAGAAGACATTGAATATTTTGCTGATAACCAGCGTCAACCCTATGGTGAAAAAAATCAAGATGAACTTATAGATTATACTCTTCAAATAATTAATTTTCTTATAAAGAAAAAAATTAAAATCTGTGTTATAGCTTGCAATACAGCTACAGCTGCTAGCCTCAAAAAAGCAAGAGAATATTTTTCTATTCCTATAATTGGTGTTATCCAGCCAGCAGTTCAGGATGCTATAAAGAAGACTTCAAACAAAAGGATTGGAGTTATTGCTACTGAATTTACTACTAAAAATGGAGCTTATCCCCAGGAGATTAAAAGAATTGCCCTCGAAATAAAAGTTTTTTCTAATTTTTGTCCCGAATTTGTCTCTATAGTTGAGGCCGGTAAATTTACTGCACCTAAAACCTACGAAGTTGCCCGAGAGTATCTTAAACCTTTAAAAGATGCGCAAATTGACACTTTAATATTAGGCTGTACACACTATTCTTTTTTAAAAAAGGTAATATCAGATATTATGGGTCCAGGAGTAATATTAGTTGATCCATCTGTCAGCTCCTCATTAATTTTAAAAGAAGTTCTCATCCAAAAGGGAATTTTAAAAGAAGAAGGTAAGGGCGAAGAAAATTATTATACTACTGGCTCCCCAGAAAAAGTAGAAAAAACAGCTAAAATCATTCTAAATAGTGATAATTTCAAAATCCAAAAAGTAAAGTTAGAAGAATTGGAATAAAAATATTTAATTAGCATTGTGTGATTACAACCCAAATTCTATACGTTATACGCTAAAAAACGAAATACGATTCACGAGATACGAGATACGAATTAATAGTATGCAATTATCGTAAAAATGTGTTAAAATTATTCTAAATTTAGTTTTTGAAGGAGGTAAACAAAGATGAAAGCAGAAAAAATTTGGATGGATGGGAAGATGGTTGATTGGGATAAAGCTCAAGTTCATGTATGTACCCATGCTCTACATTATGGAAGTGGAGTGTTTGAAGGTATAAGAGCTTACGAGACCGAGAGCGGGACAGCAGTTTTTAGATTAAAAGAACATATTGACCGGCTATTTAATTCAGCAAAGATATTAAAAATGGTTATTCCCTATTCTAAAGAAGAATTTAGGCAGGTGGTCAAAGATACTATTAAAGCAAATAAACTTAAGAGTGGCTATATCCGGCCTTTAATCTATCGTGGGTTTAAAGAATTGGGAGTAAGCCCTTTTAAATGTCCAGTTAATTGTACTATTGCTGTTTGGGAATGGGGCGCATATTTGGGTGAAGAGGCCTTAGCTCAAGGGATTAGAACTAAAATTTCTAGCTATGCCCGAAGTTATATAAATTCGACTTCTCAAAAAGCTAAAATTTGTGGTAATTACATCAATTCTATATTTGCCAAGATGGAAGCAATTGAAGCAGGAGTAGATGAGGCGATTTTATTAGATACAAATGGTTATGTAACTGAGGGTTCCGGAGAGAACATATTTTGGGTTAGGGATGGAATAATCTATACCACTCCCACTGCCACAGTTTTAGAAGGGATTACCCGTGATTCCATAATAAAAATTGCAAAGGATATGGGCTATCAGGTTCAAGAGAAATATATCTGTCGAGATGAGCTTTATATATCAGATGAGGTGTTTTTCTCTGGCACGGCTGCTGAAGTTACTCCTATTAGAGAGATTGATAATTACCAGATTGGCGAAGGAAAGCGTGGACCGGTAACTGAAAATATTCAAAAGAAGTTCTTCGATATCGCTAAAGGGAAAGAAGATAAATACTTAAGTTGGCTTGATTATATCTAAAAATGAAATAAAAGTGCCTGGCACAAAAGTTTCATTTTTACCAGAAAGGAAGGGAAAAGATGACTATTTCGGAAAGAGTAAAAAATATAAATCCATCCCAAACTTTGTCTATTACTGCACAAGCATTGAAAATGAAACGGGAAGGGAAGAAAGTAATCAGTTTTGCAGCAGGTGAGCCTGACTTTGGTACCCCAGAAAATATTAGAGAAGAGGCTATTTCTGCTATTAGAGAAGGTTTTAGCCACTACACGGCGAGTTCAGGAATAATTGAACTTAAAGAAGCTATAGTAGAAAAACTTAAGAAAGATAACGAAATAGAGTATAAAAATTCAGAGATAATTGTGTCTACCGGAGCAAAACAATGCCTTTTTAACGCAATTTTAACTATTTGCGATCCAGGTGACGAGGTATTGTTGCCTACTCCCTGCTGGGTTAGTTATACAGAACAGATTAAATTTGCGGGAGCAGTCCCAGTCTTTATTATTACCCATCAAGAGGAAGATTTTAAATTATCTACTGCTCAGGTTGAAGAAAAGATAACTTCAAGAACTAAATTAATTATTTTGAACAGCCCGAATAATCCTACTGGTGCAGTTTATGACCCGGAAGAATTAAAAAAGATAGCTCAGCTTCTCACAAAATACAACATCTATTGTATATGTGATGAAATATACGAAAAATTAGTTTATAATAATGTAAAACATTTAAGCATGGCTTCCTTAAGTAATGAGATAAAAGAAAAAATTATTACTATAAATGGTGTATCCAAATCTTATGCTATGACTGGCTGGAGAATTGGCTACGCTGCAGGTCCGGAAGAGATTATCAAGGGAATGTCTAAAATTCAGGGGCACAGTACTTCTAATCCCAATTCTATTGCTCAAAAAGCTAGCGTGGAAGCTTTAAGTGGGAAACAAGATACTATCGAAGAAATGAGAAAAGCATTCGATGAGCGAAGGAAATATACGATAAAAAGACTAAATGAAATAGAAGGAATTTCGTGTCTTACCCCAGCCGGAGCTTTTTATGCCTTTCCTAATGTAAATAAAATATTGGAAAGAGGAATTGAATATAATGGCAAGAAGATTAGTAATTCATTTGATCTCTCTAATTTTATTTTAAAGGAAGCGGAAGTTGCTTTAATTCCGGGTAGTGCATTTGAAGCAGAAGGATATCTAAGATTGTCTTATGCTGCATCTTTAGAAGATATTAAAGAAGGGTTGGATAGAATAGAAAAGATTCTACGATTTTAGGATGTAGGGGTTCGATTTATCGAACCCGTTAAAGAAAATTACCAAAATAAGCCGAGTCGTATAAAACCGAACCCTACAAAAAATTTTAAGAGGGAATAACTTCCTAATTTAGGCTTATGAAAGAAAATCGCTTTGTAGTTTATAGATTGCAAAAATTAGCAATTTTGCTCAGGATTTTAGGTTTTGATGTCCTGTATTTTCAAAATGAGGATTATATATCGGTTATTAATCTGACTAAAAGAGAGTATAGAATTTTGTTATCCAGGGTAAAGTTTTTAAGAAAATTGCCCTGGATTTTTTATCTTAACAAAGACGATATTGATGGGCAATTAGAACAGATTATAAAAGAATTAAAATTGAAAGTAAATAAAGAAAGTCTATTTAGTAGATGTTCAAATTGTAATAATCTCTTGCAAGAAGTTCAGGAAGAGGAAGTCAAGGGAAAGATTCCTTTAGATGTCTATGGGAAAGGCTATTGGTTTAAAAGATGTCTTAATTGCGGAAAAATTTTTTGGAACGGGAATCATATGCCAACTTTAAAGGAAAGATTTAGGAAAATCGGAGTTGAAGAAGAAAAAGATGAAGATATTAGAAAATTTAAATGAAAGACAACAGGAAGCAGTAAAAATTGAAGAAGCTCCAATATTAGTTATTGCTGGTGCGGGTAGTGGAAAAACAAAAGTTTTAACTCATAGGATTGCTTATTTGATTTTTCAAAAGAAGATAAACCCGAGCAACATATTAGCTGTTACCTTTACTAATAAAGCTGCTCAAGAGATGAAAGACAGAATTAAATTTATAAGTAAAGATATTTCCAATAGAAAGATAATGAAAGGCTTATGGATGGGTACTTTTCATTCTATCTGTGCACGGATTTTACGTCGAGAGATAGATATCCTGGGTTATGATAAAAATTTTGTTATTTATGATAAAGGCGATCAGCTTAGTATGATAAGAAGATGTATTAAGGCTCTCGATTTAGATAATAAAAAATATAGCCCTAATATTATTTCATCTATAATAGATAAGGCTAAGAATAATTTGGAAGATGCAGAACTATTTGAATATAATGCTATGAACTATTTCAAAAAAATTGCAGCAAAGGTATACACACAATATCAAGAAGAATTATTCGAAAATAACGCTCTGGATTTTAATGATTTGATTTTATTAACGGTGAAACTCTTCAAGGAAAGGCCCGAAATTTTAGAAAATTATCAGAATAAATTTAGATATATCTTAGTAGATGAATATCAGGATATAAATTTTGCTCAATATCAGTTAGTAAAATTACTTTCGGGAAAATATAATAATTTATTTGTGGTAGGCGATCCTGACCAGAGCATTTATAAATTTAGAGGAGCGGATTTAAATAATATTTTAAGATTCGAACATGATTTTCCTCATAGTAAAGTAATCAAGTTGGAACAGAATTATCGATCTACCAAAGTGATATTAGAGGGAGCTACAAATTTGATAAAACATAACAGAAATCGTAAAGAAAAAGAACTATGGACTGATAAAAAAGGCGGTGAAAAGATAAGGTGCTATGAAGCAGTTAGTGCCCTCGATGAAGCAGTATTTGTAAGTCAGGAGATTATAAAATTAAATAAGGAAGAAGGTAGAACTTTTAAAAATTTCGCTATTTTATACAGGACGAATGCCCAATCGAGGTCTTTTGAAGAAATTTTTAATAAACAAGGCATTCCTTTTCGGGTTATTGGGGGATTAAGGTTTTACGAGAGAAAGGAAGTAAAAGATATTCTGGCTTATCTGCGCTTTATTCACGATCAAAAAGATAGAGTAAGTTTTTTAAGGATTATTAATAATTCCAAATTAGGTATAGGTAAAATTACTTTAGGCAAAATAGAAGAATTAGCTAGAAAAAATAATTTAAATTTTTACCAGGCTTTAAAACGGTACTTAAAAGTAACAAAAATATACGCAGACAGGAAAGAAACAATAGATAAATTTACTTCATTGATTGATGAGCTTAATGAAAAGAAAAAAGAAATCAAAGGGAGCGAACTGCTCATAGAGCTAATAAGAAAAGTTAACTATTATGAGGAACTAAAAAAAGAAGGGGAATTCAAAGCTCAAAGCAAGATTGAAAATATAAAGGAATTAATTCTAGCAGTGCAAGAGTTCGAAGTGAACAACGAAGATAAATCCCTAACCACCTTTTTAGAATACATTGCTTTAATTACAGATATTGACCTATACAAAGGAGAAGAGGATGTAGTTACAGTTATGACCCTGCATAGTGCCAAAGGTTTAGAATTTCCGGTGGTTTTCATTACCGGATTTGAGGAAGGCATATTTCCTCATTCTCGTTCACTAAACAGTGGAGAGGAATTAGAAGAAGAAAGAAGGTTGTGTTATGTGGGGATGACCAGAGCCAAAGAAAGGTTATATTTGACTTACGCCTGGAGAAGAAATTTGAATGGTAATACCTTATTCAACAGTGTTTCACGATTTATTTCTGAGATTCCAAAACATCTTAAAGAAAAAGCAGATATAGAAAAAGGAGAAGAAATTCCTTCACTTGATGATAGAAGAGAAAAAATGGAGGTAGCAGTGGGAGATAAGATAAGACATGTGGATTGGGGAATAGGGGTTATATTAAATAAAATTGATACTGAAAATGATATTTTTATAACTGTGGATTTTGAAAAAGTGGGACTAAAAAAGTTATCAATTAATTACGCACCATTGGAGAAAGTATAATAAATAGTGTATAGCGTTTAGCGTTTAGGAAGTAGTGACACGATGTATCGTGCCCACAGAAAACGAGAGGCAATAAAACAAGGAGGGCACAATTCATTGAACCCTTACAGGAAATAATAAAAATATAGAGGATATAAAGAATATTTATATTAATAAAAAAAGGGCACGAATTAATCGTACCCTTTTTTTAGTGCGCCCAGCATGGGTGATTACTTGTCGGTGAAAGTCCGATATGGGGGTTGATAGTGCCAACCATTAGCTTAAGACAAGGGTGTCCATCGTGAGGTGGAATCT
>Ga0315546_1000366_pt1 | contig 33143 bp, 29 predicted proteins | sample SalMarSW160170MG_FD_203833 | JGI IMG/M metagenome (GOLD analysis project Ga0315546, IMG submission 203833) | Salt marsh sediment microbial communities from the Plum Island Ecosystem LTER, Massachusetts, United States - Salt Marsh Sediment SW1601-170 ...
AAGGAAGTATTTTTCTCTTTTACCGGTATTCTTTAGTTTTCCTCTTTCTCTCTTATTACGCAGGTAGCTGTCTATATCGGTAATGGCTTTTCCAAATACTTTACGGGCTATACTCTGTAATATTTCAAAGAGCATATCCTCCAAGATATCAAAGGTTAGACCTTTAATAGGTATTTTAACCTTGACCTCGGGAAAAGTTATTGTTATAGTATCCATGGGTGTAGCTTACCTCCTTTTTTAAAGGGTTTTGTATATATAGGTAAGCCTGCCCTGTTCAGTAGTTTTTTACTTAGCAGGGTCTACACCTTTTTATTTCTCTTTGGCAATCTTTCCTCTATTGCTCATAGTATTCATCAAGAAAGAAAGTTACTATTATGACTATTCTTTTTTTTCTCTAATCTTCTTCTAGCTACCCCACTAAAGTTTACACTAACCTCACGGGGATCATACCGGTGGACTTCCAGATCTTCTCAGATTAAATAAGGCAGTAAAAATTTATATTCCAGTCTCATGTCCTGAGCCTCCAGGTGCAAGTGAAGTGGTTAGAGTAAAAGAACCTTTTAAAATCCATGAAAATATTTTTTCCAGTGGTGAACTAAAGAGTATAGAACAATCTCTTATAGTCAAGACGCAAAAAGGATTGGCTGTGATCGTGGGATGTTCTCACCCTGGAGTTAAGAATATTCTAAAGGCGGCATCGCAGTTTGGGAAACCCTATGCGATTATCGGGGGATTACATGGATTCAGCGATTTCAATTTGGTTAAGGATTTGGAATTCATCTGTCCCACTCATTGTACTCAATTTAAGTCAAAAATAGAATTACTATATCCTAAGAAGTATGTTGGAGGGGGAGTAGGTAAAGTGATAGAGATATGAAGTCGCAACTTCCTATATGGTGGGGGCATTATACTAAAGTTTTTCTTCGATAGCAATGAAAGATGTTTGGCCCAGACCATAAATGGAGTGCGCGCTGGATTGATTTAAAAGTATTTCCCTTGGGAAGAGTAATTTTTTATGTCCTTTTACCAGCAAGTTTGCAGAATTTTATAATATAAGTCTTTCCTGTTTATTTTTTCTATAAATTTCATTACATAAATTATAGATCCTATTGACCGTAAATATTCCTTAAGCCACATTTTGTATTTTTATATAAAGAAAGTTACTTGACTATTCTAATATCTTAGATTATTCTTTAACTATAAATTATTTTTTAATTGTAGACCCCATACATCACGGATAAAGAATAAAAATCAAAAAAGGTAGGTAAATTATTATGAAACCTGCTACCAGAGTAAATGAATTCACCCTCGACATTATAGAATTTTGCGAAAATGATCCTCACTTATATAAAGAATTAATTAAAGAAAGAGAAAGGTTTTTTACTCTTACTCCCGAGAAGCATTATAGAACTTCTGACGATAAAAATTGGGCAGACCTAAGATTTGCAGATCATTTTATGTTCTTCTATATTTCTCAATATTACGAAATGACCCCCTTAGAAGTATTTTTATCGAAAAATTTATCTGATTACAATAAACACGATCAACAGATTTTTTTAGGATTTAAAGGCAATATCTTCAGTGCCTTTACCATTAGCAAAGTTGTATTTGGTTTTTATTTTATAGCCAAAGACCTAACTTCTGGGAAAGAATATAAAGTAAGAGAAAATCGAGCTACCCATAAACTTAAAGAAGGAGATTATATTGTAGGCCGTATTTTACCTTACGAGACAGATTACGCCTTGTCCATTGTAAACCTAATCTACCCTAAAGAATCATCCTATATATTAAAAAGATTGTGGAAGAATAGCCCTCCTGATATTGCCCGCATAGTTACCCCTTTAATGATAGAGAAAGAACTTTTTCAGAAATACAGAAGTAACCCCAAAGAGAAAAACAATCTGGAATTTGCGGAGAAAAAACTAAAACATTTTTTAAAAAAATATTTGGGCAAAAAAGCACCTTCTATCAAGAATCTTAGAAAAAAGATAAATAGAATTACCGACCCTTTTCCTCTAATGAGAGAGTTGTCGGGAAAATTTAATTTTTCCTCTAATGAAGAATTAATAGAATTTCAACAGCTTTTTATGGATTTCTGGAATCTTTCTTCTCGGGATGAGTTTAGCGGAAAATCTCCCGAGGAAATTCATGAGCAAAACATAGGTTCAAAGGAAAAAGAACTTACCCAGGATTTGATGTTCTATGTCCAGTCTGAGGTTGATCCGGGTGATTTTTCCAATCAGGATGAATTAGATAAAGCAGTTAAAGAATGCCAGGAAAGATGGCTTCACCAGCCTCAGGAAGAACTCGAATACAAAAATCCCTGGGAAGTGATTTTGGAAGAAAGAAAAAGATTAGGTAATCCCAGAAAAGATTACTCTATTTCAATAACCATAACCCCCGTATCTTGTGGAATGAAGGAAGAATATATTGATTTAACCAGTTTAAACATGAAGGATACTCCTTTAGTAAAAGATTTAGAAACTTTTGTTAATTATTTTACAAAAAATCGCGTAAAGGTTACTTTAAAGAAGAGATGGATTCCCTTTAAACATCTGAAATTAATAGAGGAAAACTTTATAAATAAAGATATTTTTAATTTTTTAGGCAAAGAAGAAAAAAGAGGAGAAGAGCCTTTTAAAAGATATATTTGCTTTATAGATTCGTTATCCCGAGCGGCAAAATTTATCTATATAGATAAAAAAGGCTGGGTCCAGATAAATGCCCATCATTTTAAAGAATTTAGCGAGAAATCTTATGGAGAAAAATTATTTGAATTATTCTTTACCTGGGTAGAAAAAGTGAATTGGACTAAAATCCCCATATGGGAATATTTAACTGTATTTGCCGAAGAATATCAAAATAAATTTATAGATATACTTTATTGTTTTAACGAAATTGAAGTAAATAAAAAGATTAAAATAGAAGAGCTCGTTCATAAACTCTATGGTAATAAGATAGAGAAAATGGAATCTTCTAAAGAAGTATTTGATGATTTAATTACAGTAGCAGATGTAATTCTACTAAAATATTTAAAATGGCTGGGGGTAATTACAACTCAAGAGAAAGAGCTAATTCCTGGAATAGGAATGGGAAGAATTAAAAAATTTTGGGTTACTCCAAAGGGAAAAAACTTAATTAATAGATTAATAGATTATTATATTAAAATAGGGAAAATACAATAAATAAAAACCAGACCTAACAATAAATTGTAACCAGGGAATATTATATGAAATAAAGATAGGATGTATTTTAAATCAATTACACATAATAGAAGATGGTGGTAAGAATAAAAGAAAAAGAGAAATATGGAATAAGCACGATAAAACCGACCTTATTCTATTCCTGCGAGAGTGAGAAGACAAAACTGAACTGGTTTTGTTACGAGTTATCAATGGGAATGTATGATAATATGAAGGATAATATTGGAAAAAAACTGAAGAAATACAAAATCAGTGACGAAGTCCTTGCTGAGTTTTCAATTTATATGTCCAAGAAGATAAGAGATGTTATCTTAGAAGTAATATCTGGCAAAAGCGGGGAGATGTGCTTTTTCTATGAAGTGATAGAAGAGTATTTCCCCAACTTTAACGATAGAATGGTTAATAAGATGTTGGATGCACTTTCAAAAGCGTGGGATGAGCTGCGTAGTTTTTGTAAAACGTGCCCAGTTCGATGTCTTAGTGAAAGTGATGTATATTGTGCTATGTTCAACAATAAAGATCTTTTTTAATGAGGCGATCAATTGTAACAAACGAGCGTGACTACAAATAATAAAATATTTTTTAGAGGATAAACAGGTTTAAGGGAAGAGTGGTGAAAATCCACCGCAGTCCCGCTACTGTAATGGGAGACGAAAGCTGTACTAAGCCACTGTCCAGCAATCAGAGTGAATCTCGGACGGGAAGGCACAGTATAATTAGGTTGACCCCTGAGCCAGGAGACCTGCCTGTTTGTAAATACAAAATCATCTCTTCGTGGAGAAAGAGGGTGATGTTTTTTATTTTTTTATGCATAGAACCTTTTTCTCATTACCCCGACCCTGAATGCAAAGAGCTAAAAAAAGAGATTTCCCGGTATTATCGCAGTTCGAGAAATATTACAGGATGAAAAGTTTATTCGGGTAGCGGTTCGTACTCATAAAGAAAATATTAAATTGCTTAAGGAGCTTAAGTTAATTTTAAGGTGAGAATTGGAGTGTTAATTATAATGAGGGGAGAGAATGTAAAGGCTAAAGTAATTATGATTCAAGGTACTGGATCTTCGGTAGGTAAGAGTATAATAGTTACTGCTCTATGCAGAATATTTTACCAAGATGGTTTTAAAGTTACCCCTTTTAAGTCTCAAAATATGGCCCTTAATTCTTTTATTACTAAAGATGGTGGAGAGATGGGAAGAGCACAAGTGGTGCAGGCTGAAGCTTGTGGGATAGAACCTACTGTAGATATGAATCCTATTTTAATGAAACCTACCAGCGAAATGGGGTCTCAGATAATTGTATGTGGAAAACCTGTAGGCAATATGCAGGCTCAAGAGTATAGAAATTATAAGTCACAGCTTATTTCAGTAGTAAAAGACTCTTTCTTGAAGCTGGCTCGTAATTATGAAGTGATTGTCATAGAGGGGGCAGGTAGTCCGGCAGAGATAAATTTAAGAGAAGATGACATTGTTAATATGAGAATGGCGCAAATTGCAGATTGTCCGGTTCTTTTGATTGGTGACATTGATAAAGGCGGTGTTTTTGCCTGGATAGTGGGGACTTTGGAGCTTCTAACTAAAGAAGAAAGAGAAAGGATTAGAGGTATTATAATTAATAAATTTCGGGGAGATAAAGAGATTTTACAACCAGGATTAGATTATTTAGAGAAAAAGATCAAGAGACCGGTATTAGGCGTAATCCCTTATTTTAGAGATATTCGGATAGAAGAAGAGGATTCAGTGAATTCAGAAAAAAATAAATACAATAGCTTGCCAGAATTGGGCAAGATTAACATTGAAGTTCTATATCTTCCACATATCTCTAATTTTACTGATTTTGATCCTCTGGAGAGGGAGGAAGGTATCTCTTTGCGCTATGTAAAGATGGGGGAGAGATTGGGAGAACCTGATTTATTAATTATTCCAGGGAGTAAAAATACTCTCGACGACCTTTATTGTTTGAAAAAATCGGGTTATCAGAAAGAAATTTCAAATAGATTAAAGAAAGGCACAGTGATTTTTGGAATTTGCGGGGGTTACCAAATGTTAGGTAGACAGCTTTATGATCCTGAATACAATGAGTCATCAAGAGAAAAAATAAAGGGATTAGGTTTGATTAACGGAGTAACTACTCTTAAACCTAAAAAAATTACTTTTCAAGTAAGAGCCCACCTGTTATCTAATCCCTTTTTCGATAATCGAGGTGAACTATCAGGTTATGAGATACATACAGGAGAAACTGTTTTATTGGGGAGCGAGAAGCCATTATTTAAAATTACCAAAAGAGGTTTTACCCAAACTGATATTAATGATGGAGTAGTTAGTAAAGAGGGAATGGTTTGGGGAACTTATGTTCATGGGATATTTGATAATAATAGTTTTCGGAGAGCTTTTATAAATTTTTTAAGAAGAAAAAAAGGATTAGCGATTTCTAGTTGTGTTAATCAAGATAGAATATCTTATCAAGAAGAAAAAGATAGAGAGTATGATAAGTTAGCTTGCTTGGTTCGATATAATTTGAATATGAAAAAAATTTATCATATTTTAGGGATAGAGAAAAGATAAATAATGAAAGAAATTATAACTGCTTATATTTTAGATTTAATTATTGGTGACCCATATTGGCTTCCCCATTCTGTTTGTATATTTAATGTCTAATTAATAAGTCATATTAAATTATTTACATTATTACTTGTGGAACTTTAAGACTGGGGTGATTTATTAATATTGGCTTTACTCCATATGCCTTTTGTATAATTTCTTTGGTAAGTACTTCTTGAGGAGCTCCTATCTTTTCTATTTTACCTTCATTTAAAAGGAGAAGGCGATGAGAAGCAATGCTTGCCAAATTTAAGTCATGGAAAACAGAAATGATAGTTAATCCCTCTTCTTTAAGAGCCTTTTTTAAGAGATTTAACATCTCATATTTATAGTTTAAATCTAAGTGGGAAGTAAATTCATCTAAAAGTAGAAGCTGTGGAGTTTGAGCCAGGGCTTTAGCCATAAAAACTCTTTGTCTTTCACCTCCACTTATTTCCTGAATATTGTTTTCAGAAAGGGATAAAGAATGGGTTTTTTTCATTGCTTCTCGAGATATTTGATAATCTCCAAGAGTTTCTCCCTTTAATCGAGAAATGTAAGGCAGCCTTCCCATAAATACTACTTCTTTTGCTTTGAAATTAAAAGTAACCCAGGTATCTTGAGGAACTACTGAGATAAATTTGGCAATTTGTTCAATGGGAAGTTTATTAAGATTTTGGTTGAGGAGAGATATTTCTCCTTTTTTTGGTTTTAATATTCCTGAAATAATATTTAAAAGAGTAGTCTTTCCGGAGCCGTTAGGCCCGATAATTCCTAACAGTTCTCCTTTTGGTAGATAAAAGTTTATATCTGATAATATTTCCCGATTATCATTATAAGAGAAGTGAACTCCTTTTAAAGTTAAAATATTGTTGTTATCAGCCATATTATTTATTTTTCCTCCTTAAAAGATAAATAAATAAAGGGGCGCCGACTATAGCAGTTATTGCTCCGATAGGTATTTCAGTCGGCGCGATTACAGTTCGAGCTAATACATCACATAGAATAAGAAAAATTCCTCCCAGGAAGGCAGACGCAGGAAGCATAATTCGATGGTCTGGTCCCACTAAAAGCCGGGCAATGTGTGGAATTACAAGTCCTACAAATCCTATGAGACCGGTAAAGGAGACCACGGAAGCAATAATTATAGAGCCAATTAGAAAGATACGGATTCTTAGTTTACCCGTATTAATTCCCAAATGAAGGGCTTCTTCTTCTCCCAGAGATAAGGCATTTAAATCTAAAGAAGAAAAGAACAATAGCAGGCAGCCAATTATTGCAGGTAGAGTAATTATGCTTATTTTTTCCCAGTTAGCAGCAGATAAGTCTCCCATAAGCCAGAACACCATAGATTGTAATTCTTTTCTGGAGATAGCTAAAAGAATAGTTATTAGTGCAGAAAAGAGAAAAGTGATAGCTACTCCGGCAAGAAGCAGTCCGGTGGAATTGGCAGAATAAGTGATTTTAGAAGATTGATATACCAGATAGAGAGAGAGCATTGCTCCGATAAAAGCAAACAAGGGAAGATAAGAAGCAAAAAGATAACCGGTAACATGCTGTAAGGCAATACCGATACATGCTCCTAAAGCAGCACCCGCAGATACTCCTAAAATATAGGGATCAGCCAGGGGGTTTCTTAAAATTCCCTGGAAAGCTCCTCCTACAGTAGACAAAGCAGCACCGGTAATGACACCTAAAGCGATTCGAGGTGCCCTTAGTTGCCAGATAATAAGATTTTTGGTTTTATCCTGTGTGCCATTTAAAAGGAGAGAAATAATATCTTTAGGATTAATAGCTACCACTCCAAAGTTAAGACAGATTAGGCTGACTCCCAGGATGCTTAAACTTCCTACCAGAAGCATTAATATTAATTTTTTTCGCCAGTTGGTATAACCGGCAATTTCTGTTAGCGGTTTATTCATAGAAAATTCCATATAATAATTCGAGTCCGTCTACAAGCCTTGGGACAGCGCGATAAAAAAGGTCTTCGTTTACTATAAAAATTTTTTGATTTTTTATAGCCGGTATATTAGACCAGCCGGAACGTTGGGATATGTTGCTTTTAATCTTTGATTCTTCTTCCTGGTTCATTGCTCCTACAGGGACAATAATGATATCCGGTTCTGCCTGGGCAACAAATTCCGGACTTATTTTTTTCCAAAAAGAAAGATCAGCAGCTATATTTTGCCCCCCGGCTAAAGTTATCAGTTCATTAAATAGTGTGCCTGCTCCCGGGGTAAAGATAGTCTCAAAAGTGCTTCCGACAAATATTTTAGGGCGGGCAGAAATAGGAATTTTTGAAACTTTGGATTTAATTATATTAACCCTTTGTGTCAGATTGTCTATTAACAAAGAATCTTTATCAGATATTCCGCAAACATTTGCTATCATTTCTACACTCTTAAAAGTATCTTCAAGGGTCAAAGGTTCAAGAACTATGGTATTTAGTCCTAGTTCTCGCAAGCGTGGGATTTCTTTTAATTGGAATCCGGCATAAGCTAAAATAAGGTCCGGATTTAAAGAAACAATTTTTTCAAAATTCAAGGGAGATATTTCTCCTATTTTTTCAATATTTTTAGTTTCTTCCGGGAAATTGCAATAGTTTGTTATTCCTACAATTTTTTCCTGAAGTCCTAAGTCAAATAATATTTCGGTATTACTGGGGGCAGTTGAAATAATACGCTGAGGTTCTTGGGGGATAGTAACTGCTGTTCCGGTGTCATCGATTATGGTTAAAGGATAATTAACTGTATTTGCTGAACCCATTAATAAAAAAAGATTTAATGTAAATAATAAAAAAGTAAATACTAAAATATACTTTTTAAAAATATTCATAAATGGCCTCCTTTAATTCCTTAATTAGTTGATTAGATAGTTAGATTAAATAATTAACATCATTTTATGTTTTTTAATTTATTTATTTTATAAACAAAAATAACACCCCCTTTTCCACGAAGAAGTGATTTGTTTGTCTAAGCAGATAGGTCTCCTGGCTCAGGGGTCAATCTAATCGCTGTGCCTTCCCATTTATCACTTTTTGATAAGTGTTTAACAGTGGCCTATTACAGCTTTCGTCTCCCATTACAGTAGCGGGACTGCGGTGGATTTTCACCACTCTTCCCTTGATCTGCTTATCTTTAAATATTTAATTTTCAATCAACAAAATTATAATACATTAGCTGAAAAATTACAATATATTTTGCAATTATTGTTTCTATTGTTTCTATCTTTTCTTTCTCTTTCTTCACTCGATACTCGATACTATATACTCGATACTGTTTTGTTAGTGTAAACTTTAGTGGGGTAGTTAGATAGAAAGAAGAATGTTACTTTTTCTATCTTTTTTAGCTCTTTCTCTTTCTTATTTTCTCAACTCGATACTCGATACTGTTTTAAAATGTGTTTTTTATTAATTATTTTGGTATAATAATTTTAAATGTTTTGGACTTATAAGTGTAGGAGGTCAATTGATAAGATGATAAAAGGTCTAATCCAGGTTTATACCGGTGATGGGAAGGGCAAAACTACCGCTGCCTTAGGTTTAGCTCTCAGGGCAGCAGGCAGGAATATGAAAGTGCTGATAGTTCAATTTATGAAAAAATGGGATTATGGAGAACTTCATTCGGTTAAATTAATTTCCAATATTACTTTAAAAACCTTTGGCACTAAAGAATTTGTCTATAAAGGGAAAGCAAAAAAGATAGATTATGAGGAAGCTGAAAAAGCCTTTTCTTTTGGTGCAGAGGGGATGCAAAGCGGCGATTATGATATAGTAATATTTGATGAACTCAATATGGCACTTTATTATGAGTTATTAGATTTAAAAGAAGTTGTCGAAAAGTTAAAAGGGAAACCCGACGAAGTAGAAGTAGTTATCACCGGAAGAAAAGCACCAGAAGAGATAATAGAAATTGCCGATTTAGTTAGCGAGATGAAAGAGGTTAAGCACCCTTACCAAAAAGGGATAGAAGCGAGAAGAGGAATTGAATATTAAAAAAGAGAAATTAAATAATTTACGAAAAATATTATCTGAAATGGGAAGTGTTTTGATTGCTTATTCGGGAGGAGTGGACAGCACTTTTTTATTAAAAGTAGCCCGAGAGCAATTAGGGGACAAAGTTACTGCGGTAACTGTAAAGTCAGAAATTCACCATCTTGGCGAGATAACTGTTGCAAAGAAGATTGCACAAAAATTTAAAGTGAAGCATCTGTTTATGGATATTGATATTTTATCGAATAAAGAATTTGTCAATAATCTTCCCGAGAGATGTTATATTTGCAAAAAAGAAATATTCAGCCGAATAAAGGAAATGGCTAAAGAACTTAATTTGAATTTTGTGGTAGATGGTTCTAACTATGATGACCTTAGCGATTATCGTCCGGGGATGAAGGCGGTTAGAGAATTAGAAATAAGAAGTCCTTTACAAGAAGCTCTTCTTGGCAAAGATGACATTCGTCTTCTTTCTAAAGAAATGAATTTACCTACCTGGAACAAGCCTTCTAATTCCTGTCTGGCTACTAGGATTCCTTATCAAGATGAGATAACTTTAGAGAAGTTGAAAAGAATAGAAAAGGCGGAAGATTTTATTCATAATCTGGGGATTAAGCAAGTAAGAGTAAGACATTATAATAATTTGGCAAAGATTGAACTAGGGGAAAAAGACCTTCTATTTTTAATGGAAGAAGATTTAAGAAAAAAGATAATCGATAAATTAAAACAATTAGGATTTATCTATATTACCCTTGATTTGCAGGGATACCGAACCGGGAGTATGAATGAAGAATTAAATGAGAAAGCTGAGGACTGATTAATGAATAAAAAAGAGATTGAGAAAATATTACAGCAATTTAAATCCGGTCAGATAGAAATAAAAGAGGTATTAGAGAGGTTAAAGCATTTCCCTTATGATGACCTGGGTTTTGCCAAAATAGATAGCCAGAGGCAATTAAGAAAAGGCTTTCCGGAAGTTATTTTTTGTCAGGGTAAAACCCTGGAGCAGATAACTAAAATTGCAAAACGAATAAAGGAAACCAAAGGTAAAATTGTTGCAACCCGAGCTGCCCCCGGGGTATATCAGGAGATTAAAAAGACTATTCCGGAAGTAACTTACTTTAAAGAGGCCAGAATTGTTGCAGTAGAAGAAAAGAAGAAAATCAGCTCTAAATTTATTTTAGTAGTCAGCGGTGGTACTGCCGATATTCCCGTAGCCGAAGAAGCCGCAGTTATTGCTGAATTGATGGGCAATAGAGTGGAACGCCTTTATGATGTTGGGGTAGCAGGTCTTCACCGACTTTTAACAAATTCAAAAAAATTGTTAACCGCCAATGTTTTAATCGTGGTAGCGGGAATGGAAGGGGCTCTTCCCAGCGTAGTAGGAGGATTGGTAGACAAACCTATAATTGCCGTTCCCACCAGTATAGGTTACGGGGCGAGTTTTAAGGGGTTGTCTGCTCTATTAACCATGCTTAACAGTTGTGCTCCCGGTTTAGCGGTAGTAAATATAGACAACGGTTTTGGAGCCGGCTATATGGCAAGTCTAATTAACCAGTTAAACGAGGTGAAGGAATGAAGATTGCCTATTTTGATTGTTTTTCCGGCATCAGCGGGGATATGACAGTCGGTGCTCTGCTTGATGCGGGATTAAAAATAGAAACATTAGAAAAGGAATTAAAAAAATTAGGTCTTTCCGGTTATCAATTAGAGGTAAACAAAGTAGCAAAAAAGGGTATTTTTGCCACTCAGTTTAAGGTAAAGATAAAGGAAGGAGGAGTGGAGAGAAGGTTTAAAGATATTTTAAGCATCCTTGAAGAGAGCAAATTAGATGAAGAGATTAAAAAGAAAACCAAAAAAATATTTTTTAATATAGCTCAAGCTGAATCTAAAATTCATCAGAAAGATATAGATAAAATCCATTTTCATGAAATTGGAGGACTGGATAGTATTATTGATATTACCTCTGCAGTTATAGGAATAAAAACTTTAGGAATAGAAGAAATACATTCTTCCGCCCTGCCTGTGGGAAAGGGTTTTATTAAATGTGCTCATGGTGTTATTCCGGTTCCTGCCCCGGCTACTTTAGAATTATTAAAGAATATCCCAACTTATAGCGGGGGGATCGAGAGCGAGATGATTACCCCGACGGGGGCAGCAATTATCGGCACCTTGGCTAAAAGTTTTGGAGAAAGGCCTTTGATGAAAATAGAAAGGATAGGATATGGAGCCGGAGAGAAAGAATTTACTATTCCCAATCTTTTAAGGATGAGTATTGGTGAGAAGATATTAAAAGATGAGAATTTAAAAGATGATTATGTTAACGATGAAGCTGTATTGATAGAGACCAATATTGATGATATGAACCCGGAATTTTATGATTATATTATGGACCAATTATTTTCTCAAGGGGCTTTAGATGTATTTTTAACTCCTATCCAAATGAAAAAGAACCGTCCTGCCCATATGCTTAGCATTATTGTATATGAACAAAATCTTAAAGAAATACTGGAAGTATTATTTTCCGAATCCACTACCTTAGGGGTAAGGATAAGAGAAATAAAAAGATTGAGACTGGCTCAGCAGAATTTTATTGCCGAAACAAAGTATGGTAAAATTAGGGTTAAGGTCGGTATTTTTAAAGGGGAAATTAAGAATATTTCCCCTGAATATGAAGATTGCAAGAAGATAGCTAAGCAGCACCAGGTTCCTCTTAAAGAGGTATATGAAGAAGTTAAAAAGGTTGCCTACGACAAATTAGGATTAAGATAGTATCGAGTATCGAGTATATAGTATATGGTGAAGAAAAAAGAGATAAAATTCAGAATTCAGGAGCCTGATCCGTATCTCGCGAATCGTATTTCGACACGAGATTGCCACGCTTCGATAAATCGAAGTTCGCAATGACAGAGAAGGTAATAAACTGACAACTGAAAACTTTAAGTTAATTTTTCTTATCTAAAAACTATAAACTAAGAACTAAAAACCGTGAATTTGTATCTTGTATTTAAAACTAACGACTATTAACTATTCACTAACGACTAATTTAATCGGGAAATCGGGGAATTGATTAATTGGAGGATTTATTTTGTCTGAAAATACAGAAAAGAAAGATAAAGACATAAAAATTGTTGAACTCTGTCGGGTTCCACGTGAAGATGAGGCCCTTGCTATTGAGAGTTTATTGGCGAGCTATAATATTAAATGCATCCTGCAATCAGACATCACACGTTCGATTTATCCTTTTACCATAGATGGATTAGCTGAAGTAAGTATTTTAGTCTCTGATAGGGATCTTGAAAAAAGTAAAGAAATTATTAACCAAAATATTTAACCAGATAACCAACTAACCAAAAGAGAGGTAATTATGTTAAAAGAAATTACTATCCAGACTAATACTCAAACACAGATTTTAGATATAACCGCTCAAGTTCAAAAGATTGTAGAAGAGAGCGGAATTACGGAAGGATTGTGTTGTGTTTTTGTCCCCCATACTACTGCCGGAGTTACTATAAATGAAAATGCTGACCCCAGCGTTAAGCAGGATATAGTTAAGGAGTTAAACAAAATAATCCCTTTTAACGATAATTACAGTCATTTAGAAGGAAACTCCGCTGCTCATATCAAGGCGAGCATTATCGGGTCTTCGGTAAATGTACCTGTGAAAAATAATTATCTCCTTCTGGGAACCTGGCAGGGAATATGCTTTTGCGAATTTGATGGTCCCCGCCAAAGACATTTTTATGTAAAAATAATTTAAATAAACCCGTATCTCGTATCTCGTGAATCGTATCTCGGAAAGAAAATAGAATTCAGGAGCCAGGAGTCAGAATAAAAAGGAAAACTAATGGAAAGTATTACCGGAACTATAGAGAAAATTGTATATCGAAACGAAGAGAATGGTTATGTAATAGCCAAGATAACTGTGGATAAAAATGAAGAAAAATTAGCTACCATTGTGGGGAAGATGGCTTCTATAAACATTGGTGAAACTTGCGATTTGAAAGGGGAATGGGTTAATAATCCTAAGTATGGCTGGCAATTTAGTTTTAGTGATTATCAATTAATTTTACCCACTTCTTTACTTGGTTTAAAAAGATATTTAAGTTCCGGATTAATTAAAGGAGTTGGTCCGGCAACTGCCGATAGGATAGTAAAACAGTTTGGCAATAAAACTTTGGAAGTTCTGGAGAACGACCTCCGGAGACTAACTGAAGTGGAGGGTATTGCTGAAAAAAGAGTGGAGATGATCAGTAAATCCTGGGAAGAACATAAAGAAATTAAAAGAGTGATGATATTTTTACAATCCTATCAGATTACTACCGGATATGCAGTTAAGATTTATAAAACATATGGGAATAAAGCTATTGAAAAATTAAAGGAAAATCCCTACAGATTAGTAGATGATGTTTTCGGTATTGGGTTTAAAATTGCGGATAAGATTGCACAAAATTTGGGCATAGAAGCTAACTCCCCAGCGCGAGTAAAAGCAGGAATTAAATATATTTTAAACGAATTGGCCAATCAGGGTCATTGTTACGGGGTTGTTACTGAAATAATTAAGTACGGAAGTGAATTATTAGAAGTCGAAGAATCGTTAGTTGAAAAAGCTTTAGATGTTTTAAGAAATAACCAGGAGGTTATAGTACAAGAAGATAGAGTATGGCTTCCTCTATATTATTTTGCTGAATTAGGTGTGGCTAAGAAATTAATTGAGTTATTAAAGTTTCCTCAACAGTTAATCAATATAGATGTGCAAAAGAAGATAAAGTATTTAGAAAAAAAGCACCATTTATCTTTTGCTGAAGAACAAAAAGATGCCATCAATAAAGTCCTTCTGAATCGGGTATTAGTATTAACCGGTGGTCCCGGAACGGGTAAAACTACTACTACCTTGGGCTTAATTGAGCTTTTCGAGGAATTAAAGTTAAAAATAATGTTAGCAGCACCTACGGGCAGGGCTGCCAAAAAATTAAGTGAGACTACCGGTATGGAGGCGAAAACTATTCATAGGTTATTAGAATACAGTCCCAAGAGAGGAATCTTTACTAAAAATTCTGGAAACCCCATTAAAACCGATGTAATAATTTTAGATGAGGTTTCCATGATAGATATTTTGTTAATGAGCAGCCTTTTAAAAGCGATTTCTCCCGGTACCATTTTAATTTTAATTGGTGATGTGGATCAGCTGCCTTCTGTGGGTCCGGGGAATATCTTAAAAGATATTATCGATTCTGAAACTATTCCGGTGGTGAGATTAACCAGGATATTTAGACAGGACCAAAGGAGTTTGATCATTGTAAATGCCCATCGAGTTAATGAGGGGAAATATCCTGTCCTTAAAGGAGAAAGAGAAAGAGATTTCTATTTTATAGAAGAAGAAGACCCCCAGGCTGCTGCTCAAGAAATAATTAATTTATGCACTGTCCGCCTCCCCTCCAAATATAGAATAGACCCGGTAAGTGATATTCAGGTCCTTTCTCCTATGTATAAAGGAGAAGCGGGTGCGGATAATTTAAATTATAGTCTGAGAGAGGCATTAAATCCTAAAGGGAAACAGATTAAATATGGAAATCATTCTTTTAGGGTGAATGATAAGGTAATGCAAATTAAAAATAATTACGATAAAGAAGTCTTTAATGGAGATATAGGGAGGATTAAGAACATAGATGCCGAGGAACATATTTTGGAGGTAGATTTTTACGGCAAAAAAGTTCGATATGATTTTTCTGAATTAAGTGAGCTTGTGTTAGCCTATGCTATTACTGTCCATAAAAGTCAGGGGAGTGAATATCGGATAGTTATTATTCCGGTAATGACTCAACATTATTTGCTTCTTCAAAGAAATTTATTATATACTGGAATTACTCGGGCAAAAGAAATGGTGATATTAGTTGGGACTAAAAAAGCCTTATGGATTGCCATTAAAAATAATAAAACATTTCATAGAAACACTTCACTGAAAGAAAGATTAAAAAATAAGTAAAAACAATAAAAAGTTAGACAAGGAGAAATAATTATGGTAAATGAAGAAATTATGAAATCATTAGCTATTAAGACCGAATCAAAGATTGTTCTTTTAGTTGCTGATGGGATTGGTGATTTACCTTCAGAGAATAATAAAACAGTATTGGAAAAAGCTTTTATTCCTAATCTAAATAAATTATCTTCCAAATCTGCCTGTGGGTTAACCGATCCAATATCTTGCGGCATTACCCCGGGGAGCGGTCCTGCTCATCTTTCTCTGTTTGGATATGATCCGATTAAGTATCAGATTGGAAGAGGGGTTTTAGAAGCCCTGGGCATAGGAATGGAACTTACTTCCGATGATTTGGCCTGTCGGGGAAATTTTGCCACTATGGATGAATCAGGAATTATTACCGATCGGCGGGCAGGAAGAATAGCTACAGAATTAAATGAGAAAATTTGTTGGATAATGCAGGATAAGATTAGCCAGATAAGGGGAGCTAAAGTAATAATTAGACCGGGCATGGAACACCGTTTTGTGGTAGTATTTAGAGGAAAAGGTTTGGAAGAAGGTCTTTCTGATGCTGATCCTCAAGTAGTGGGGGAAAAGTTAAAGTATACCGATCCTTTAAGGTCGGAAGCAGGCGAAGCCGCAGAAATAATAAATGAGTTTATAGACAAAGCTATCGAAGTATTAAGGGAACAATCTCCGGCAAATGCTGTTTTGTTGAGGGGATTTGCTAAACATCCCGCTTTGCCTACCATGGGTGAATTATTTAAATTGTCTCCCGCTGCCATAGCTACTTATCCTATGTATAAGGGGTTGGCAAAGTTAGTGGGAATGGAAATATTGGAAGCCGGGGAAACAATAGAGAAAGAATTTAAGACATTAAAGGAAAATTATCAGAAATATGATTTCTTTTATCTTCACATAAAAAAGACTGATAGTTATGGAGAAGACGGAAACTTTAAAAAGAAGGTCGAAATAATTGAAGAGGTAGATAAATATATACCTGAATTGTTAAGCTTAAAGCCGGATGTATTAGTAGTTACCGGTGACCACTCTACTCCGGCAATACTAAAGGGACATAGCTGGCACCCGAATCCTTTTATGTTGTTTTCTAAATATATCAGGGGAGATGAAGTGGAACAATTTAATGAAAAAGAATGTGTTAAGGGAGGACTGGGAAGATTTTCGGCAGTAGATGTCATTCCTTTAATGTTGGCTAATGCCTTGAAATTACGGAAATTCGGAGCTTAATTAGAGAGAAGATTAAAGAATAAATGAATAAATTAGAGGCTTTATTTATTCCGGAAGAGATAAAAAATGTTGAATTAGCTGGCAAGTTAGTAGTAATAATTGATGTTTTAAGGGCCTCCAGCACTATAGTAACTGCTTTAGCTAATGGATGTCGTGGTTTCGTTCCCGTTTTTTCTCCGGACCAGGCTAAGAAAAAAGCGCAGCAATTTGAAAAAGAAAGGGTATTATTGGGAGGAGAAAGAGAGGGAATAAAGATAGAGGGTTTTGATTTAGGTAATTCACCGAGAGAATATAAGAGAGAAGCAGTCAAAAATAAAACAATTATCTTTTCAACTACTAACGGAGTAAAAACATTAGAAATGGTTAAAGGTGCTCACAGGATAATTATTGGAAGTTTTTTAAATTTACAAGCGGTTTGTAATTATTGCACTAATTACCAGGGAGATATTTCAATAATCTGTGCAGGAAAGGAGGGTAAATTTTCTTTAGAAGATGCTGCTTGTGCCGGAATGTTGATTTATTCTTTTAAAAATGCTTTTTCTGATACCTGTCAGGAATCAGATGCTAATTTAACAGCTCGACTGCTCTATGAAAAATTTAGTAATAATATCTTGGAAATATTACGAAAATCTCAACATGGTCGATATTTAGAGAGTATCGGCTTGGCTGAAGATTTAAAATTCTGTTCTCAATTGGATTTTTTTCATATTGTTCCCATTTTTAGAGAGGGAATAATATTCATTAAAAATATTTAATAAAGAAAGGAAAGATTATTTATGAAAAAGAAATTAATGATGATTCCCGGACCCACACCTGTTGACCAGTCTATTCTGGATGCATTGAGCAAAGAGACAGTTTCGCATTTAGACCCTGAATTGGTGAAAACCTTAAAAGAAACTTTAAAGAATTTAAAGGCTGTTGTTATGACTGAAAAAGGTCAGCCTTTTACCATTCCAGGCACAGGAACTTTAGGAATGGAGACAGCCCTGGTTAATTCTTTAAAGAAAGGTGATCGTTTATTAGTAGTTTCTCACGGTTTCTTCGGGAATAGATTTGCAGAAATAGCTCGGGGTTACGGTATAGAGGTTGAAGTTTTAGCTTCCGAGTGGGGCAAGATTGTGGAAGTTGAAAAAATAGTCCAGAAACTAAAAGAGAAAAGTTTTTCTGCTATAACAGTGACTCATGTGGATACTTCTACCGGAGTTTGTGCTCCTTTAGAAGAGGTAGCAGAGGTTATAAAAAGATTCCCTGAAACCTTATTTATTGTAGACGCAGTTTGTGCTACCGGAGGAATTGAAGAACGTATGGACGATTGGGATGTTGATATTATTTTTACAGGAAACCAAAAAGCGATTGGTGTTCCTCCCGGATTAGCTAATTTAGTATTTAGCAAGAAGGCTTTAGAGAGAAGGAATAGCTTGGGAGAAATTTCTGCTTATTATATGGACATTAATCAATGGCTGCCTATTATGCGCGAACCGGGTAGTGGATATTTTTCTACTCATGCCATAAATATGGTCAATGCCCTTCATCAAGGTCTTAAAATTATATTGGAAGAGGGTTTGGAAGAAAGATTTAGAAGACATAGAAGATTTGCCCTGGCTTTCCAAGCAGGATTAGGAAAAATAGGATTTAAAATACTTCCTCCGAAAGAAATAAGGGCTAATACTGTATCAACTGTGTTATATCCTTCGGGAATTGAAGATTTGGCTTTCAGGGAAAAGTTATATGAGAATGGTATCCTGGTCTCTGCTGGCAAAGGTGTATTAGCGGGCAAGCTATTCCGTATAGGGCATATGGGCAACATAACCGAAAATGAAGTGGTTGCAACAATGAGTATTATCGAAAAAACCTTATCTGAATTTAATTACGATTTTGAACTGGGTTCAGGGATAGGAGCTGCCGAAGAAATTTTATTTGAAGAATAAATTTTTTTGGAGTTGGGTGATATTTTGGGAAGAAAAATATTTTTTTGGATACTGTTGATTGTTTATTCCATGGTGATTTTTATTTTCTCTTCCCGACCGGAAGTTGGAGTAGAACAATATTTTTACGGGCAAGATAAAGTGATGCATTTTGTTATTTACGGTATTCATACTTTGCTCTGCCTGTTAACTTTATGTGATAAGATACTGTTATTAAAATTCGTGCAATATTTCTTGGCCTTGATTTTTTCTGTTTTTTATGGGATATTTAACGAGATTTACCAATATTTTATTCCGGAAAGAGAATTTTCTCTGGGAGATATTCTAGCCAATAGCTTGGGTATAATTACTTTTCTTATTTTGGTCTATATTTTCCAAAACAAAAAAGGAAAGAAAATATTCAAAGAGACATTTGATACAAAATAATTAAAAATACATATCTTATAGTTCAGATTAATATAAAATGTAGGTTATAAAATAAAGAAAAGAGATTTCTATATATTAATCAGAGTAATCTAATTAAAATCTGTGCAGTCAACTTCTAATTTAAAAAATAAAAAAAGGAGAAAAAAATTGAAATTACTGAAAAAATTATGTGAGACACCGGGAATTGCAGGTTATGAGGAGAGGATACAGAAAGTTATTAAGGAAGAATTAGAAAAAGTAACTGATGAGGTGAAAATAGATAAATTAGGAAATATTATTGGTATAAAAAAAGCTAAAAAATTATCAGGTAAGCCTGCTCCTAAAAAAGTGATGATTGCGGCACATATGGATGAGATTGGCTTTATGGTCAGTTTTATTGACAAAGAAGGTTTTATAAGGTTTGCTCCGGTTGGAGGATTTGACCCTAAAACCCTAATAGCCCAAAGAGTAGTGGTTCATGGAACAAAGGATATCGGGGGAGTAATTGGCACTAAGCCAATTCATATTTTAAGCGAGGAAGAGAGAAAAAAATTACCCAAAATTAAAGATCTTTTTATCGATGTAGGGATGAAAAAAGATGAAATTTCTAAGGTAGTAAGACCAGGAGATTTTGTTACTTTAGATAGGAATTTTATGGAATTGAATAATAAAATTATAACCGCTAAAGCACTTGATGACAGAGCTGGAATATATGTTATGATTGAGGCATTAAAAAGAATCAAAGATTGTTATGTCGATATATATACTGTGGCAACCGTTCAAGAAGAAGTAGGGTGTAGAGGGGCAATTGTGTCTTCTTTTTCCGTTGAGCCTGATGTTGGCATTGCCCTTGATGTTACTATTGCCTCAGATATCCCGGGAACCAAGGAAGAGGAAGTAGCTACTAGTTTAGGAGGAGGGACAGCCATATCTTTAATGGATTCTCACACTATTTCTAATAAAAAATTAGTTGATTTTTTAAGAAAAATAGCAGAAGAAAATAAAATTAAATACCAGACCGATATATTACTGGGAGGGGGTACTGATGCCGGGGCTATACAAAGGAGTAAATCCGGAGTACCTGCCTGCACTCTTTCTATTCCTACCAGATATATTCATTCAGTTGTGGAGATGTGCCATAAAGAGGACATTGAAAATTCTATCAAATTAATTTGTAGATTTTTAGAAAATGCTCATAAGGGAGAATTCTAAAAACAGTATAAAAACAGTTTATAGTATCGAGTATCGGGTATATAGTGAAGAAAAGAAGAGATAGAATTCAGAAGCCAGTAGTCAGAATCCAGAATAAGATAATATCAAGTATATAGTAAATGGTAAAAATAATATAGAGAAAAGGGTAGGGGCGTATTACATACGCCCATAAAAGACTCGGTACTCAATACTATATACTCGATACTGTCTTAATTGGTCAATTGGTAATCCAGCAAACTGGGTAATTAAATTTAATTGGTAAATTGGAGAATTGGTTCATTGGCCAATTAATTTGCAAATAGAAAAAATATTTAAGAATAATTAGGCAAAGATGCAAAAAAGAGATATTCTATTAAAGATTTTTAATAGTTTATATAACTATTTTGGACCATTGAACTGGTGGCCAGGGGCTACCCCCTTTGAGGTAATGCTGGGTGCAATTCTTACTCAAAATACTTCTTGGAAAAATGTAGAAAAAGCAATTAAAAATTTAAAAAAAGAAAATTTATTAAAACCTTTAAAGCTTTATAATATAAATCAAGAAGAATTAGCGCAATTGATAAAACCTTCAGGTTATTATAATATTAAAGCAAAGAGATTAAAAAATTTTGTAACTTTTTTTATAGAAGAATTTGAAGGTTCTATTGAAAAAATGTTTTTGGGTGATGGTAGAGAGTTAAGAAAAAAATTATTGAACGTAAATGGAATTGGGCCTGAAACAGCAGATAGTATATTATTGTATGCCGGGAAAAAACCATTTTTTGTGATTGATGCTTATACAAAAAGAATATTTTCCCGTCATAAATTAATTTCGGAAGATGCTTCCTATCATCAAATACAGGAATTTTTCATTAAAAATTTAGACAGAGATGTAAAATTATTTAACGAATTTCACGCTCAGATTGTGATGCTCGGTAAGACTGTATGTACCAGCAAGAATCCGGATTGTACTAAATGTCCGATTGGTTTCTTACACGCAATATATCAAATGATATGAAATATAATCAATTTCAAAACAAAGGAGGGGAAATATGTTAGAAATTGTCAAAACAGAGGTGAAATCACTTAACGATTATATCGATATTATAGGAAAGGAGGAAATCGAAAACGTTAAGAAGCTGGCTTTACCTCTAAAAGGGAAAAAAGTAGTACATATAAATGCTACCTCATTTGGAGGGGGAGTAGCAGAGATTTTATCTGCCTTAATTCCTTTAATGAAAGATGTAGGGATAGAGGCTGAATGGCAGGTAATAAAAGGTTCAGATGATTTTTTTAATGTAACCAAGAGTATACATAATGGCTTGCAGGGTATGGATGCCCCATTTACCAAAAAGATGAAAGAAATATTTTTAAAAAATAATCAACTAAATGAAAAATTATTTGAAGGTGAATACGATTTTGTGATAATTCACGACCCTCAGCCAGTGGCAATATTGAATTATCGGCAAGAGAAGAAAGGAAAATGGATTTGGCGATTTCATATTGACCCTACAAGTGCTCAGGAAAAAATATGGCAATTTATCAGACCATTTATAGAAAAACATGATGCTGCTATATTTACTTTAAAAGAATATGTGAAAGATGACCTTAAATTAAAAAATATTGCCATAATCCCTCCAGCTATCGATCCCTTAAGTCCTAAGAATATGGATTTAGATCAGGAAAAGATTGAAAATATTGTAACAAAATATAAAGTAGATCCAAATAGACCAATTATAACTCAAGTTTCCAGATTCGATCCCTGGAAAGACCCTCTGGGGGTTATCGATATGTACCGGATAGTAAAAAAAGAGATAAAAGATGTACAATTGGTCCTTATTGCTTCTATGGCCAATGATGATCCAGAGGGCTGGGAATATTACGAAAAAACTGCCCGACATGCTGGTGAAGATTACGATATTCACCTCCTATCCAATTTAAACGGAGTAGGGAATTTAGAGGTTAATGCCTTTCAGAGAGCTTCAGATGTAATTATTCAGAAATCCTTAAGAGAAGGATTTGGATTGGTAATTACCGAGGCATTATGGAAGGGGAAACCTGTAGTAGCGGCCAATGTAGGTGGTATTCCTTTACAAGTAGATAATCGCCGCACAGGATTTTTAGTTGGTGATATTTCTGAATGTGCTGAAAAAGTTATTCATCTTTTAAAAGATTCAGAAATTGCAAATAAGATGGGTACTTCAGGGAAGGAATATGTTAGAAAGAATTTTTTAATTACCCGCCTGCTAAAAGATTATTTAAGTTTATTTAATAGTCTATAAAGTAGATATCGAAAGTTAAAATAAGCAATTTTTTAGATACAAATTAAATCAATAGTTCCTAATTTACTCCTCATTTTTTTGATTTTAAAAAAAATTGAAAAAATTTTTTAAAAAAAGAAGGATTTTTTATATAAGGTGTAGAATAATAAAATAAGATACTTGCTTCAGTGAAGAAAGTATCTTATAATATATTTAAAAAAAATAATATGTCAGGATAGATGGTAAAAATATTTAAATATTATGGATAATATTCGTCGAGGTAACAAACAATTAATTAAGGAATTAAATAGAGCTATTGTAATTAATACAATTCTAAATTACGGGCCAATTTCTCGGACCAGAATCTCTGAGTTTACTGATTTAGGGTTATCTACCGTTTCTAATATCGTTGCAGATTTAATTAAGAAAGAACTCATATACGAAACAGGAGAAGAAGAATCCAGCGGAGGGAGAAGGGCAATCCTGCTTGAATTTAATTGCAATGATAGATTTGTTCTGGGAATAAAAATTGGTTTAGACGGCATTATTATCGGATTAGTTAATATGAAGTCAAAAATTTTAGACCAGCATTTTATCCCCAGTCCGGTTAAAAGTAGTGAGAAGATAGTGCTTGAGGTTTTAATAAAAGCAATACGAAATTTTATCAATAAAAACCATGTTAAAGCAGAAAAAATAGTTGGTTGCGGAATCGGTGTTTCTGGGTTAGTGAATCAAAAAGAAGGTATTTTAGTATTTTCTAAGATATTAGGATGGAAAAAAATAAGATTTAAAGAATTTCTCGAAAAGGAATTTAATTTTCCTATATTTATAGATAAAGATGTAAATGCACTAACTTTAGCAGAAAAACGTTTTGGAGTAGGTAAAAAAATAAATAATTTTATTTGTATTACTATCGGAAAAGGTGTGGGAGCCGGAATAGTAATTAAAGGGGATATATATCACGGAAGCTACGGTGGAGCTGGAGATTTCGGTCATATAATTATAGATAAAGATGGTCCATTATGTTATTGCGGAAAAAGAGGTTGTTTGGAAGCTTTTTCTTCAGATCAATTTATTATCAATAAAATTAAAGAAGCTTTATCTACCCAGCAGGATACTATAATAGAAGATTTTTTAAAAAAGAAAGAGGATTTAGATTCTATCACGGTTGATACAGTTCTTAAGGCTGCTCAGAAAGGGGATATTATCTCAAAGAATATTTTTCAAGAAGTGGGAAAAAATTTAGCCATGGGGATAGTAAGCATTATTTCTCTTTTTGACCCTGAATTAATTGTAGTGGGTGGAGAAGGAGTCAAAGCCGGTGAATTAATTTTTCCAACTTTGCGAAAAGTAATTAGGGATAATTTTCCTTTTAAAAAAGAAATTAAGATTGTTTCTCTCCAACCCGGAGAGGAGGGGTGGATCATTGGAGCAGCTGAGTTAGTATTAAGTGAAGTTTTTAAAACCCCTATTTTTAAATCTAAAGGAAAAGTGGCTATAAAATCTGCCTTTCATTGGTGAAAAACTAGCGTAGAGCGTAGAGCGTACAGCGTATAGCACTTAGAAATACAGTAATGAGTAATAAGAAAAGATTCAATGCAAACGTAGGAGTTTGATTCGTCGAACCCGCAAAAAAATACCAATTTTTTGTCATTACGAGAGAGTGAAACGACTGAAGTAATCTCAAAGGCGGATTGCCGCGCTCTGATAAACCAGAGTGCGCAATGACAGAGTATATGATAAATTAATAACTGATGACTTAGAATCTAAAAACTAACAACTGTAAACTGAAAACTTGTATTTATAACTAAATACTAACGGCTATCCACTATCGACTATATTAACCAGCTAACTAAGTAACTAACTCACCAAAGGAAGAGGAGGTGTTGTGCATTAGAAATAAAAGATCGAGAAGAATGTATTTTTAAAAAATAAAGGAGGAAAGAAAATGTTTAAGAAATTTACTTTGATTTTAGTATTAAGTGTGTTGTTAATTTCTTTGGTTTCTGTTTTTGGTTTTGCTGAGAAGCTTACACTTATAGGACCTTGGGCTGGCGCTGAACAGGCAGGATTTATGCCAGTTTTAGAAGCATTCACCGAAAAAACAGGAATAGATGTCGAGTACAAAGTCTATAGGTTTGAAGATCTCGTTACCATGCTCCCTGCTCAATTTGCTGCAAAGAAAACTCCAGGTGATGTTATATTCATGAGTGGTACTGAATGGATGGTGAAAAATGCAAAACATCTTGCTGATCTTAGCGATGTGATCAACGAAGGAGATTTTGTACCCGGAACTTTAGTATCAAAAGTTGATGGAAAGTTATTAGCAGGAACTTTTACTGGGAAGATTAAACCGGGATTTTGGTATAGTAAATCCTTTTTCAGTAAAAATGGTCTAACTGTTCCTCAGACATGGGATGAGTTAGTAACCTTGTTGCAGAAGATAAAGATGATCCCAGGTATCGAGGCTCCTATAGCAAGTGGTGATGGAACTGGTTGGCCACTTTCCGATGTTACCGAGCATTTCTTGGTTAGTTTTGGAGGTCCAGATCTGCAAAAAGATCTCATTGCTGGTAACATCAAATGGGAAAGTAATATAGTCAAAGGAGTATTCGAAAAACTTGTATTCTTGTTGAAAAGTGGATACTTCAGTGAACCGGCGGAATGGACGACAATATTAAAACAATGGGAGAAAGGTGAATATGCACTCTACTTTATGGGAAGCTGGATCACCGGAATGGTAGGCAATCCTGATGACTTAGGAGTTTTCTCATTACCGGGATGCGAAGGGATGGTCTTTGGTCCTGACTATTTCAATGTTCCAATCTATTCTAAGAATATAGAAGATACTAAGAAACTTGCTGCATTTCTGTCCGGAAAAGAAGGACAAACAGTTTCAGCAAGCTTAGGGGGGCATATTGCTACAAATCTCGGTGTCCCAGTCGAAGTTTATCCCACAGTAGATAGAGGAGTTGCTGAACTATTAAAAGGAGTACAGAGTCTTCCAGATCTTGATGATACAGTAGGCGGAGAATTTCAACCAGCATTTTGGGATCAACTTAAACTCCTCTGGGTTAAACCCAATAGACTTGATGATGTTCTTAAAGTTTTAGATGAAAAGATGCCATAAGGAGAAACAAGAATGCACAGAAAAGCAACTTTTACCCATTTAGCTATTTTTATTTTGCCCGCACTATTGTTGATCTGTGTCTTTGTTTTTTATCCTTGCTTAAGAACTATATCGCTAAGTTTTTTCTCGGAAGGTAAATTTTCTTTACATAATTATTACGAAGTTCTTAAGAGTAGAGACACCATAAATTTAGAAGGGTTCTCCAAGGGTTTTCCCTTGGGGACCCTTTTACACAATTTACTTTGGATTACTATACATTTACCTCTTACTATCTTTTTAGGGCTTTTTCTTGCCGTATATCTAAAAAATGTTAAAGGTGGTTCCATTATAAAATCTATTATATTCTTGGGAATGGTAATGCCTATGATTACCGGTGGAGTCTTGATAAGATTTATATTCGATAAAAATATTGGTATAGTCAATGAATTCTTGAAACTTTTTGGATTTATACCTAAGACCTGGACTGCTTACCCTGAAACAGCACTTTTTTCTCTTATATTTGGGTCAGTCTGGTTGTGGGCAGGTTTTAGTATGATTTTATACTCTGCTGGGTTAGAGACTATTCCCAAAGATCTTTATGAAGCAGCACAAATAGATGGAGCATCATCTATGAAAATGTTTTTCAAAATAACTATACCTCTTCTTAAACCTATAACTATAGTAGTAGTAACTATGACCTTACTATGGGAATTAAAGATTTTTGATATTGTATATGTAGCAACTATGGGTGGACCAGGAAGTGCTTCTAATGTTTTAGCCTTGCAAATGTATACTTATGCCTTTAAGGCATTGAATTTTGGAAAATCTTCTGTAGTGGCTGTATTTCTTGCTGTGATTGCTTTAGCGGTAAGTATTCCTATGGCGAGATCGGCAGGTGAGAGAAGATGAAAATCAAAACTTATAAAAAAATTATTCATGATAGCTTGGCATGGATTATAGCATTTATCTGGATAATCCCATTTCTTGGTTTGTTAATGGCTGCCATAAGGCCCATGGATGAATTACTTCATGGTTGGTGGAATTTAGAAACTTTAAATCTAACTTTTAAAAATTTTATAGGAGCTTGGAATCATTCAAATGTTCCCTTAGGTCAAGGTACGGTAAATTCTTTGCTTATTGCTGTCCCGGCTACCGTAATTCCCGTACTTATAGCTACTATGACTGGGTATGGTTTTTCAAGGTATAGATTCCCTGCCAAGAGGAGTATATACATACTCATCATTCTCATGCTTGCCCTACCCCAGCAGATGATAGCAGTGCCTATATTTGGCATAATGAATAAGCTTGGATTGATTAATAATTATTTTGGCTTGATAATAGTTCACACTGCTTGGGGTCTTCCCTGGATAACGTTTTTTATGAGGAATTTTTTTACCACTCTTCCTGTTGAAGTAGAGGAAGCCGCGAGAATAGATGGTGCTTCAGATGTAAGAATATTTTTCAATATAGCTCTTCCTATTGCTACTCCAGCTATAGTTTCAGCAGCTTCTCTTCAATTTACTATGGTTTGGAGTGATTTCTTTCTTGCATTAATACTTATGTATTCTCCTGAGAAACTTCTTGCCACACAAAGGATTCCCTTAATGCGGGGAGTATATTTCGTTGATTGGGGACTTCTAGCGGCTGCATCTATTTTGCTTATGCTTGTGCCAATATTGGTGTATACATTCTTACAGAAATATTACGTTAAAGGAATGATAGGTTGGTCATCAAAATAGAAAGAAGAAGAGAATAACTTTTAGTTCTCTTTTTGGGGTTATAACGCTATTTTGTAAAAGGTATTTTGGCGGGGTCAGTGAAGGGATAGAAATTAATTGGACAATTTACTAATTGCCCAATTAATTTAGTTACCCAGCTACCAAGTCTCCCGGTCTGCCAGTCATCCGGTCAATGTAACACACAATACGTCTCTACTTCTTTTTTCCAAACTTGCAACTTGCAACTTGCAACTCGAAACCCGTAACTTATTACATATTTTACATTACTCATCACTGTATTTCTAAACGCTCTACGCTAAACGCTATCCGCTTTTCCTTTACTATATACTCGATACTGTTTTTACGCGATACGAATAAAATACTTGCAGAATCCCCTACAATTTTATAAAATAAATAATATAAATTTATTGTTAAAATAAAAACAAAGCAAAAAGTTTTCTTCTCACTGTATTTTATTATTTTATTCAGGAGAAAAATTATGAACGAAGAGAGCTTTAAAAAAGAAATCCTTGATTTTGAAGATAAATACCTTTCTCCTTATGCTGCGAAAAATTGTGAAGCCAGAAGAGAGCGCGAGACATCTCATCCCTTTAGAGGTCATTATTCAAGAGACCGAGATCATATATTATACAGTGGTTCATTTCGAAGATATATAGGGAAGACTCAGGTTATATATTTTGCCGCCAGTTTTGACGAACAGTTGTCTAATCGGAGCATCCACACTTTACAAGTTTCTCAAATAGCCCGTACCATTGGGAAAGCTTTAAAGTTAAATCTTGATCTTATTGAAGCTATTGCTCTTGGGCATGATTTAGGACATGCTCCCTTTGGACATGATGGAGAGGAGATTCTTCAAGAAATTTGCCAGGAGAAGAATATTGGCATATTTTTTCATAATATCCATAGTCTTAGAATAGTCGATAAACTTGCCGATGCCTGTAAAGGGATGAACTTAACCTTTCAAGTAAGAGATGGAATTCTCTCTCATGATGGTGAGATTAACGAGAAATATCTAAAACCGGATCGAAATAAAACCGAAGCTAATTTAATAGATTATTGCCAGAAAAAATCTCAAGGAGAACAACTTCATATAATTCCTGCAACTTTAGAGGGATGTGTTGTCCGAATGTCAGATGCAATTTCATATATAGGGCAGGATTTTGAAGATGCGATACGAATAGGTATTTTAAAAAGAGGTGAATTGCCAGAAGGAATTAAGGAAGAATTAGGGGAAAGCAATACAGCCATTATAAATTCCCTGGTAACTAATATCATAATTAATTCCCATAATTGTGATGAGATAATTTATTCCCCTAATATTGCTGATAGAGTTTTTGAATTGAAAAAATTTAATGCGGAAAGGATATATAAAAATCCAAGATTAAAAGCAAAAAAGACGAAACTGAGAACTTCCTTTAAATACTTGTTTGACAAATTTCTTAATGATGTTAGCCGAGGTGATAAGGATTCTCTAGTTTTTAAAGAGTGGATTTTTAATAGGGGTAAAAATAAGGGAGCAAATTATGTAAACAGTAATTTACCTGAGCAGGTTGTGATAGACTATATTGCTTCTATGACAGATAGGTATTTTAATGATACCTATATAAAATATAAAAAATAATTTTATTTTAACTTTATTTAATTTTTTATTAGAAGGAGTAAAGTAATATGCCTGATAGAATTGAGGTTGTGCAAGGTGATATTACCAAACAACAGGTAGAGGCCATAGTTAACGCAGCCAATAATTCCCTTCTTGGCGGCGGGGGAGTAGATGGGGCTATTCTATTCACCGTGCAGCTGGCCCTGAGCTTTTAGAAGAATGTCGTAAGTTGAAAGGATGCCCAACCGGAGAAACTAAGATAACTCGAGGTTATCGGTTACCGGCTAAATGGGTGATTCATACTGTAGGCCCTGTCTGGAGAGGTGGAAATTACAAAGAAGATGAGTATCTTGCTCAATGTTATCAGAGTTGTTTTACCTTAATAGAAAAACATCAGCTTAAAACAGTGGCTTTTCCTTCAATAAGCACCGGGGCATACAGGTTTCCCTTGAAGCGCGCTACTAAAATTGCTATCACCAAGACTGTAAATTTTTTAAAGAGAAATAACTTTGTAGCAAAAATTATATTTGTATGCTTTAATAATAGAGTATATGATTGTTATATAAGTGATTTAAAAATTACTCAATAAGTATATATACTTATTTCATATATAGTGTATAATATATAGTATAAGAGAATAAAAGAGAAAAAAAGTAAGGGTAGAACTTGTATCTGCATTTAATACTAACGACTATTCACTATTCACTAACGACTAATTTAATTATATAATTGTTTAAGTATGATAAATTTTATTGTAAGGGGATATTAGAGATCTTGCCAAAGAAAAAATACTACTATTATTCTCATCACCATACTTCTTCCTACAAAAAAAGAAGAGCAAAAAAAATAAAAATGATTATTGTTGGTCTATTTATTCTATTGCTAACTACGGGAACAATTTATTTTAAGATTCTTCCACTGTTTTCCGCAAAACAAAGCAGCGATACCTTTCCTGCTTCAGAAGAAATATTGAAACCAGTAGTTGCAGAGGTTGCAGAGGAGGAAGAAAAGGGTCTTGATATGCTTGCACAAGAAATATCTCCTAAGGTAAATATAGAGGAAGAGAAAGAAGAGGAAGAAGTAATTACCATTGATGGCAATCTACAGGCTGGAGATACCCTTTATGAATCTTTAATTAGAAAAGGAATTTCTGCTGCTGAGATACTTAGTTTACAAGAAAAAGTTAAGTCTGTGGTAGATTTTAACTATCTACCGGTTGGCAGTGAATATTCTTTAAAGTATAATCCGGAGGGAAAAGTAACAGAATTTACTTATAAGCCCAATCCCATTGATATTTACTGTATAGATATTCCCACCTCTGATTCAGAAGATTTAAAAGTAACTAAAGAAGAAGTTTGCACAGAAGTTGTTCGGCTTGAAGGGAAGATTGAATATTCTCTTTATGAATCTATGTTAGAGTGTGCAGATTCACCCCAATTAGCCCTGCAGTTAGCAGAGATATTTGCCTGGCAGATCGACTTTCTTACTGAATGCCGGGAGGGAGATACTTTTAATATTTTGGTAGAAAAACAGTATAGAGGAGATTTTTATCGTTGGGGTAAGATACTTGCTGCTCGATATGAGGGGGAACTTTTGAGTGAACATACCGCCATTCTGTTTGAAGACCCTGCCGGGCATATAGATTATTATACCGAAGAAGGGAAATCGTTAAGGAAGGCTTTTCTGCGAGCTCCCTTAACCTATAAATATATCAGTTCTTATTTTTCTAAAAACCGTTTACATCCAATCTTGAGAATTTGGCGTCCTCATCTGGCTATCGATTATGCTGCTCCTACTGGGACCCCGGTTTCCACTATCGGAGATGGGACGGTAATTTATGTTGGTTGGAATGATGGTTACGGAAATTATATTAGAGTTCGCCATCCTAATAATTATGTAAGTGGTTATGGTCATCTTTCCCGTTTCGCCAAAGATTTAAAAAATGGTCAGAAAGTGAAACAAGGTGAGATAATAGGTTATGTGGGATCTACTGGCTTGTCTACAGGTCCGCATTTAGATTTTTCCATCAGTGAAAACGGAGATAGGGTAGATTTTTTAAAGCTTAAACTGCCGGCAGCTTCTTCAGTTGATTCCCAGTATCTTACTAAATTTAACGAAGTAAAGGACAAACTACTTAGTGATTTAAAAAACGGTGGAAAATTAGATTTAAATATAGGATTAGGTAATCAGCAATCCGTAAATTTAGAAGGGGAACAATCAGGAAAATAAAATGTTACCGATTTCCCCCCATCATAAATCTTCCCTGACCTTGTTGCCAGGGTCTGATTTCCATTGCCTCAAAATTATTATCGTTTATTAGTTTACCAATAAGTTTTATTTTTAAACCGGTTGCAGGGGTTATTTTTCCTTTCCAGATAACTTTACTGGCCTCGATTTTCCAGCGGTTATTATCTAAATCCATAAGTATAAAATTATTTTCAGGAAATCCTATTTCTATAATTGTCCCCGCTAAAAGCCCTCTTTCAGGTTTCATCCATTGTTCTTCACAAGAATAAACCAATCTGTTGTAATAAGGAATTTTTTCTGAAAAGACATTTTCTAATCTTTCACTAAAGCCATTAAAATAAAGACCGGTTCCTAAAATAATGCTAATTATCAAACTAATTAAGAGGATTGATATAAATTTGAATCGATAACCTCTTTTGGTGTGAATGAAATTATAGTAAGTTACTCCAGTAAATAGGATTAGAAATATTAACCAGAGATAGGGTAAATTTACAAAGACAGTTTTTAAAAAACTATCTCCAATATAATGATAGATATCCCAATCAAGTTGCTTGATGATAAATAGAACCATGCCAAAGGCGAAACTACCCAGGATTATCGAAATTCCGAATATCGACCAGATAAAATAATTTTTAGTTATAAAATACCAGCGGGGTTTTGGTATAATATTATTATCTTTTATTTTTTTAAAAACTTTACCACTTATATTTTTCATATTTTTAAAATTTAATATCCTCCTTTTCTAATCCTTGTTTAAGAGATTTTTTAGCCCGGTTTATCAGAGTAGCTATAGTGCCCATAGGTTTATGTAAAATATCGCTTATCTCCTGATAATCCTTTCCTTCCATAAATTTTAAAATTAATACATCTTTGTATTTTAAAGGAAGTTGATTAATTATTTTTAAAATCTGTTTATAAGTTAATTTATGAAGGCTTGTATTTTCTGCATCTAAAGTAGATTCCAATATGTTATTTAAATCTTTATCTTCCCAGGAAACTGTTTGAGGACGCACTTTTTTCTTTCTAAAGGCACTAATGGTAGTATTGTGAGCAATGCTATATATCCAGTTAGAAAATTTAAAATTTAAATCAAAATCATTTAAGTTTTGGTAAGCCTTGATAAATACTTCCTGTAAAATGTCTTCTGCATCTTCTCTGCTTATATTAGATATTTTTAAAATATAATTAAGGAGCTTGGTTTCATAACGTTTCATCAGACATAGATAGTAATCCTGATTTTTCAAAGTCAGGATTACTATCTGTTCATCAGTTTTATTAATACACTCCGAGCTTGTAACCATAATTTTTAGTTCTTTCCACTTTTTGAGACTTGCAAATATTATCTTTCTTTTTCCCTTTAAATATAGATAGATAATATTTTAAATGCCAGAGAGCATGAAATACACCTAATAGAGCCATAACAATAGAAAATTCCACATGCCAGAATAAAAAGTTAAAATTAATGGACCTAAACCAATCGTAATCTCTAATAAATACCAGAATCATCCCCGTTCCGGCTGAACCGATAAAACTGATTAGCAAGAGAACGTTCCAAAATTTCTTTTCTTTGCACGAACTTATCTCTAATTTTCGAGCCAGGAATTTACCGCCAAAATATATTAGCAGAGATACAAAAAAGATTTCTAAAAAATTATAATCAGGTAGTGAT
>Ga0315546_1000368_pt1 | contig 33127 bp, 28 predicted proteins | sample SalMarSW160170MG_FD_203833 | JGI IMG/M metagenome (GOLD analysis project Ga0315546, IMG submission 203833) | Salt marsh sediment microbial communities from the Plum Island Ecosystem LTER, Massachusetts, United States - Salt Marsh Sediment SW1601-170 ...
AATTTCGCTATTTTTAAATCATTATGAAAATAACGCATTTCGCTTAAATTCCTGGCTGATACGGCAGGGGAGTGACTGGTTTTAAACCTGCATGGGCTGGATGAAGAAGGCTGGGGACCTGTGAGTGTGGAATACCTGGATGGACTATTGGAAAAACTGGTGAAAATTGATTACCTTGATGTCCTTCCTGCCGTTTTGGTAATTGATAAATATGCGTTTTAAGACCATTACCTTACAGGCTATTTATAAATGTATTCGAAAATCTAAAAATTATTGTTATGAAAACTAAAATTATATCAGCTTACACTTTAATCCTTAGTTTTGTGCTTTTATCTGGCTGCAGTTCAAATCAAAATGAGCTGACAGAATTAGAAAAAGCCGAAGGATGGCAATTATTGTTTGATGGTGAAAGCCTCGATAACTGGAAAGCATATAATGCTGAAGGGACAGGCAGCTGGCTGGTCGAAGACGGCCTTTTGGCGGCAAGTGGTACCGGCAGTGACAGTGATGGCTATATAATAACAAGAAAACAGTACCATAATTTTAACCTGAAATTTGAATGGAAGATAGCACCGGAGGGTAACAGCGGTGTACTGTACCATGTTATTGAATCTGAAAATTTCAGTACACCTTACCTCACAGGCCCTGAATACCAGCTTGTGGATGATGTGGGTTTTCCGGAGGAGCTTGAAGAATGGCAGAAAACAGGTGCTGACTATGCCATGTATGTACCAGATGTGGAAAAAAAGAAACTGAATCCCGCAGGTGAATGGAATTCATCAAGGATCGTATTCGATAATGGTCATGTGGAACACTGGCTCAATGGTGAGAAGATACTTGAGTTTGAAGCGTGGACAGACGAGTGGTTTGAACTGAAGAACAGCGGTAAGTGGGAAAATGCTCCTGAATATGGCCTGTCATCCGTCGGGCATATCAGCCTGCAGGACCATGGCAGCAGGGTGTGGTTCAGGAATATGAAGATAAAAGAACTGCCGAAAAAGGAAAGCCCCACAGTAGAGCTTTTCAACGGTGAGGATCTCAGTGGGTGGATAAAATATGGAAATGAGATGTGGTATGTGGAAGATAGCCTGCTGGTATGTGAAAGTGGCCCTGAGGAGCAATACGGTTACCTGGCAACAGAAATGTATTATAAGGACTTTGATCTGTCCGTCGATTTTAAGCAGGTGTCAGACGGTAACAGCGGCATATTCTTCAGGTCTGTTTTTAAAGGCACAAGAGTAGCGGGCTGGCAGGTTGAGGTAGCCCCAAAAGGCCATGATTCAGGTGGTATATATGAATCATACGGCAGGGGATGGCTCAACCAGATACCAGATGAGAAAGAAAACATCCTGAAGGAGGGTGAATGGAATACAATGCGGGTAAAAGTAGTTGGTTGTGAAGTCACCACCTGGCTTAACGGACAGGAGATGACTCACCTGGATGATCCACTGATTGGGAAAGCCAACGGAAGGATAGCACTTCAAATACATGACGGAGGAGGCATAAAAGTATTGTGGAAGAATCTGGTAGTAAAACCATTATAATGTTAGGTTAAAAATCCTGTAAAAAGCATTATCCAACTCCAAGCTTTCCTGATTTCTCGAGTTCATCGGCAACATATTTCAATTCTAAGGATTCCAGTGCTTTCCGTGTTGGGTATCCGGTTGTGGGATCCCATTCGAGAAGGTTGTAAAACAAGGTTTTAAATTGTTCAAATTGTTGCTTGTCAATGTTTCTATTCGTATAGCCGTAATAGTCCCATTTTCCATTTTTTCTCCCTGGCATAAAGGCATTTGGAACATCGATTGCAGTTCCGGGCTGATTATAAATAAAAGGAGCGAAATGCACCATGTCCCTATGACGACCCTGGAGGGTCCAGATGGCATGATCAAGATTCCAGATTTTCTTCCCCAGGTTGATTCCATCCAGGAAGGTCATTCCCTTACCCGTAACTGCATTTAAAAACCTGGGTTCTGCCTCACCGGTCGATCCTATATTCCCCGGTGCATATTGATTGAAGAAATCAGGCCATCTCCAGTCACAGAACAGGGCAGATTGTTTCCAGAATCTGGTGTAGTACCTGTGCCAGGCAACAAGCATTGCCATGTTCTCGGAATAGATATTTTCATCACTGAAGTCGAGCATCGACATATTGCCCTGAAATGGTTCCATCTTATCCGTAATTATTTTCACCACTTCTTCTGCTTCTGCCATGGGTGTTCCTCCATACAATTTTGCAATTGAGGCATCCCACTTCAGCCAGTCGAGACCGTGTTCATTAATATCCCGGTCACCCAGTATTGTTCCGTAACCCCAATAAACCTGTGCACGAGGTTCTTTATGGATCGGCAGTCCCCAGTACGGGAACATTAAGATACCACTCGTCAGGTCTTCTTCCAGTCGTCCCCACTTATCCGCTGCCCTGACGAATCCTCCGCTTATATCCTTTCCGAATTCACTATTATTTCCCTTTCCGTCGTCTCCATATGCAACCATTTTTACAAACTGCTCAACAAACTGGTAGCTTCCATAATCTCCAAAATCTAGGGGACATTCCGGGATATTTCCGGAACGCAAGACTCCATACTGATTTAGCAGCACCAGGTACAAAAGCCCGTATATCACTTCAACAGCATTCAATCCATATTGATTTATCAGGTCGCTGGCCATCCGCTGAATATCCAGTGTTCTTGCATCCCAATAAAAGACCGTGGCAAAACATGATGCTTCATTGCCCAATTTATCTTTGTATCTTGCACGGCATGCTGAGTGACAACCGACACATGCCTGGGGCCTGTGATCGATCTGAGGCGTAGCTGAACCCGGTGGATTTCCATAGATGAGGCCGGGTGATGGTGGACTTTGAAACATGGTTCCACCACTCCGCAACCGTTGAAGGTTAAAAGCATAATTTTTCTTCTGCCATAGCCTGGCACCTATCAGTGCGTTTGGATCATGAACATCAATATCACCTGTTCCGATAACGCTGATTGCTTTCAGGTTCTTTGAACCCCAGATTGCCCCAAATCCTCCCTGGCCTGCTGCATTCCCTGCATCATGTATGAGACATGCTACTTTGCTCAGCTTCTCCCCAGCAGGACCAATAGTAAGCACTGCCGGTTTCTGGGTTGTTCTTTTAGGATTCTCATCATCACTCAGATTACTCCAGTTAACGGGAATCTGTTTTCCCATTACCTCACCCCATATCATTTGCTGTGTTGTCCATGTATCCATTCCCCATAATTGACCGGCTGTACAAATCTTTACTTTTTCATTGCGGATATCCACCCAGACCGGTTTATCTGCCTTTCCTTCAATCACAATCCCATCCCAACCTGCAAATTTCAACATGGCTCCAAACCGCCCTCCGAAATTACTTCTTGTATACCAACCAACAGGATATGACTGTACACCGATTGTCTGAACTTCAGTCCTTCCAGAAGCTGCAGGGGCCAATGTCCCTGTCAGGGGAGACGTCATAATAGTAACGACATTAGAAGGATCAAATCCGTTAATTGTCTTGTCCTTTACAATGTCCCAGAAAATTGCCGATCCCATTCCATGGCCTCCAATCCACTGTTCATACTGTTTGGTCTCTATAACGGAGATTTTCCTGTCTGATAGGTTTATTCTTAATATCTTTCCAGTCCAGCCATTCATTCTAAAGTCTCCTGATTTTGATTAATAATTCATTTTGTAGGATAACCCAGCATTCCCCAGGCAGGTCCCCTGAGATTTACCTTATAGCCCTTATCGCCTGTTTGTTCCGGTATCTTTTTAGTAAATGTTATTGCGCCGACCGGGCAGACTTCCACGCAACATTGTTTCCCATCGGGTCCTCCTTTTTCATCCCAATATGGGGTATCCAAACACAGGTCGCAAATCTGTGCACGAACCTCGTTGAAGTTCCAGATGGCCCGGCTGGGCAAGTGAGGACAAGCTTCGACACAGCTTAAGCAGCCGATGCACTTTCCCTTATCAACCCTTCTGATATTCTTGTTCTCTGTGTCAATATGAAGTGCACCTGAAGGACATGCCTCAACGCATTTTGGTTCCGTACATTGCCTGCATTGTTCAAGTATCAGATCTTCCGGAAATCCCTCGAATGAATCCTGTATCACCTGAATCCTCGCCAGCGAGAGATTCTCTTTGCCTTCATGAACCAGGGAGCACGCCAACATGCAGGAAAGGCATCCCTGGCATTTCTTCGTATCCACAAGCAGATATCCTCCCGAGGCTTGAATTGCTAACACCGTTTTATTGATGCAAGCCATCCCGGGGATGGATCCTACAACAATCGATCCGACAGCCACATTTTTTGTAAGTTTCAGAAAATCCCTGCGGGTATATTCGGAATCCCTGTCACCTCCCTTTCCATTTCCAGGTTTTTTCATGATTTTATCTTTTTATCAAATCCAGTCAGCCAACGGGTAACAATTTATGCATTAATCTATTATTAATCAAAAACAATCCGGATGTATATAGACAGGATCCCCGGAACTGCTATTGATTAGACATATATAGTTAAATTGTATATTTTCACCAGTGATGGGTTTAATAAGTATAAGTCAAACTTAATGAATCAGTTAAATATATGACAATGGAGTGAACTGACCATTAATATTAGATGTTTATTACAACCAAAGTATTATTCTAACATTTATTTATTTAATTTCATGCCAGCAATCTGTTGTTAAATCTAAAAGTTATTATTATGAGAAGTCTGAAAGCAATAATCCTTACCCTGATCGTAATAATGATATGCTTTGCCTGCAAAAAAGATGAGCAGTCTGAAAGATTCAAACTTCTTACAAGCCATGTCTGGGTATCCGATAGTCTTCTTGTTGACGGAGAAGATGCGAGCGGTCCCGGCGGGAAGCTTGAAAAGTTTGTCGGAGATGCCGAATTCAAGGTGGATGGAACTGGATATTTTGGCCAGTATGAAGGAACCTGGTACTTTTCCAACAGCGAAACCGATATAACAATTACTTCAAATTCACTTGCATTCCCACTTACCTCAAGAATTGTCGAACTCACTCAATCAGATTTCAAAATTATAACTAGCTTTCCATCAGGGATTCCAGGAGTAGATTTAGCCATCAGGATCACCTTTAAAGCTAAGTGATGTGAAAACCAATTACCTTTCACTGATTTCAATGCTTATACTTGCCGGGGTTTCTGCATTTCCAGTCCATGGGCAGATAAAGGGAAAAGTATACGATGCCACTACAATGGAATCACTGCGAGGGGTTCATGTAATTTATGGTAATGTTGCAGGTACGGTCACCGACAGTGATGGACTATACTCATTTTCGGTCGGGCCGGGAAGGGTGGAGGTTTCATTCAGGTTTGTAGGATACGGATCTGTCACAAGAGTGTTAAATATTATTGAAGGAACTCCGATTCAGCTTGATATTGGTATGGTCCCATTGGTAAGTGAGATAAACGAGATTGTTGTTAGCGCAGGGAAAGCCGGTCAGAAGATTTCGGAGCTCACAGTTTCAATGGATATAATAAAGCCATATATGATAACTGAAAATCATATTATTAATGCAGAGGAGATACTAAATAAAACACCCGGTATTGAAATAATGGATGGACAGGCATCAATCAGGGGAGGCAGTGGATACAGTTATGGAGCAGGCAGCAGGGTACTTGCCCTTATCGACGGGCTACCGATCCTTTCAACTGATGCAGGAAATATTAAGTGGGGAACCCTGCCTCTTGAAAATATTTCGCAGATAGAGGTAATAAAAGGTGCCTCTTCAGTTCTTTATGGCTCTTCTGCCCTGAATGGAGTAATAAATTTCATATCATCAGAGCCGGGACCTGAGCCTGTTACGCAGTTATCGATTATGAATGGGGTATATGACAAACCCCGTAACCGGGACTGGATATGGTGGGATTCACCCAGGTTTGTTCAGAATTTCTCTTTCTTTCATTCGGGGCGACTCTCAAATACCGACATTGCTATAGGTGGGAGAGTTTTAAATGATAATGGATATCGTAAGTATGATCATGAACGTTCTGGTCGCTTAAGCCTGAGTCTCAAACATAAAAGCAGGAAAGTAGAGTCTCTAAAATATGGAGTATCACTTAACAGTACAATTACAAACAAGACCGATTTCCTGCTCTGGGAGGATGCTGCCACCGGTGCATTGAAGCAGAATGAGCTTACAGCCATGGATTTTAACGGCATATCTGTTGCAATAGATCCATTTGTTTCATTTAACAGTGATGAAATAATTAAACACGATTTTAAGGCAAGGATTCTTTCCAATATTAACAGGTTACCCGACAATTCCAATAATAACAGCGATTCCCATTCAATTTATTCTGAGTACCAGTTTTCATACCTTGGTACATCAACCCTTAAGCTTGTTACCGGCCTGGTAAATCAATACAGTAAAATAAATTCAAACTTTTATGGAGACCATTACGGATTAAATTTTGCAGGCTACTTTCAGGGGGAGCTAAAGCCGCTTGAAAGATTTAAGATTGTTGCCGGCATGCGTCTTGAAGAAAATATTCTGGACGGTGAGGCTGATAAGTTTGTACCAATTTTCAGGGCAGGGCTTAACTGGGAGGCATCGAGGTCTACTTTCCTCAGGGCCTCTTTCGGACAGGGATACAGGTACGCCTCGGTTGCCGAAAAATATGCCTATACGACTGTAGGCACGGTAAAGATATTCCCCAATAATGAGATAAGGTCAGAATCAGGATGGAGTTCAGAAGTCGGACTTAAGCAATTGTTATCAGGAAAGAAATTAAGTGGACAGGTTGATCTTTCCCTTTTCTATTTACAAAATAAGGATTTGATTGAATATGTATTCGGGGGATATACCGATCCCGTAACGCAGGAACTCGGTGTACTGGGTTTCCGACCCATAAATATTGAAAATTCAAGAGTTTACGGTGCGGAGCTGGAGCTAATGCTTAACAGGAGCTTCGGAAATTTCAATACCACCCTTAGAGGAGGTTACACCTATATGTACCCTGTTGAATTTAACGGTGTAACAGGTAGGAACACTGATAATTATCTCAAGTACAGGCGTAAGTACTCCGCTGAATTATCATTGCGAACCATTTACAAAAAGTTAGATTTTGGACTATACTTTTATCTGAAATCGGCAGTGCTTGATATTGATGATGTCTTCACCGGTATTAACAGCGAGACAATTTTACCTGGCTTTACCCAGTACTGGCAAGATAACCAGGAGGGACATTTCCTTATGGATATCAATGCAGGGTACAGGATCAAAGATTCCTACATTGTCTCATTTGCGGTAAAGAATGTAACCAATACAGAGTATATGGGCCGGCCAGGCGATATTATGCCACAGCGTTTTTATAGCCTGCAACTGGGAATCAGATTCTGATTAGAAATAATAAGAGGGATTGATTATTATTATTTCTTGTTTCTTATTCGATCTAAATACTTTATTCTGGCCTCTTCGGGATCTGCACCAATTGCAATATATATTTTTGTCCTCAAATCGATTACAACTTCCTGAAGTTTACTCAGGTCAGGCGATTTAAAGGTGTTTGACTTCTTTTCATACATAATAAAATATCTTATATGGATTATAATTCCTTTTTGCGAAAGCCAGTTTATGAAGTTTCTCTACTGAAGGATACTGACAATATCCTGATGTTACTATTTAAACAATGGAGGAGTATTAATGTTCATTAATTGATAAATATAACATAAAATAAATCAATATGATAGTTCTTTCAAAATATTTGAATTAACTTGCACTTTCATTTAAACATACATTATGAACAAAGGAACAGTAAAATTCTACAATGAGACGAAGGGATTCGGATTCATTAAAGATGCAAATTCATCAAAAGAGTACTATGTAAATTCATCGGGATTAAAAGACAGCATCCGCGAGAATGATGAAGTAACCTTCGATTTGCAGGAAGGAACAAAAGGATTGAATGCAGTTAATGTTAAACTGGCATAGTTTAAATTAGAATATACATTTAATTTTTGGGTCCCGCCTTTGGCGGGATTTTTTTAATCGGGCCGGTTCATAATATCCGGGCATGACAGCAATGTCATATTAAGACCACTTTACTTTCCTATACAAAAATTCCTGAAGATATTGCCCATGATCTCATCTGTGGATATTTCACCGGTTATTTCGCCAAGGTAATGAATTGCCTGCCTCAGGTCCATGGCAATGAGGTCTTCGGGCAGGTTTTCCTCTAATCCCTGTATAACCCGGTACAGGCTTTCCGAGCATTCTTGCAATGCATTGTAATGCCTCAGGTTTGTTACTATAAGCTGCTGCGATCCTGAACGCGAATAATCGATAATACCCGTAAGTTTTGATATAAGATCAGGTATGCCTGTTTTTTGTGTGGCAGAGATCATTATGCATATGTTTTGAGGACACTTCAACAGGGATCTCAGTTCTTTAATCTCTTTTTCCGCTACAAGGTCTGTCTTGTTAATAATAAGCAGTAGTGTCTTGCCAGTATCTTTTACCTGCTTCCTGATCTCAGCAAATGATTCATTTATAGCCTGTGCTCCATCTGCTGCCTCGGCAATTAGTAATACTATATCGGCCTGTTCAATCTTCTGGTAGGTCTTCCTTATGCCCAGTTTTTCTATTATGTCTGCAGTCTCGTGTAAACCGGCGGTATCTATAAACCTGAATAAAACACCTTCAATTATGATAGTATCTTCTATTACATCACGTGTGGTACCCGGTATTTCAGAAACTATGGCTTTATCATCTTTGAGAAGGGCATTCAGCAGGGTTGATTTACCGACATTGGGTTTACCCACTATTGCAACAGGTACTCCTTTTTTAATAGCATTGCCATATTTAAATGAATCTCTCAGTGAATCGGTGTAGGACTTTACCTCATGAACCATTGATCTTAATTCTGTACGGTCGGCAAACTCCACATCTTCCTCTCCAAAATCCAGTTCCAGCTCTATCATGGAGGCAAAATGAAGCATCTTTTCGCGCAGTTCATTTATTTCCTTTGAATAGCCTCCTCGCATCTGCTGCATGGCCAGCCTGTGAGCAGCTTCAGTTTCAGAATTTATAATGTCTGCTACTGCTTCGGCCTGCGACAGGTCCATCTTACCATTCATAAAAGCCCTCTGTGTAAATTCACCTGGGCGGGCAGGGGAAGCTCCGCTATCCACCAGCAATTGCAGGATCTTATTCTGTATATAGGGTGATGCATGACAGCTTATCTCCACCGAATCCTCTCCGGTATAAGAATTAGGAGCCCTGAAAACCGATACCAGCACGTCATCAATTATCTCATCTCCATCAACTATATCCCCGTAAACAATACTAAATCCAATGGCTTCAATTATACCAGCCTTAGCCTTAGCCTTAGTCTTGAATATATTATTTACTATCCCCAAAGCATTATTCCCACTTACCCTGATTACTGCTATAGCACCTCCTAAGCCTGTGGCAGGTGCGACGATGGTTCTATGCAGGTTGGTGCTCATATAGAGGTTATTAAAGGAAAACTGGAATATTGGAATGTTGGAATATTGTTATGAAATATATTTTCTACTGGTAACTCTTTATATTATCCATTATTCCATTAATCCATTAATCCATAATTCTATCAATCCATCATTCCATTATTCATTTAGATCCGGAAAATCCCGCTTCAATATCTTAAGGTTCCTGTCTATCATCTCAGTTCTTTGTTTAACGCATAAATCAGTCCTGCCAGGATCTTCCGGTGTATTCTCAATATAATCAATGAGTTTATCAACACTTGTGGTTGCAACATGCATTCTCGTATCGGATGAAGCATAATAGATAAACACCGTTCTGTCATCATCTTTTATCCATCCGTTGGAAAACACGACGTTTGAAACATCACCAACTCGCTCATCACCAATTGGTTCAATAAAGTGGCCAGATGGCCTTTTTATTACCTTCCATGGTTCATCTAGATCAGTAAGTAGCAAATACAGGGTATACCTCAATCCTGCTGCCGTACGTCTTACGCCGTGGGCAAGATGTATCCATCCTTTTTCAGTTTTGATAGGAGGGGGACCCTGGCCATTCTTTACTTCCTTAACAGTATGGTACTGTCTCGGGTCCATAATAATTTCCTCACCAATCACGGCATTCTCCATTGAATCTGTAAATCCTACTGATATACCGCTGTCGCCCGTTTCAATAAACCCTGACTGGGGCCGTGTGTATATCATGTATCTGCCTTTAACATATTCAGGATGCAATACGCAGTTTCTCTGTTGTGCAGCACCCGATTTAAGATCGGGCAGCCTTTCCCAGTCAACAAGGTCTTTTGTACGGGCTATACCGCATGATGCCAGTGCTGCAGATGAATCTTCGGGCTTACTCTTATCTTTTCTCTCTGCACAGAAAAGGCCGTATATCCAGCCATCTTCATGCTGTGTAAGTCTTATATCGTAAACATTCGTTTCCGGATCATCGGTTACCGGCATCTGCACAGGGCGATCATGAAATACCCAGTTATCAATACCATTTGGGCTTTCAGCCACGGCAAAGAATGATTTAACATCAAATCCCTCTGTTCTCAATACCATATAATGCTTCCCGTTGAGCTTTATTGCTCCGGCATTGAAAGTAGTGTTTACTCCTAATCGCATCAGCAATTCAGGATTTGTATTGTAGTTGAGGTCATATTTCCAGAAAACGGGTATATGATACCTGGTTATTGCCGGGTATATATACCTTTCATATATCCCGTTTCCTCTTTTCCTGGCACGGTTTTTTCTTATTATAAGCTCATTGTGCCTTTTAAATAATCGCTTTACTTCCCTGTCAAATTCGTGTCGTTCCATAATTCAAGTTGCTAGTTTCTTGTTTCTATTTGCTCGATGATCCGAGTACTGGATGCCAGGTCCTGGGTTCTTGGTAAATCCTAAACTATTAAACTCTTAAACCACTTAAACCTCAGCCTTAGCCTTAGCCTAATGACCTAGTCGTCTTCCAGCTTATTATACCAGTTAAATTTAAGAATAACTGATGTAACAGCCAGAATAATCAGCGAATATATCATTCCCTTATATTCTCTTATGATAAGGTATATGGGTGCTACGATAAGCATCATTTGCCATACTATGCCGACCAGGGAATTGAACATGTCGCGTTTAAAGGCCTGGTTCTTTTTAAATTCCGGATTATCTTTTATTACTTCCCTGTGCACAGGTCCCCAGAAACCCCAGGGCCGGACATTTGAATAAAAGCTTTTCAACACGTTCATATCATCGGGCTGGGTGAGCAAGCATCCCAGAAGTGAGCCGGCTGTTGAAAGCGGCAAAATAAACAATGGGAAGGCCACTATTACTGAAAGGTCAGGGAATAATTTGGGCAGGGCCATCGATGCTGCCAGCCCGGCTATCATACCCCAGAAATATCCATGCCCGTTAAACCTCCACCATATCCATTTAAGGAAGTTGGCTGCAGCATAACCACCAAAAAGAGCAGCAGTGATCCACTGCAGTAAACTGTTTATTGAGCTTACAAAGAAACCTACTGCTACACCTATTATCACCATTGCGGCAGATGACACATAACTTAACCTTACCAGTTTTTTCTGGCTTGCATCAGGCTTAATGAAGCGCTTATAAATGTCATTTACTATATATGCAGGACCGGCATTAACATTGGCTGCAAATGTTGACATGAAGGCTGCTATCAGCCCGGCCAGAATAATCCCCAGTATACCGACTGGAATAAAATTACTGAGAGCAAAAGGCAGTGCCTTTTCAAAATCAAGGCTCCCTTCACTCATCAGTGACTCAGGATTAAAATAAACCAGTGCAATAACTGCAAGCCCTGCTATCATCAGATATCTCGGGATAAAAAGCACTGTAGACACGAACCAGCTCATGAGAGCAGATTCCTTGGGCGTGCGCGTTGCAAGTACTCTCTGCATGTCATATCCAGGTACAGGACCTGCTATACTCACAAGTATACCTCTGAATATAACTATCATCAGGAAGATGGAAAACAGTTCATAACCATCGGTATGTATCTTCTCATTCAATATACGGTTTATATCTTGCGGAAAGGTTGACCAGTTAATATCCAGCTTCCACCCGAATGACAGGCTTTTCCATCCTTCGGGAACAACAGCATCGAGTTGATCCGGAGAAACTGTTTTAAGGGCTATTATGCCTATTATGATACATGATATGGTCATAATAATAAACTGCAGCACTTCAGTAAGTACCACGCTGTACATTCCGCCTTTAACAACATAAAGGGTTGTTATACCCATAATTATCAGGGCATACATTCTTTCGGATGATATATTGATACCAAGTACTGTTGCTGAGAGATCCCAGGGCAGAAACATTGTGGAGAACTTACCTATCCCTTCAAAAGCGTATGCAATAAATCCTATTACAGCAACCAGTGCAAAAACAACAACTGAGATATGGGACATTTTAGCTCCCCTGCTTTCGCCAAACCTGGTTTTAAGCCATTCGGCACCGGTAAGCACGTTTGATCTTCGCATCCAGACTGCAAGGAATATCATCAGGATCACCTGGTTCCATACAGGCCACAGCCATGGGATAAAAGCACTCTTTATACCATATATGAACATGATTGCTACCATCCACATCGTCCCTGTAATATCGAACATGCCAGAGGCATTTGAAAGGCCCAGCATATACCATGGTAGGCTTTTCCCACCCAGGAAGTAGGAATCCAGGTTTTTGCTGGCACGTTTTGATATCCAGAACCCCAGTATTACTGTCAATACCAGGTATCCGAAAATGATGGAGATGTCAATGGCGGATAGTTTCATCTTATAAGAAATAAGATGCTAAAATAGGAAAAAGCTTGGATTAATGGATTGATGGATTAATGGAATAGTGGTTTGATGGTATATTAATTAATATAAACTGAGTGACATAAACAGGGTCAAAGCTGAACATGCAGGCATTCGGGTGCGGGTCTGGTTTACCGCCCCGGCAGTAAGCATGAACTGCACTGGCAGATTAAATCAATGTAAGCTGTGAAAGAAGCATTATTCCATCATTCCATATTTTATCTTCCCAGGCTGGTAACATCAAACAGCTCATCCCTGATCTGGGTGCCTGTACGTATCTCACTCATGACAATTTCTGAACTTCTGGCGTTACTGAAATTCTCCACGGTCATATGGCTTATAATAAATTTCTCACCGGATATTTCCCTGACATCTTTGATCAGTATAGTTTTGAACAGTTCATTATAACTGTCATAGAAATCCATTTTGCTTACCACGTAATTATTTTTCTTAATAGTACTTATCTTTCGGCTATAACCGTATTCATCTTCTTTATCCCTGTCAACTGGCTTGCTTTCAATAACATAATAATTATCAGATTCGTCAATTATAGTGTGATCAAAGTCTTCTGTGGGAGGTGATGACATATCTGCATTTGTAAATTCAGATCCCATAAAGCTTTTACCTTTTTCTGAACTGACTATCCTGCGTGTACGTTTAAGTGCGGGCAGGTATATCCACATATCATCCTGACCCTGATCATAGTCATATATAAGCATTGTAGTCCCCTCTACATCAGCAGGGGAGAGGAATTTAATAAGTCTTTTTTCAGTTCCGTCATCATAGCTCTTTGATGCCGTAACATTCGAACGCTCACGGACCCTGCCTTTTGAATCAGTTATATTCAGGGAGGCTATTGCCTCAAATGATTCGACTTTCATTGCATTCCTGCTCTTATCCATTATCTCGCCGGCTGTTCCCTGTGCCATTAAAATGAATGGTAGCGTTAAAAGTAATATTAATATAATTGCTCTTTTCATATGCTTTCTTCTTATATGTTTCTTAATGTTTGATTTATACTCAACGAATGATGGTTTGAATACCAGCAGGATGGAAGGTATTACAAACAGTGCACTAATAAGGCATACACCTATACTTATCAGCACCAGGTATCCGAAAAAGCGTATAGAGGTGAATCCGGAAAATACCAGTACCGAGAATCCTACTATTACACTCAATGCATTATATACAATTCCCCTGCCTGTAGTGGTCAAGGTTTTTATTATTGCTTCCCGGTGATCCGAAAAAACCAGCTCCGATTTATAACGCCACAGGAAATGTATGGTATAGTCAACACCCACACCAATCATAATCGACGATAACAGGGCTGTTGCCGGGTTAAGTGTTATCCCTGTAATTCCCATGAATCCGAGCAGGAAAATAACTGATGCCAGTATAGGTATTGTAGATATCAATCCACCTTTGAAAGATCTGAAGATAATTGTAAGCAATACCAGAACAATAAGTATGGCTAAAATCAATGAATTAATCTGGCCTGTTAAAATTTTCTCAGAGAATTGAAGCATTATATATGCATATCCACCAATGGTGACATCAATATTATCTCGATCCGCCAGGGAATATATTTTATTAACTGCATCCCTTACCACGTCGGTTGCAGGGTTTTCGAACCTCACCATCAGGTGTGCCTTTGTGTAATCGAAATCCACCAGGCGGTCAAAATCTTCGGGATCGCCGCTCATATTGTATATCTCAAGTATCTGCGCAACAGCTTGCCGGGTGTCTGGTATCCGGTCATATCCTCTTTCATTTTCATCGTATAGGGCCTTGGTCATTTCCTTCAATACAGTTGCAATTGAGTAGGAATCACCCACACCTTCCATGGTTTTAATTTCACCTGTCCAGTTGTCCATGGTTCTTAACAGGGCGGGGTCTTTTATATCGCCCTCCATCATTACTGAAATACTTTGTGACCCACCAAAATTTTTGTTTATAATGATTGAAGCCTGCTTGACAGGATGTTTTGAGGGAAAGAAGTTTTCCTGGTTACCATCAACCCTGATGAATGAAATTCCGATAGCAAAAATTAGTGTCAATATGGTTGATACCATTAATACGCGCCTGGGCCTTGATGTTACCAAGCGTGAGAGTCTGGCAAGGGATCTGTCGAGCAATGATCCCGATACTTTATCTCCTCCAACCAGGGGCTTTGATTTAGGTAGTAATGACAACCAGGCAGGCAGAAAAAATAATGTCAGCAAAACGGCCAATGCTATACCAGCGGATGCCAGGACCCCAACATGCCTCGCCGGTATTATTGAATGTGCCAGTAAACCAAGGATACCGGCTATAGTAGTCAGCCCGGTAAATATGACCGGTAATCTCAGTTTCCTAACCATCGCGCTGACTATGGATTCATTGCTGTCGTCATGGTTAAATGATACCAGCTCCTGGTATTTGGCTATCATATGTATTCCGTAGTCATTAGCCACGGCAATAAGCATAATTGGAACTAAAAGACTTAATATTGACAACTTCCATCCGAGGAGTGGTGCAAGGCCCATGGCAAAGGCTATAGACAGAACAACAATAGTAAATGGCAGTACCATGCCACGCCATTCCCTGAAGGCAAGCCAGAGAAAACCGAGCATTATAAACAGCGCAAGGGGAACAAGTATTAAGCCATCGCGCCGGACATCCTTCATAATGGCCTGCCTGATATAGGGAAGGCCGCCAAAATAGACTTCTGCAGATCCCGGGTTAGCATTAATCACTGAATCAATTTCTGACAGTATAATATTCTCATCCGTTTCTTGTGAAATGGTTGCTGCAATAGCCGACATCTTAAAATCCTCGGAAACTACAGTGCCCATTACCAATGGATTATTTTTGAGCTGTTCTTTCAATATTTCAATTTCTTCATCGTTCTCAGGAAATCTTTTCACAGCAGGATCAACTATCATCATTCCCTGCTCACCATATATTCTTCTTATGTTAAAAAGCGAAATTGTATTATCAATTGATTTAAGGTCTGCCAGTTGCCTTTCAGTTTCCTTTATGCGCCTTAGGTTTGATTGTGTAAGGATACAGCTATCCTTATATACAATCATTATCATGTCCTGGAGACCGAATTCCTGCTCAATATTATCGGTATTGATACGGGATTCCATTTCAGAAGGTATATAATTCCTTATATCGGGATCAGTCTTCATTTGCTGTAGCATGGCCAGCCCACCCAGACCAATTGCAATTGAAACTACTATTACAAGGTACCTGTATTTTATTAAAAGTTTTGTCATTTTTTATTTTTTAAAAATCTATCCTCACTCCTGTGTAAATTGAATTAAGCCTTCTATTAATCATATCAAAAAGAGAATTGCCGGTACCGTTATATAGTTCAGCACCCACTATTATTTCCAGGTTATCAGAAGGATTTATCTTCAGGACCGGGTTTAACATATATTCTTCTGCAGTAATATTGTAGAGTATGTTCACCGAAGGGCTGAAGGTTGCTAATCCTTTTTCATAAGCAAGGTGCAGCCCTGCATAATGGCTGTATTCACGCAACTGGTAGTTGTATAGCCTGTTAAATGAACCAATCTGAAGCCTTATATATTCAAAAATCTGTTCGGGAGGAAGAGAACCAAATTCAAAAAACGATGATTCATCAGGTAATACGGGATCGAAGGCTGATTCTTCAAAACCACTGATGTATTTACCACTGTACTCAAGCACGAGATGGAGGTTTCCGAAGAAATGTTCAAATCCTGCCGCCCATTTTATCTCGGGAAGCATTACATACTCTTTTTGCCTGTAGTCTTCATCCGGATCTAACCATATAGCCTCTGTACGGATTATGTTATTGCCTAGCAGAAATTCAACACCCGCTGATAGAGTTCTTATTTTGAAGGGCCTCTCTTCAAGAGAAACCATGTAACTATTATCCTCGGCCTGTATGGTCAGGGTATCAAGACGGAGACCAGGTAAAGGATTATATCCATCAAAATAGGAGATACTTGCACTGAAGTTTTTCAGATACACTTCTGCCCTTAATCCGTATGACAATGTCCCGTTATCATTAAATGTATGTTCCTTTATTTCAATTAATCCAGGCATATCCATAAACTCTGTATAGAGCACCGAGGGTCTGAACCGGGGAATAATCAATGCCTGTAAAGAAACTTTATCAACAGGGCTAAGACTGAAATTGAAGGAAACATTCCCCAGGTCCCTGTCTTCAGGATCAAACGATCTGTAAAGATCATTACGGGGGCTTACAACATCCTGCAGCCTGAAAAAATCCATATTGCTCCACTTGATGATCTGCTTACCCGCTTTAAGTTCAGTAAAAGGTGTGTACCATGCTGCCCAGGCTTCCCTGAGAACGGGGGCATTTACAATTTTGCCATATTCTGAAGCATAGCGGTATCTCAAATCAGCATATGCTTTATAAGTGCTGCCATTTCCGGCCTCTGTATTTAAGCTTAAATCGGCAAATGATACGGGAATACCTGGTGATTTGCCAGGTTTATTAAAATAGATACCGCTCCTAATAAATCCACCAATTTTATAGCCATTACCTGAAGAGCCTGAGATATCATCAAAAAGTGATTGTGCTCCTGACGGGTTTGGAATTACTAGAAACACTAAAGTAAAAATTGCCAGAGTCTTCCTCATTTTTGTATTCTATGCATACAAAGTAAGAGACTGCTGGCCTTAATTGCGCCCGATCCGCTTATATCAAACCACTGATTTTTCAGTTAGTGGTACGAGCCGCTGATCATGAACCTTCCTCCTCCAGTTTATCAAGGTATTGGGTAGGGGTGAGGTTGGTAATATTTTTGAAGATTGTATTAAAGGTAGACTTGGAATTAAAACCTGAATCATAAGCTATGGCAAGGACAGTGAAATTTTTGTTTTTCGGGTCTTTCATCCTCCTTATTACTTCATTAACCCTGTACTCATTAATAAAAGTGAAGAAATTGCGCCCGTAGATATCATTTAATACCTGTGTTATATGATGGCGTGATATGCCTGTCTGTATGGAAAGGTCATATATTGTCAGGTCCCTGTTAAGATATGGTTTCTCCTGGTCCATGAACGCCAGAATCTTGTCGAGGTATTTCCTGGCCTGGGTTTCGGTTAATCCGCTGCGCATGTATCTTTTCTTCTTGCTATTATTTTCATCATTTATATCAATATTTTCTTTCCCTTTGCGGGCTTTTTTCTGGCCGTGAACATTTTCTTCAGTCCCGATCAACACATTGGCCAGAACCGGCTGTTTGATTGCGTAGAAGCCGTAAACAAAGGAAAATACAGCGATAAATACAAAGACAGTATAGTACGGGTCAAATGGCAGGAAATTAACAAAGATATCGATACCACCCAGGATAAACAATATAAAATAGGCAGTATAAAAACTTATACTTATAATAATAAGCCAGTTTAGTGTAATCCTCCCGGAAGCATAGGATACAAGGTCTTTCAGATGCCGCTGGTGTTCCCTGATAGTGATAAAGGTAAGAGTACTGTATATTGTTATGGATAGAAAAAAACAAACACTGTATACAATGCGTAACGAGATATATTTATCAGCCATAAAGAATCCCGTCAGGTCGGCAAATACCTTATCACCCCTGAAAATGACAGAGACTATGAAAAAGATCACAAATGGGATAAAATGCAGATAGTTGGTTATTTTGAATTCTTTTTCTGGTTCAGTCATATACTTAACATACAAAAACAAGATAGGTCCATATGTAAATGCTACAAAGGGGAAAGAGTAGAAAGTAATAATGTTGATCTTTACCACTGCAAAAATAAGATCAAAGAATATCATGAACAGGAATGCAGCCATAAGCCTGTCAGGTATTGTTATTGGCTTTTTGGTGGCGATGATTAATCCTGCAAAGAATGTCTGCGAAATTGCAATATACAGTATAGGTTCAATGATTTCCATATAGCTAATTTATCCCTTGGAATAATGGAATAATGGAATTATGTATTAATGCATAGAAGTTGGTTTACTACTCAATAATCCAATAATCCAATACTCCAATAATCCATTTTAAAGATAACAAGAAGTCAAGAATTTTTATTGTATTTTTGGGTTTTGATTATCAAATATTATAGGGGTCGCTACCGGCCTTCAAAAATAATTATTAAAATCATATTCATATGAGCGTTCTATTGAATAAAAACTCGAAAGTGCTGGTACAGGGTTTTACCGGTAGTGAGGGTACATTCCATGCGCAGCAGATGATAGAATACGGGACAAATATAGCGGGGGGTGTAACACCGGGAAAGGGAGGCAGTGAACACCTTGGCTGCCCTGTTTATAATACCGTTAAAGAAGCTGTTATAAATACCGGTGCTGATGTTTCTGTGATTTTTGTGCCACCGGCCTTTGCCGCCGATGCAATAATGGAAGCAGCTGATGCGGGAATCAAACTCATTGTAACAATTACTGAAGGTATACCTGTTTCGGATATGGTAAAGGTAAAAGAGTTTTTGTCCAGTCGCGATTGCAGGCTTATAGGGCCAAATTGTCCGGGTATTATTACTCCTGAGGAAGCTAAAGTTGGTATTATGCCTGGCTTCATTCACAGGAAAGGTGGTGTGGGAATCATAAGCAGGTCAGGTACTCTGACCTATGAAGCAGTTGACCAGGTTACCAGACTGGGCATGGGACAGTCGACTTGCATAGGTATTGGAGGTGACCCTATTGTTGGAACCACAACACTTGATGCCGTGAAACTAATGATGGCAGATAATGATACCGAGGCTATTATAATTATCGGTGAGATAGGCGGCAATATGGAGACTGATGCAGCTCTCTGGATAAAAGAGAATAAGACCAAGCCGGTAATTGGTTTTATTGCAGGTCAGACTGCTCCTAAAGGAAAGAGGATGGGGCATGCAGGTGCAATTATAGGAGGGAAAGCAGATACTGCGGCGGCAAAGATGAAAATAATGAAGGAATGCGGAATTGAGGTGGTTGAATCGCCGGCAGATATAGGAAAAACCGTTGTCGAAGTCCTAAAATAAGGCAGGACCAAATCGTAGAGACGCACGATTGTGCGTCTCTACAATCGTTTTTTATAGAAGAATTTTTCAAATATTAACAAAAATAAATAACAATGGGTCTACTAGATGGTAAAACAGTACTTATAACAGGAGCCTCAAGAGGAATAGGGAAAGCAATAACGTTGAAATTTGCTTCCGAGAGCGCTAATTTAGCAATAACTAACATTATTGAGGATGTCGAGTTCTGTGCGGTATGTGATGAATGTGAAAAACTCGGGGCAAAAGTGAGGAGGTATGTTTCAAACGTTGCTGACTATAACGACTCGCAACGCGTAGCAGATGAGGTAGTAAAAGACTTTGGTTCAATAGACGTCCTGGTGAATAATGCAGGCATAACAAGGGATACCCTGCTAATGATAATGACAGAAGAACAATGGGACCAGGTTCTTGAAATAAACCTTAAAGGTGTATTCAACCTGACCAGGGCTGTAGTCAAACCCATGATGAAACAGAGAAGGGGATCAATAATTAATATGAGTTCAGTAGTAGGCATATCCGGAAACGCGGGCCAGAGCAATTATTCTGCGTCGAAAGCAGGGATGATAGGTTTTACTAAAAGCGTGGCAAGAGAGCTTGGGACCAGGAATATAAGATGTAATGCAATAGCCCCTGGATTCATAATCACTGAAATGACTGAAAAGCTCAAAGATGAAGTAAAAAAGGGATGGATTGATAAAATACCTCTGAAAAGGGGTGGCACCCCCGATGATGTTGCGAATACAGCATTATTCCTGGCATCGGACATGTCGGATTATATTTCCGGCCAGGTTATCCAGGTCTGCGGTGGTATGCTCACATGACACTAAAATGCAGTCAAAACTGCTTCTGCATTTATTGTTTTATGCAACAAATTGTTGAAAAGTATGTTCAAAGACAGTTAATAAGCTATTGTTTAATTAAAAAAAAATTAGATATTTGCACTAGAAAACATTCTTATAGGAAACAGGGCGCGTACAGCACGAGGAAATGCAGCGAGACATTTTTATTCCACATTTTTTCTTCCAATCCTCGGCGCCCTGTTTTTTTTATCAAATAAATTATGTATAACATCTTTTTCTTCCTTATAATAACTATTATAGTTTTTGGTCATGCTTCGGGCCTGTACCTTGATTTTCTTAATAATAAGATGTGGTCTGATACAGTCCCGGATAAGCTTAAAGGTATTATTGATAAGGAGAAGTACAAGACCTCGCAGAATTACTACAGGATAAATAAAAATTTCAGCAATATCAGCTCATCTTTTTTCCTGCTCATTATACTTGCGATGCTTTTTCTTGGTGGTTTTGCATGGATTGACAGTCTGGCCAGAGCACTAACAGAAAACAAAATACTTGTAAGTATTGTATTCTTCGGAATAATCGGATTGGCATCAGATTTATTAAGCTTACCATTTTCATGGTATGATACATTCAAGATTGAAGAGAAATTCGGGTTTAATAAAACCAGTAAAACCACCTATATCATCGATCATCTTAAAAGCTGGTTGATAGCAGCTGTGATAGGTGCACCGCTATTAGCACTTATAACATGGATCTATTATGTTGCAGGTGAGATGTTCTGGTTATATGTGTGGATAGTTATTACCCTCTTTTCTGTTTTTATGAACATGTTCTACTCTGAACTTATAGTGCCTTTGTTCAATAAACAGAAACCACTGGAGGAAGGAGAACTCAGGACAGAAATAGAGGTAATGGCTGCAAAAGCCGGTTTTAGGCTTTCCAATATTTATACCATTGACGGATCAAAACGCAGTACCAAGGCAAATGCCTATTTTGCTGGACTTGGTCCAAAAAAACGCATAGTATTGTTCGATACCCTGATTAGCGATCTTAATGTCAAGGAGATTACGGCCGTTCTGGCACATGAAATAGGACATTACAAGAAGAAACATTCACTTACGATGATGCTATACGGTATTTTTCAAACCGGTATTATGCTGTATATCTTCTCCATACTGGCCGGCAATGAAAAACTCACCATTGCCATGGGTGCTGAAATACCATCTTTTCATATAAGTATATTCGCATTCTTCCTGATTTACAGCCCGGTATCAAGGATAATAAGCCTGTTCATGAATTACCTTTCCAGGAAACATGAATACGAGGCAGATAGTTATGCAGGAAATTTATACGACGGAACTTACCTTGTGTCGGCACTTAAAAAATTATCTGTCAAGAACCTCAGTAACCTGAACCCACACCCTGCATACGTATTTGTACATTATTCTCATCCATCATTGCTCAAGAGAATTGATAATATAGAAGAAAGCACAGGAAAATAACTGCATATTTCGCGCTCATAACAATAAATGAAGTGTTGAACCTTGTACCGGCATCCTTGTTATATCAATAAAATATAGAAGTACATCTGAATTTCTTATATTTAGACAAACAATTAACACCTCTAACCATGAATTACCAGAATCGCAATTCAAGAAGGGATTTCCTGAAGAAAATGGCTGCAGCAGCTGCAGTGGCAACCGTTGTTAGTCCAGTAGAATTGTTATCGAGATGCAAAATAGTTGAACAAGCCTCAAAAATGCCCCTCAGGCCACTTGGTAAAACAGGACATATGATCGGTATTTACAGCCTTGGAGGACAGGCAACTATAGAAACTCCGGGAAAAGAGGATCTGGCCGTCGAAATAGTTAATAAGGCTATTGATCTGGGTATTAATTATATAGATACAGCCGCAGCATATGGCAGATCAACAGAAACCATTCCGAGAGAAGAAGCAATGGGTACCAGTGAACGTAATATCGGGCAGGTACTTAAGACAAGAAGGAATGAAGTATTCCTGGCTTCAAAGACACATGACCGTACATATGACGGTTCAATGAGACTCCTGGAGAAGAGCCTCACCCACCTTCATACTGATCACCTGGACCTCTGGCAAATTCATAATTTGAGATCCCGGGAAAAAAGTAATATAGACGAATATTTTGCAGACGACGGTGTTGTAAAAGCAATGGAAAAAGCAAGGGCAGAAGGTATGGTGAAAAATGTAGGCATTACCGGTCATGAAGACCCTGAGATTCTGAAAATGATGGCAGAAAGGTACGATTTTGATAATGTACTGGTAGCAATTAATGCAGCTGACAAGCATTATAACTCAATGATTGAGAAGTTCCTGCCCATAGCAGTAGAAAAGAAAATGGGTATCGTTGGAATGAAAATCCCGGCCAGGGACAGGATATTTGATCATGGTGGTATAATCACTATGAAAGAAGCTATGGACTACGTAATGTCACTTCCTGTAAGCACTATTATAATAGGTATTGATGAGATAGCCGAACTTGAGGAAAATATTCAGATAGCCCATGAATTCAAACAACTTTCAGCTGATGAGCTGCTTGCTATCGAGGATAAGGCAAAGGCCCACTATGAACACCTGCAATTCTTCAAGGACGGGATAGGGGAGTGGCCGGCGGAATGGTAGAATGCAAGACAAAAGACAAAAGTTGAAGCATAGCGGAAACCCCGGCTGAACGTAGTGAATGCCGGGGGAGAAAGGCAAAAGTCTGAGTGTTTGAGCGTTTGAAAGTTTGATCTAATAAATAATGACTTATATCCTGATTGCTGTTAGGCAGATGTTAAAACATTCAAACTCTCAAACTGATCAAACAATATTTCTGTAATATCTGAAAAATAAAAAATTAAATTAAATTTGGGCCTTTAAAGCGGGAGTAGCTCAGTGGTAGAGCATCAGCTTCCCAAGCTGAGGGTCGCGGGTTCGATCCCCGTTTCCCGCTCAAATTATAAGTCTCGCTGTAATATGTATTATGTTTATATACTCTGGTCTGAAAAGACAAATCGGTACTATTGTGGATATACTTCAAACCTTGATGATCGACTGAAGCGACACAACTCAGGCAGGGAAAAATCAACAAGATATGGTGCTCCATGGAAACTGGTCTGGATAACTAAAAAAACCACAAGTAATGAAGCAATAAAACTCGAAAACAAATTGAAAAATCTAAGCCAGGAGAGATTAATCAAGTTTGTAAGAAAGTATAGCTAATGATGTCGCGGGCCACTGACGATCACGCAAAGCGTGATGTCAGGGTGCTGACCGAAGCGTCAGCATTCGATCCCCGTTTCCCGCTCAAAAACTAAGTTTGAGAGTTTGAAGGTTTGAACCGTTTAGTGGTTTAGAGGTTTAGAGGTTGAGAAGTTTGAATTTCATTCAGTATACAGTACCAAGTACCAAAAACGAGAATACCCATCATTGAATCAGCCCTTCGAGCCTCGTTGAGCTCGCAACACTCGCATGCTGAAGCATAATCGCACTGCTCGGTTCCATTATTCAAACACTCCATTACCCCTTTATTTCCTTGAAAACAACATATAGCCGGAACAATAAAAACTTGCATGATTTTTGATGGTAAAATCTTATTGCTAAAGCTTATTTAATGAAAAAAACATTAGTGATTTTTATCCTTTCCCTTATTGTCTTTTCCTGTGAAAAAGATAAGCAACTAATTATAGAAAATACCGGCATACCATTGATAAGCAATGTGTTAGTCGATGGTGAGGTTTATTATGAGTATTCATATAATGATGCAAACTTAATAAGCGAAGAAAAAAGTAAATTCTATTATACAAGGCATATTTACAATGATAAAAACCAGTTAATACTATCTGATCATTATGTTGATCCCGGTATTTTCAGCAGTAGCATGCAAGTACTCGAAGCTACATTGAGCAGGGAAGAATGGGTTAATCCTGAAAACACAGAAAAAAGCCTGACCACAACATTTGAATACGATGGTAACGGACAGTTGACCAGGAAAACCTTCATCCGCCCTTTGGTAAGTAATTCCGAATTCTTTGAATTTAACTGCGTGAATGGCAGAATCAGCAGGATGACAATGTATTGGAAGAATGAACTGTCAGGTTATATTGACTATCAATATGATGAAAAAGGAAATCTTATTAAAGAAATAAAATACCTTGTACTATCAGCTGGAATTCCTGAGTTACGTACCACCACTGAATATGAATATGATAATATGAAAAATCCTTATCAATCGTTTAAACGATTGATGACTCCCGGTAAATATACCAACCAGAATAATATCACAAAAGAAACATATACCATCCATTTTGAAGTTGATCCATGGTCAGAAAACATACATGTAGGAGAAAGCTCCTATGAGTATAACGAACAGGGATATCCGGTAAAAGTCAATGGGAATGTTACGTATGTGTATAAATAGTATCAAATAATATCCTGTACCAGTGACTTTTTTCGCGGCAATCGAAACGGGGCTAATCCACGGTGAACACAGCTATGTAACCTGAGGGAACCAATAACTTTTATCTTTTGTCTTTCACAACCTTATTCCATTCCCTGAGGAACTGTTCCAGGAACCCCTCCATATACATGTGCCTTTCTTCAGCCAGCTTTTTCCCGGTTGTTGTATTCATCATATCTTTCAGCCTGAGCAGCTTTTCGTAGAAATGATTAATAGTCGAAGAATCGGATGTTGTATATTCAGCAGCTGACTTGTACTCCAGGGGAGCTTTTCCCGGATTATATATTTCAAAACCTTTCGAACCTCCATAGTTAAAGGCCCTGGCAATACCTATTGCCCCTATGGCATCCAGGCGGTCGGCATCCTGTACTATATCCAGTTCAGGTATATGTTCATACTCAGGGCCAAAGCTGTCTCTGAAAGAGATGTGATCGATAATAAAGGTAATCTTATCCTCCTGGCTGCTTTCGAGCCTTAAACCGTCCAGAAAGCCACTTAAATCATTAGCATCATTAACAGTATCAATCTTACGATCCCCTATATCATGTAGTAGTGAGGCAATCTCAATAATAAAAGGATCACCTTTTCTTTCAGATGAAAAAATATACATGGCCATGTTCCTTACCCGGTATATATGCCACCAGTTATGACCTGATTCAACGTTTTCCAGGTAGTTCTTTACATAATGCTCCGTTTTTTGGATTATTTCCCTTCTCATAATTAATACCGGTATTTTTAGAAACTGAACATACAAAAAAATATCTTTGCATTTTAAGAAGTGTTGAATTGTTGAAGTGTTTAATTGTTAAAATGTTCAGAACAATTCAACCATTCAACGATTTAACAGTTCAACAATTCAACAATATTTAAGATGCAGGCAGAAATAATATCAATAGGCGACGAGATACTAATAGGCATGACAGTCGATTCCAACGCAGCCTGGATGGGTACTGAGCTTACAAAACTTGGTATTGAAGTATATCAAATGACTTCTATATCAGATAAAAAAGAACATATACTTAAAGTAATAGATGATGCTATTAGCCGGTCCGAACTGGTACTGGTAACGGGAGGTCTGGGCCCGACAAGTGATGATATTACCAAAAAAACATTAAGCGAGTATTTCAATACCAGGCTGGTACAGGACGATGGGGTACTGACGAACATTGAAGGATTGATGAAAAAAAGGGGATTGGATATGAATGAGAATAATATTAAGCAGGCAGAGGTGCCGGAAGGGTGTAAAATATTAACCAATGCTCTTGGTACTGCACCGGGTATGTGGTTTGAAAAAAACGGAAGAGTACTGGTATCAATGCCCGGAGTGCCTTACGAGATGAAATATATAATGACGAATCATGTTATTCCGGGGATAAAAGAGCATTTTAAAAGGGCACATATAAAATACCGTCTGGTTATGACATTTGGCACATTCGAGGCTCGCCTGGCTGAAATCCTGGAGGATTTTGAGAAGCAAATGCCCGGATATGTAAGCCTGGCATATCTTCCGACATCAGGTATTATCAAACTGCGTCTTACAGGCAGGGGAGAAGATGAGACCGAAATTGACAGGGTGCTGACAGGTCAGATAGATAAGCTTTACAATATTATTCCGGAATATATATACGGACTTGACGGGATGAGCCTTGAGGAAGCGACAGGCAATCTGCTTAAAAATAATAGTATTACTCTGAGTATTGCTGAGAGCTGTACCGGGGGAAATATTTCACGTATGATTACATCTGTTCCCGGAAGTTCTGATTACTTTACAGGATCGGTAATTGCCTATAATAACCGGATTAAAACTGATGAACTTGGCGTAAATACAGGGGATCTGGAGAAACATGGAGCAGTAAGTGAAGAAATAGCCCTGCAGATGGCAAGGGGAATTAGGGAAAAGTATAAAACTGATTACGCTATTTCAGCAACAGGGATTGCAGGGCCAGGTGGTGGAACAGAAGAAAAACCTGTAGGTACTGTCTGGATAGCTGTCAGCTCAAAGCATGGTTCATATGCAGAAAAACATAACTTTGCTTTCACCCGGAGCAATAATATACGGAGGGCATCACTGGCGGCAATGAATTTGTTGCGTAAAACAGTGATTGAAGAAATAAAGGAAGGCTAAGGCTAAGGCTGAGGAAAAGGAATAGGAATAGAAATGAACCCTGAACACCATCAATCCAATAATCCATTATTGACTCACCCCGCTAGCGCGGTTCTCCAGAACCGTGCCACTGGGGTTCGTCGAACTCGCCCCGAATTCTCGGGGCTCGGTTCCAATATTCCAATCATTTAAAAAAACCGGGGCGATTAAACTAACCTGAGTTTTACTATTCAGGATGGTAGGTTAATAAAAAACAGCATCTTTTTGTTGGATAATTGAATAAAAATCACGTATTTTGCGCTTCGATTTTAGGAATATTACTATCTAATACAGAATTAAAAGAAACTGAGATGTCAAGGATATGTCAAGTGACCGGTAGGAAGGTGTTGTCAGGCAATAATGTCTCACATTCCAAGAAGAGAACGAAAAGGAAATTCTATCCTAATCTCTTTACCAAAAAGTTTTATTATCCCGAGGAAGATCGTTGGATCACATTGAAAGTATCGGCTGCCGGGATAAGGCTGATTAACAAGAAAGGTTTGCATGCGGTTCTTCAGGATGCAAAGGAAAAAGGATATATTGTTAAGTACTAAAGAATATTATTATGGCAAAGAAAGCAAAGGGAAACAGGGTGCAGGTAATACTTGAATGTACTGAACACAAGGACAGTGGAATGCCTGGCACATCCAGGTATATCACAACCAAGAACAGGAAAAACTCACCTGACAGGCTTGAGAGAATGAAGTATAATCCTATCCTTAAGAAATACACACTTCACAGGGAAATAAAATAATTATATATCATGGCAAAGAAAGTAGTTGCAACATTAAAATCAGGTACCGGTAAGGCATTTACCAAATGTATTAAAATGGTAAAATCCGACAAAACGGGTGCTTATGTCTTTAAAGAGCAGGTGGTCCATAATGACCATATAAAGGACTTTTTTGACAAATAATCAAATAATTGATATACTGACCAGAGCTTTCTTCATTATGAGGAAAGCTTTTTTTATCTTTACACACCCCCGATTCAACAATTAAACAGTTCAACAATTCAACATTATAAATGGCATTACTTGGCTTCATCAGCAAGGAAAAGAAAAAGGATCTTGATAAAGGTCTGGAAAAAACAAAAGAGAACGTATTTAAAAAGCTTTCAAGAGCTGTAGTGGGTAAATCCAAAGTGGATGATGAAGTGCTTGATCAGCTTGAAGAAATACTTATCAGCTCTGATGTAGGGGTGGATACCACAATTCGTATTATTGAAAGGATAGAAAAACGTGTGGCATCAGAAAAATATCTTAATACAAGTGAACTGAACAGGATATTAAGCGAAGAGATAGCAGGCTTGCTTGAAGAGAACAGGTCAGGTGAGCTTAATGACTTTGATGCAGAACTTCCGGCCAGGCCGTATGTCATTATGGTAGTTGGTGTTAATGGTGTAGGCAAAACAACAACCATAGCCAAGCTTGCCTACCATTACAAGAAAGCCGGTAAATCGGTTATACTGGGTGCTGCCGATACCTTCAGGGCTGCAGCAGTTGATCAGCTTGAGATATGGTCGGAAAGGGTAGGTGTTAAACTCATTAAACAGTCAATGGGATCCGACCCGGCTTCAGTGGCATATGATACTGTCAAATCAGCTGTATCGGGTAACATTGATGTAGTAATTATTGATACTGCGGGACGTCTGCATAATAAGGCGAACCTTATGAACGAACTTGCTAAAATTAAGAGGGTTATGGCAAAAGTTACACCTGAGGCACCACACGAAGTATTACTTATCCTCGATGGATCGACAGGCCAGAACGCTTTTGAACAGGCCAGACAGTTTACCCTGTCCACAGAGGTGACCTCACTGGCAATAACAAAGCTTGATGGAACTGCAAAAGGAGGAGTGGTAATAGGTATATCAGACCAGTTCAAAATACCTGTCAAATATATAGGAGTTGGCGAGAAGCTTGAACACCTTCAGGTATTTAACCGTTACGAGTTCGTGGATTCACTTTTCTCACAATAGGTTCCCCCTTTGAAGGGGGAAAGTCCCGACCACAGTGTCGGGACAAGGGGGATGTTAACATGCAAAAATCAGTAAAAATAATAACCCTTGGCTGCTCGAAGAACACCGTCGATTCTGAAAAATTGCTTAAGCAATTCCAGTACGCCGGGTATAATGTTTATCATGCTGAAAATAAAAGGAAAACAGATATAGTAATAATCAATACATGCGGTTTTATCAACGATGCCAAAGAAGAATCAGTTAATACCATACTTGAACTGACAGAAGCACGCAAAAGGGGAGATATTGGAAAACTGTATGTAATGGGTTGCCTTTCTGAAAGATACAAGGATCAACTAAAAAAAGAAATACCTGAAGTAGATCAATACTTTGGGGTGAATAAACCTGCTGAAATATTAAAATACCTGGCATCAGGCTACAATAAATCACTTGACCCTGACCGGATACTTACAGGACCACCTCATTATGCCTACCTTAAGGTGAGTGAGGGATGCAATCGAAACTGTTCATTTTGTGCCATCCCGGGCATCAGGGGCAGGTATATAAGCAGATCAGTGGAGGAACTGGTTAAGGAAGCCCGGATATTAACAGGCCAGGGCGTGAAAGAGATAATACTTATAGCACAGGACCTGACTTATTATGGAGTCGACCGCTATAAGAAACCTATGCTCACCAGTTTATGTGAAGAAATACTGAAAAATGTTGATATTGAATGGTTACGGCTGCACTACCTTTATCCGGGCAGCATACCGGATGATCTAATGCAACTTATGAAGGACAGTCCGCAAATCTGCAATTATATTGACATTCCCATTCAGCATATATCTGATAATGTACTTTCGGGAATGAAACGCAACCATTCTGAAAAAGAGACTCGAAATTTGCTCTCATATATAAGGTCTTACCTTCCCGAAGCAGCTATCCGGACCACTTTAATTACAGGATATCCCGGTGAAACAGAAAATGATTTCAGGATATTAATGGATTTTATAACTGAATTCAGGTTCGACAGGCTTGGTGTTTTTACTTATTCACACGAGGAAGATACCCATGCATACAATAATTTCAAAGATAGTATCCCTGAAAAGCTCAAAAGGGCAAGGGCTGATGAGATAATGGCTTTACAACAGGAAATTTCATTACAGAAGAACCTGAGCCTGATGGGAAAGGAAATGCGTGTAATTGTTGACAAAGAAGAACAAGGATATTTTATTGCAAGGACTGAATATGACAGTCCGGAAATCGACCAGGAAATATTGGTAAAGCCCGGGAACCATAAGCTAAAACCCGGCGATTTCTGCAATGTTCTTATAACAGGTGCCACAGAATTTGATCTTGAAGCATGTCTGTTACCTTAAATTTCGTAACTTGTGATAACCAAATAAAACCAGCATTTATGAAGAAAGCATTGAGTTCTATTTCACTTATTTCACTGATTGTTGTTCTTGCAGGTGTTGTATTTAAAATTAAGCACTGGCACCCTGCAAGCATACTCCTTGTCCTTGGAACCGTTGTATTTATCATTCTCGGAATAATATGGTTATTCACGAAGAAGAAAAATCCATTTATGACTTACCTTGGGATAACAATTATTGTTCTGATTACATCTTTTCTATGGCAGGCACAGCACTGGCCGGGCGGGGATATTTTCTTCTGGGTATCATTAATTATGACCTTTGTCCTGGCCACAGCACTCTTCAGCAAAAAGGAATAAAACATAAAAAGGGGCATCAAAAGGTGCCCCTTCTGTTACTCGTAAATTTTATTTTCCTAGTTCTTACTGTCAGAAGGTAAGGATTTCTTATCGTCAGGTTCAGTTACTTTTTTCGCTTTCTTTAGCTTAATTTTTATTTCTTCGGTTTTTTTATCCTTAATTACCTGGAGGGTATCTCCTGCTTCAACGCCTGATTCAATAATTACCTCGGCCATAGGATCTTCAAGGTATTTCTGAATAGCCCTCTTCAATGGCCTAGCTCCATATTGTGAATCGAATCCTTTTTCTGCAATGAAGTCCTTGGCTTCTTCAGTAAGCTCGATCTTATATCCCAGTGACAGTATCCGGTCGAACAGTCCTTTTAATTCAATATCTATTATTGCGTGGATGCTTTCCCTGGACAATGATTCAAATACTATCACATCATCAATCCTGTTAAGGAATTCAGGTGCAAAAGTTTTATGCAGTGCTTTCTGTATTACGCTTTTAACATAACCATCCTTATCTGCTTTTTTACTCTGAGTATCGAAACCTATGCCCTGTCCAAAGTCTTTAAGCTGGCGGGAACAGATATTACTGGTCATAATGACTATAGTATTCCTGAAGTCAACCCTTCTACCCAGGCTATCGGTCAGCTGGCCTTCATCGAGCAGTTGAAGCAAAATATGGAATATATCGGGATGTGCTTTTTCTATCTCATCGAGCAGGACTACAGAATAAGGTTTGCGTCTGACTTTTTCAGTTAGCTGTCCGCCTTCTTCATAGCCCACGTATCCGGGAGGTGCACCTACTAGGCGTGATACGGCAAATTTTTCCATATATTCACTCATATCAACCCTTATAAGGTTATCGGCACTGTCAAACAGGAATTTCGCCAGCACTTTGGCAAGGTGTGTTTTACCCACGCCTGTTGGACCGAGGAAGATGAATGTACCTATTGGCTTATTCGGATCTTTAAGACCGGCTCTGTTACGCTGAATGGCTCTTACAACTTTTTTAATTGCCTCTTCCTGGCCTATCAGGCTCTCTTTGAGTTCATCTGCCATCTTGAGCAGGCGTGTGCCTTCTGTCTGTGCAATCCGCTGCACTGGGACACCTGTCATCATAGCCACCACTTCTGCAACTTTTTCATCATCAACGGTCTCCCTGTTCTGTGAAAGATCTGATTCCCATTTCTTTTTTTCCGCCTCTATCATATCCTGTAGTTCTTTCTCTTTATCCCTGAAGCTTGCAGCCCTCTCAAAATTCTGGTTTTTAACGGCATTCATCTTATCTTTCCTGGCGTCATCCAGTTCTTCCTCAAGCTTAAGTATTCTTTCAGGCACGACGATATTGGAGATATGGACCCTTGAACCTGACTCATCCAGGGCATCAATAGCCTTATCCGGCAGGTGTCGATCGGTGATATACCTGTTTGTCAGTTTAACGCATGCTTCTATGGCCTTATCAGTATAAAGCACATTATGATGATCTTCATACCTGTCTTTAATATTATTCAGGATATTAATTGTTTCTTCAATGGTGGTAGGTTCGACCATTATTTTCTGGAAGCGCCTTTCCAGGGCACCATCTTTTTCAATATGTTGCCTGTATTCATCCAGTGTGGTGGCGCCTATGCACTGTATTTCTCCTCTGGCAAGTGCGGGTTTTAGCATGTTTGCCGCATCGAGTGATCCCGCTGCCCCTCCGGCACCTACGATAGTATGTATCTCATCAATAAAAAGTATGATATTATCGTTCTTAACCAGTTCATTGAGAATGGCTTTCATTCTTTCTTCAAATTGTCCGCGATATTTGGTTCCTGCCACGATGGATGCCATATCCAGGGTTACCACCCTTTTACCAAACAGAACTCTTGATACTTTCTTCTGTACAATCCTAAGTGCCAGTCCTTCAGCAATGGCAGATTTTCCCACGCCGGGTTCACCTATCAGCACCGGATTGTTCTTTTTGCGCCTTGACAGTATCTGTGCCAGTCTTTCTATCTCTCTTCCCCTGCCTACGACAGGATCAAGCCTGTTTTCTTCGGCAGCCTTGGTAAGATCAATGCCAAAATTATCCAGTACTGGTGTATCGGATGAAGATTTTGTTGAATGTGGTGAAGCACCCTGCTGGCCTTTACCCTGGTCGCCGCGGGAAAAACCAGTATCCTCATCTTCAT
>Ga0315546_1000370_pt1 | contig 33019 bp, 33 predicted proteins | sample SalMarSW160170MG_FD_203833 | JGI IMG/M metagenome (GOLD analysis project Ga0315546, IMG submission 203833) | Salt marsh sediment microbial communities from the Plum Island Ecosystem LTER, Massachusetts, United States - Salt Marsh Sediment SW1601-170 ...
GCTTATATGCAATTTCGCAGACCTTATCCATACCCAGAGGATTACCGAAAACCTCGACCGGCAAAACAGCTTTTGTTCTGTCGGTTATTTTGGATTCTATCTTTGCGGCATCAATATTCAAACTTGACGGTTCTATATCGACAAAGACGGGCGTTGCGCCTGCCATCATAATAGTAGTTGCAGAAGCAATGAAAGTAAACGGCGTGGTAATAACCTCATCTCCCTGCCCAATCCCAAGTGCAAGCATACATAAAAACAAGCCGCTTGTCCCGCTGTTAACAGCGACAGCCCGCTTCGCACCTATATATTGCGTGAAAGCCCCCTCAAATTCAGGTAATTTTGGTCCGAGCGAAAGATTAGGACTTCGCAATACCTCACATACCGCTTCGATTTCTTTTTCGGTTATATCCGGCCGAGATAAATATATCTGCATAAGAAATTCTCCTGACTCAAAAAGCACGCATCAACAACTGACAGCATTATACAATTTGCGGTTAATAAATCAAGCCGATACTGACACCCACAAACAAATGGCACAAAACAGGTGCAATAACAAAAGCACTTATAGGACGCAGGGTTGTAAAAACAGTGCCCTATTCGCTGCCAAGCCGTAATTTGTATATCCAGTGCTAAACAGCCCTCATTTTGAAGCCGAAAATAGGTATGGAGTCAACACTACTTGGTAGGAACCAAAAGATGGCAAAAGGAAAAAACGTACTTACGACAGGCGATGTGGCCAAGATTTGCCATGTCGCCCCCCGAACGGTTTCAAAGTGGTTCGATAACGGCCAACTGAAAGGTTACCGCATACCCGGCAGCAAGGACCGACGAATACCCGTCAGCGAGCTAATCCGCTTTATGAAAATGCACAATATGCCCACCGATTCATTTGCGGCAGGTAAAATCCGGGTTCTTGTGGTGGATAGTGACACGAAAACATCCTCGGCTTTGGTGGAGACTTTACAAACCAAGGCGGATTACGAAGTTCTAACTGCACATAACAACTTCGAGAGCGGCATAATCGCCCAGAGATTTTCACCCCATGTTCTTCTGGTAAGTCTGTTAGCCAAAGATATAGATGCCACAGGTATTTGCAAAAGCATTCGTGCGCAGGAAGATTTGGAGACCATTAAAATCATAGCCATTACAAACCATCTGAGCGAATCGGAGTCGGCTGCCCTGCTGCAGAAGGGCTTCGACGGCTATATATACAATACCGCCGATGCCCTTGAAGTTATCAGCAAGATTGAGGAAGCTACGGCGATTATCTATTAGCAAAAACCGAACCTGTCTCCAATCAGTCTATCCAATCAGGCCAAGTCCACGTCACAGGAGCATTGATGTCAAATCCCTTACTCCATTTGAGCCTCCACAACTGTTTAAGCAGTATCTTGCTAACAGAGTAATCTAAAAATATTCCATTTATTGCATGATTATGTCGATTTATGCAAAAACGCTGTATACCGTGCGGATCATCTGGACAAAAGTCAGGGTCGCCAGGAATTCTATCTTCATTTTCATCCCCTGGTGCCTCTAATCTATGGCCGGGCCAACCGACAAAGAACATGCAGTCTAAAAACAGAGGGACCTGGGCTGCTCCCTTCACATTCGGTGTCTTCCAGAAAAAATCGATATCAAAGTCAAAAAAAGTATTTTGCCCGGCTAAAGGAACAGGATTATAAACAAACCCATTAAGACCATAGCTGCCGTATGTTCCTTCCGGCCTTCCGAGATTAGTATCCAAGTAACCCCAGGAATGATATCGAGTTCCCATAATGTCCGGCATATTGCCGCTACCTGGAGGAAAATATGGAAAAGCAATCTTTTGCGCCTCCGGGCAGCAGCGTATCTCGTCATTGCGATAGTAGTAGTCATAAAGCACAACAATCCACCGCCCTCTGTGTCGTGGTCCAGAAGGATCATCCCATCGCCTGGGGAAAAAGCTATTATTGTCGTCTGTGTACATTGACCAAATAATTCCCCATTGTTTCAGGTTCGACTGGCAGACTACCGTCCTTGCCTGCTTCTTTGCCCGCTGTAGCGCAGGCATTAATATCGCAATTAACAGGGCAATAATGGCAATTACCACCAAAAGCTCTATTAGCGTAAATCCCGTCAGCAGTTTTCTCTTTCCCCGATTAGAAATCCTTATTCCCAACGGGTTTGATACTCTTCGATTTTTTATCATTGGTATCTCCTATATTTCTCAATTAATTTATCAACAAATAATACTATATCATAAAAGACCGGCTTTCCCAAAATTACAATCTTTCTTCAATACACCGGAAACCTTTTCAACCAGGGTGATCGCACATTCCAGGCAGCGCTGCACGCCGCCCTGTTGCCACCGAAGCCGGCTATTGTCCACAGGCCGTTTATATCGAACTCACGATTCCACTTCAATACCCACAGCTCCTTCAGCCCGACCTTTCTAACACTCCAATCCATAAAAAGCAGATTTATGAATCCATTATGCCGATTGATGCAGAAATGCATCATATCTATACCTTTCTCTCCGCCTTGGTCACCTAACTTAAAAAAATCAGGAGTTGGCGGTGGTTCATCATAGGCGTGGGGCCAGGCATCAAAGTGAGTGGAGTCCCCAAGCACCGGTATATTATTCGTACCTTTTGCATTACTAATACACCTCCAGAACCATTTCGGCGGACGGTCCTCGCCGGCAGTATCTTCAATCTGATAAGTGACCCAGCTATTGATACCGTAGCTAATGGGAACTTTCTTTTCTCTGCCATCAGGCATAGGGAATTCCCTGTTATATCCTTTAAACGTGCCTAATTCGTTCTTATCATCCGTGCCTTTGCTGGCCGACGGACAGACAAGCATGTCCCAACTATCGTTATAATATGGGCGTAACACATTAATCCAATGGTCGCCCCCTCGTTCTTTGGCACTACGATGGAAACAGCCGTTGTTGTCGTCTGTATATAATTTAAAAATTAGACTCCAGTGTCTCAGTCTTGTCTGGCACACAACCGCCTGTGCCTGCATTTTAGCCAGGTTGATTGCAGGCATCAATATCGCCATCAATAATGCAATAATAGCAATGACCACCAGAAGTTCTATAAGCGTAAAACCTCTGCTTTTATCCACAACAAAACTCCTGCTTATTGCCTATAAAAAACACGTCTTTAGAAAATAACTCCTTGTTTTTACCTATTTTACCACAAAAACTGCTGCGATTACAACAGAAAAATAGGTTTTTTTGGGCCCTGCAATATTCGTGTCTATCATTTCGTCCTGTTGCGAATCATCTGGTTCTGCAGCATTATTAATACATCGGCACTGACCGTCATAACACGTAAATCGCTGAAAATTACTCTATACCTGCCATCCGGCAGCTTCCAGTGCATAATTACCGAAAATCTATCCTCCGGGTCAAACCTGACACCGTAATATACGACCTTCTTGCCCTGGTCAAGCAGGCCCTCATATATTTTAGACATATCCGCTGATATATCGCTCCTGCAGGCCTTCTCACCCACCAGAGAATATTCTACCGCCTGAACTATGTCTGTGCCTGTCGAATCCCGAAGACCAAAGAAATTTGCGAACAACAATACTGATACAATTATCACCGCTGCCGCTGCCGGTCTGCTTATTCTCAAGTTAATTACAATATTGATAGTATTCCTTCCGCTTCTATGCAAATCAAACCGCTGTGGAATCTGCTGTTTTATATCGTCGGCAAGGCCGGGTCGAACCGGCTCCGTCATCCGCCCCGCCATTTCGCCCAGCAATTCTTTAAGTTTCTCATCTTTCATCACAATACCCTTTTTATTTTGACTTAATACCGCTTAAACAAATTCCTTTCTCAAAATTTTTAACGCCCTGTTGAGCCGGCTTTTGCAGGTTCCCTGCCTTATACCTGCTGCCTGTGCGGCTTCGGCAATAGTGAGGTCCTGCATATAATGCAAGACAACCACCTGCTTCAATTTCATCGGCAGCCGTGCAACAACACTTTCCAGTCTCTCAAGCTGTTCGCTATGCCCGGCTTCGTCAGAAGCAACGACGCCGGTATGCTGCACATTAAATCCCTCAATACTTACTTCTTTTCTGCCGCCTTGCGTTCGCCAGTGGAGTCTCGAAACATTGCTTGCAATCCGATACAGCCAGCCATTTAACGCCTTGCCATCCCGCAACTGCCCTATATGACGCCAGGCATTAAGGAAGCTCTCCTGGGTCAGGTCTTCACTGAGCTGGTGATTATGGCCAAGCCGCCTCATATACAAATATATCTGCCAATAATATAAATCAACAAGCTCCTGTGCCGCTTTTTCGTCGCCATCCCTTAGCCGAGCAGCAAGTGAATCCCTGTTCTTTTGCTGATACTCACGTTCGCTGACGGGATTTCTCTGCACTTTTATAAGATGCGCAAGTTCAAATTCCTGTTCCGCAGATTTTGCATTTTTTGCCATTATTTTCACCCGGCTTAGCTAATGTATAGTATATCAAAAAATACCGATTTTTTACAGCATTAACCGCCTGATGACAGACCGGCACAACGGTGAATAATTGGCAAGGCCGGTAATTATGCTATAATAATCACACACATTCTACTGACAGAGAGGTTAAAAGATGAAACTATATCTTGTCCAGCACGCAAAAGCAGCTTCGAAAGAAGCTGACCCGGAAAGGCCGTTAACCGAAGAAGGCCTCCAGGAGGTACAGAAGGTCGCCGCATTCATTAAACCTTTGAAACTGTGCGTTGATTACCTTTGGCACAGTGGTAAAAAACGGGCTGAACAGACTGCCGAGATTTTGGTCGAAGTTATCAGGATAAATAAACAGCAAACTGCCCGCTCCGGCCTTGCCCCTAACGACGATGTTGCCGCACTAAAAGATGAGCTTAGCACAAGTCTGAATGATATTATGATTGTCGGACACCTGCCTTTGCTGGCCAAGCTGGCATCTTTGCTTGTAGCAGGCTCAGAATCCGCCAATACAATGGCCTTCAGAAACGCCGGCATCGTCTGCCTTAACCGCCTGGATGATAACACCTGGCAGCTCGAATGGTCTATAATACCGGAGCTTCTCGCATAAATACGCTATGCCATCGCCAAACATAAATTCATTCAGTGAAAAGGTTCAAAAGTTATGGAATATGATGAGCCATTGCGTGCTTTGTCCGCGCAAGTGCCAGGTCAACAGAAATGAGGGACAGACCGGATTCTGCGGTATTGCTTGTCTTCCGGTCGTCAGCTCCGTGGGTCCTCACTTCGGTGAGGAAAGCATCCTTGTCGGCGCAGGCGGCTCAGGGACCATCTTCTTTGCCGGCTGCAACCTCGGCTGTATCTTCTGTCAGAATTTCGAAATCAGCCATCTCCGCCACGGCCATCAGGTTACAATTGACCAATTAGCTCAATCTATGCTCGACTTGCAGAATCAAGGATGCAGCAACATCAATTTCGTCACACCAACACATATTATACCGGCTGTCACAGCAGCCATTGAATTGGCAAGGGGAAAAGGGCTTACCCTGCCGACCGTTTACAATACCGGCGGGTATGACTCGGTTGAAACCCTGAAACTGCTCGATGGCTTTATAGATATTTATATGCCTGATATGAAATATGCAGACTCAAATGTTGCCAGGGAACTATCTTCTGCCCCGGATTATCCGAAGGTAAACTTTTCCGCTGTAAAAGAGATGCACAAACAGGTTGGTGATTTACAGGTGGAAAATGGATTAGCTGCACGCGGGCTTTTAATAAGACATCTGGTTTTGCCGGAGAATTTAGCAGGCAGCTTTGAGATAATAAATTTCTTGGCAGAATATATCAGCCCAAGGACAACAATCAACATAATGGACCAGTATCATCCCTGCTACAAAGCCAGCTCACACCCCAACATAAACCGCCGACCCACCTCTGAAGAATTTACCTCCGCCCGCCGATATGCCCTCCAAAAAGGCCTCAATGCCCTTTCCTAAAAAAGTTTCATATAAAGGAAGCAGCAAATAAGGTTATATTTGCCGCTTCCTGTTTTCTCAGTTTCGCGATATCAAGCAAAAAAGCAGGTGAAAAACCAAAGTCGTATTTACATTGGCTCCTCAATATCTCCTTCGTTTGGCTCTTCAGGTATTTCTTCAGTCGGCTGTTGTTCTATTATCTCGGCATGGTCGTAAAATTTTTCGAGGGCCTTCTGCAACTGCTCATTTTCCTGCTGGAGCTGCTGAACTTCCTGTTTGCTCTCTCTCAACTCGTCTCTGATTCTCTCTGCCTCTGTCTGTGCGTCTCTGGCCTGCTCAAGGGTGGCACTTAACTGCCCTTTAAGTCCGTCAACCCTTGTCTGTAACAGCTCCTGCCCCCTGGGAGCATCAGCGAACTGAGCTTTCACATCTTCCAGCTCCTGTAAAACTTCGGCCATGCGCTCATTCAGCCGGTCTCTTTCACTTTTTGTTTGCTCTAATAGTTCTTGTGTCTTTGTCAGTTGAGCTTTTGCCCTTTCAAGTTCGACGCGGGCCTCATCTCTTTCTTTGGCTGACCCGTCACAACCCGCAAATACCACCAGACAAATCGACAGAAGAACCAATCCGAGGACTACCCTGGCTTTTTTCATCCTTCCGGCCCTTTCATTATACAGAAAAAAATGTTATTCATAAATATTACTCCATTCCCTCTGGGCCCTTTTCTCCCAGTCTTTGCCGTGATAAACAAAGCTCACTATCAACGGCAGCACGCTCGTCGCCTCTGCAAAAACCATCTGTTCATATATATTGTCCACCTTACCCCAGGAGCCGGCCTCTCTGAATGTGGAACTCGAACAGCCGCCGTCTCTGACATCAGCAACAGTAATCTGCACGCCGTATTTGTGCATTTCTACCGGCTTACCAAGCATTTCAGCACAAATGACCGTGTCCTGTGCAAAATTTTTGGGAACGCCGCCGCCAATAATAAATAATCCTGAAACCGGAGATTTAATTTTAATATCTGTCAACTCCCTGAAGTCTTTCACCGAGTCAATGCTGACATAGCCATCCCGCTTTTCCGCCTGATGTTTTACCAAACCAAAACCGGCACTGGAATCCGAAAAAGCAGGACAAAATATCGGAACATTATTTTCATAAGCTAATTGCACCAGAGAATCCGGCCTTTTTGCATTTTTAACAAGATATTTACCCATTTCCCCGATGAACTTTCTCGAAGAATAACAGCCCGGTTCAAGCGAGTTCGCAATTTCAGTGATTGTGTTGTCGCAAATCTGCAACTGTTCTTCGTCGATAAAAGTATCATATATCCTGTCGATATAAAGCTCTCTTAACTTTTTATCATCAACAATAGTGCTGCCTTTGTAATGGCGAAAGCCCAGCGCCTCAAAAAAGTCCATATCGACGATAGCCGCCCCCGTTGCAACAATAACATCAACCATATTGTATTTGACCATATCCGCATAGACCTGCATACATCCCGCTGCACCGGCGCTGCCGGCTATACATAAAATAATCGTGCATTGACTATCGTTGAGCATCATATTAAAAATCTCAGCGGCCCGGGCGATATCGCCCGCTGTAAATGACATTCCTTTCATTGATTCAATTATTGGCGTCGAATCGAAAGATTTAATATCAATATGCTCTACGGGGTTATTAAGAAAATCCCTTTTCTGCATTTCAACCTCTCTTGCCTACGGCAGGGCCTTCGCCCTGACGAGTGAATTTGTAGCTCAATAATTTGTAGATAAGCTTCGCTGCCATAAAATCAGGCGCTTTATTTGCCTCATCCGGGCACAGCTCAACAACATCAAATCCCACAACGTCTCTCTGCTCAAAAACAAGCTTCAAAAATTCCAGCACGTCATACCACAATAACCCGCCCGGCTCCGGTGTACCGGTCGAAGGCATTACAGACGGGTCAAAGACATCAACATCGAAGGTTACATAAACCTTGTCGGACAATTTCGAAACTGCTTTTGAAAACCAGTCTTTGTTGTTATAAATATCCTTTGCAAAAAAGATTTTCTCGGGATTTATATACGCTTTTTCAGAAGAATCCATACTCCTTATGCCCACCTGGACAACAGGGCAAATCTCGGCAACCCTGGCCATAACGCAGGCATGATTATATTCTGAGCCGTTATACTGCTGTCTTAAATCAGAGTGTGCGTCAAGCTGCAAAACAGTAAGCCCCTGATAAAAACGACTGTGTGCCTTAACCGCACCTATGCTGATTGAGTGCTCCCCTCCAATAACGACGACAAATTTGCCTTGCTCAATGTAACCTTGAACCTCCTGATTAATTGCTTCAACCATTCCACCAGCAGATACATCCGCTTCTATAATACTATCGGTAAATATGCCTTTTTTATAAACCTCTGAATCGGTCTCAATGTCGTAGAGCTCCATATTCGCCGAGGCCTCGATTATGGCATCAGGGCCTTTGTCAGCACCTTTTCTCCACGTGCTTGTCCCATCATACGCTACTGGAAGAATAACTATCCGGGCGGTCTCGATATTAGAAAATTCGCCCGGCAGCTGTCCGAAATTGAATACCTCTTTCATCTTCGATGACCCCAAAAATTACTCAATCAAACAAGAATACCGCTAATGCCACCGTTGTTGTCCAAAGCCCCCTCAGGCCCCTGCCAGTTTGCGTGACATTAGAGGTCCTGATGATTAAGCCGCTGGCTCTATACTCCTGCTCCTTTTCCGACCAGGCCTGATTTGGGTCGACCTCCAAGCCCAATGTCGTACCGAGCATTTCCGCAGCAAGGTCTTCAGCCATATCAGCGGCTTCCTGATGGTTCATCCCATAGCTGTTCACTTCACTCAGGTAACCCCAGTTATTCTTGTCCGTAGGGATCGCAATACCAACAGACGAAGCAATCAATCTGCCGTGCTCATTGGTATCAGCTCTGGCCATCACAGAGTAACAAATCTGGCCCGGAATTAGTCCCTTCAATCCATTTTCACAGCTAACAATTTTGCACTTGGGCGGCAAAATTGACGAAACCTGAACGAGGTTTTGCTGTGCAATTCCTGCTTTACGCAGCGCCTCTTCAAAAGATTTCAGCCGGTATGGATGCTGCCCCACCCCCTTAGTCAGAAATGCCTTTGTCGGAACAAGACTGTCCATTTCAAACTCCTGTATATTAAATTTCACTGTTATAGTGCCGTCCAATAGACAGGCATATCCTGCGCAAAGCAAATAAAGCAATTCGCCCAAAAAGTCAAATCTTTTTTATCCGCTATTTTTCACTTTCTACAAAGACAGCCGAATATATAATGACCAAAATCCAAAAATCCATAACATACATAAATCAAGAATCCTGCAACTGTTCTTTCAATGTTTTTGCATTGCCGATGGCATAGGCATTGTAATCATTATTAAAGTAGGCGAAGACGGCCTTTTTGCCTTTCATATTTTGCCCTATCCACTTTGCCCAATCCTGTAAAGCGGATTTGGAATAATTCCCCTGGTATCGTCCCGTTGGGCCATGAAAACGAACGTAAATTACATCGGATGTTACGATACGAGGGACTTCCATACCCGGCATATCATGAATACAAAAGCCGGCATTAAACTCACGGAGCAAATCATAAACATCTTGCGAAAACCAGCTTTTATGCCTGAATTCAAAAACCGCAATTAACTTTTTAGGTAAAACTTCCAGGAAGCTCTCTAATCGGTCAAGGTCTTTATGAAAACCAGGCGGCAGTTGATAAAGAACAGGCCCGAGATTCTCCTTTAACAGCAACGCCCCTTTGAAAAATCTCTCAAGCGGCTCTTTGGCGTCTTTAAGCCGTTTGATGTGAGTAATAAAACGGTTGGCCTTTACTGTAAAAAGAAAATTCTTTGGTGCCTGTTTACGCCAGTTTTGGAAGGTCTGCTCCTTCGGCTGATGGTAAAAAGTATTATTAACTTCGACGGTGTCGAAGTCTTTCGCATAGCACTCGAACCATTTATTCTTAGGGAGTTTTTCAGGATAGAACCGGCCCTGCCAGTCAGCGTAATGCCAGCCGGAAGTACCTACTCGAATGTCGCATTTAGACCTGCTCATAACTGATATTTTAACCGCTCAGTTGAACTTTTCTGAGAATTACTATAGTCTATCATTATGGAACCAGGTCCGCAACAATTCGGCAAGTGGTTAATTCTGACGGGACTCATAATCGCCCTGCTTGGCGGCCTCGTAATGTTATTAGGCCGAGTAGGACTATTTAAACTGCCGGGCGACTTGCAGCTTGGCGCGAAAAACTGGCGGTTCTATTTTCCCATAGCAAGCTGTGTAATCCTCTCAATTATCCTCACTCTCATTCTATGGCTCATCCATTACTTTCGACGTTGATACGCCGGCCATATTATCTTCCGAATATATCGCAAGCTTATATTCACTTCGTCTTCTTACTCGATTAGAAAAATGTTTCCAAAATTCAGACTTAATTGCAAACCGGCACTTCGGACAAGGTCGTCAAAGAATTGAAAAAAAATTTCCGGCCAGAGCAAATTTTTCTTGACGGTTCGGTCAAATCCGACTAAATGGTCGGAATATGGGCGTAAAGGTATTAATAATTGAAAAGACGAGCATAGGCGCGCTCCTTGGAAAATAATTGTCGGCCAAAGTAGTTCGTATAGGCCTGCAGAATATTTATGATAAAGAAAAATATCAACAAAGATAACCTGACCCCTGCTGATATAAAAAAATTTAAGGAATCACTGCTGGAAAAACAGTGCGAAATCCTTCGTAATATGCTCTGTATGGAAAACGAAACACTCCATAGAACAAGGACCGACCTCTCAACTACGCCGATTCATTTGGCTGATGCCGGAAGTGATAATTTCGAGATGGAGAATACCTTATACCTGATGGATAGCGAAAGAAAACTTCTTCTGGAGATAGAGGATGCACTCGACCGTATTGAACAGGGCACGTACGGTATTTGTGAAAAGGGCAATAAACCGATTCCAAAAGCCAGGCTAAAAGCAATTCCATGGACAAGATACTGCCTGACCTGTGCAAGTCTTTTGGAAAAAGGAGTCTCTGCCAGAGAGAAGCGACTCGAAGAACCAAATTACAACAAAGCACTCGAGGCAAAAAATGTCAATTTTGACAATATCTTCGAAGAATAAAATAACAAATAAAAAAATAACCAAAGGATTCATATTCCCAAGCTCAGCCCTCACAATCAGGCCAAGCCAAGTCAAATATTATCGTTTTGTTGACAAGTCTCCCCTGCCCGGAGACCTCGTTTATGGAAAAGTCAATCGCATCGGACAACACTCATCTCTTGAAAATGCATCAGGGCGAATACATATGATACACGACGGCACGAAAGCAATTTTTGTGTATGGAAACAGGTATGCGCCGGATTATTACGAGGGAGTAGTGCCTGAGAAGATGATGGATGAAGTGGACCTTATCGCCCGTTCCGGAGTAATCGGCATTGTTAGAACGAAGAACTCACTGATAAAAGATCCAACTAAAGTGCAAGTATTAGGGTATGTCTGCAATGAAAACGGCAACGTCATAAATACGAGAGATTTTCCCCTGCTAAAGGCCCGCCAATCGGTGAAAAAGCTGCCGAGGGCTCGCATGATTTTAGTCTGTGGAACATCAATGAACTCCGGCAAAAGTATGGCAGCTGCGGCGTGCTGCTGGGCCCTGACATCAATGGGCTATAACGTCAGGGCATCCAAAATCACGGGGACTGCATCACTAAAAGATATCCTGCATATGAATGATGCCGGCGCTAATCCTTATGCCGATTTTTCATACCTCGGTTATCCGTCAACTTATTTGCTGCCCCAAGAAAAACTTCTGGACATCTTTAATCAACTCGACTTAAAGCATGCCAACAATCCAAGGAATTTCTGGATAGCAGAACTGGCCGATGGGATTATCCAGCGGGAAACCGCTATTTTACTTAATGCTCTTGAAGTTACATCCAGAATTTATAAATTAATTTTCTGTGCTAATGATGCCTTCGGCGCCATTGGTGGATTAAGAACGCTGAAGGAAAAATTCAATTTAATACCGGATGCCATATCCGGCATATGCTCAAGCTCTCCTTTACACATAAGGGAGCTTTCTTCTTTTACCAACATTCCGGTATTTAATAGCGCTGAGCCGAGCACAAACCAATTAGGAGATATTTTGCTTCGCGCCAGTAAAAAATTGCATAAGGTCGCAGCAAGTTGTTAGAGAAATCCGAAAATTTTGTATATAATCAGGTAGATATAGCTTTGTAGAAGCAGGTCGGATGTCCTGCTTGTTAATGTTACCTTAATCACAAGGAGGTTTTAAAATGGCAAAAAAAACTGCCAAGAAAGCAGTTAAAAAAACTGCTAAGAAAAAAAAGAAATGAGGATGAAACTTCGTTAAGCATCCAAAAAGCCATCAATGCATCTGCATTGATGGCTTTTTTCGTATTCTGTTTTATGGATTATCAATTTTTTAAGAGATGAAAACAGGCAGTCGTGCTTAATCTCCCATCACCAATACCACCTTCTATAATTACTCGAGTTTTTTATAGAATTCGGCCTCTCTATCTGAAAGCCGTTTCTGCTCAATCATCGTGCGAATCCGCTGAATATCAACATCTCTCGGCTGACCACCCGACGCAATCGAAACCGCTGGCCGGCCGATACCGGTACCTGTAACCTTCAAAAACTTGTCCACAGAAACCGCTGATACGAAAATTCCAACCAAAATAACAATCACCAAAAAATAACGAGACAAGAAAGACTCGGTTTCCAAGTCTTCGGTCCTCGGTCTTTTGCCTTCAGGCAGATAACGGCATCGGTCACAATATATACAATCCAGATGGTCTTTTGCCGTAAGGCCAAACTCGCACCTGCCAAACCTCTTGGCCGGCAGAAAACGTTTAAGAATTATCACATTGTTGAATAACGATAAATATGCCCCTACGGGGCACAGATACCGGCACCAAAAGCGGGGATAAAAAATTGAGCCGATTAAGGCCGCTACCGCTACCAAAAACATTACCGATCGCCAATTGATGAGTGCCGATCGAAAATTAAAAACTGAAATCAAAGGATCCGCTGCAAGAGTTGTTCGATTCCTCGAAAAAAAGAAGACAATTACCAGAACAAAAAGGATAACGTATTTAATAAATCTCGCCTTTTGCATCTTCTCTATTGACATCGGCTGTCTTAATCTATCCGGGAAAATATAGCCGAGCAATTCCTGCACAATACCAAACGGGCATATATAGCCGCAATATATGTTACCAAAAATTATCACTAAAGCCGGGACACCGACAACAAGCAGAAATGCCCCTGTTAATCCTGGTGAAAGAACCTGAAAGGATAATAAAGTCGCTATCTGTTCTGTTGAATACTGGGCGTTTAGCCAGATGCCGCCGACTGCAAGATTAAACATAAGTATCCCTAATCTGCTCCAGAAACCGCCATAAAAGATTACAATCAAAGTAAGTATCACGGAACCAATCAGATACATTACGGATATATCCGGCAGGTATTTAAAATGCTCAATTTTTTCCCAGCCCGGCCCTTCGACAGATACGCCAAGAATCTCTGCAGCAAATCTACTGCCCGATGTTTGCAGCGCCGAAAGAACGGCCTCGGAGCTTATCGTAGCACCGGTGACTGAATCAATATCAACAAATGGTTCAGAAGCAAAAAGCTTCCGTCCATTGAGACCTTCCCGCCACTGCATTAGAAGTTCAAGATAGGAAGGCGTTTCATTTGAGCGTATTATATGGAAGTCAACAAGATTGCCGGTAGTATCCACATAAACAACCAAATTCATCTTTCCTCCAAATCCGCTAACATCCGGCGCCAAGTCTTGCGAACTAAAGATATAACCATTTAGTTTATCATTGGTCTCGGTAACCCTAAAATAATTAATTTTTCGACCGCTTTCTGAAAGAACTACCGATTTCTTTTCGACTTTCAATTCGCCAGCCAGTGACTGAACCGCGTATTCCGGCAGCGAAGGCATTAAACGTGCGGCAGCATTAGCGAGCAGATTCGAACACAAAATGACAGTTAGCCCAATACCAAACAACGCAAAACCAACCCTGCGTAATCTAAAAGGCGTTGTGGTTGAAAAGCAGAATCTTTCCGGTTTATATATCCTTAATGCCGCAAGCGGCAAATTGACACAAATAAGCAGGACAAACATAAACAGCGTTACCCTCGACCCGAGCACGGGAACAAGCACAAGAGATGTAACTACCCCACCTGCCGCCGCTCCGAGATGGTCAGCGGTTTCAAGCTTACTGCCGGCCTGCCCCACCTCAAAACCGCAATCCGCAAGCTGCTTGGCAGCTAATGGAAAATAACAGCCAGAACACAAACCACACAGAATAAATGCAGCCGCAAAAATCAAATGCGTCCACTGTTCAGCCGGCCAATAAGCAACTGTAGCAAGAATTAGCAGATGTATGGACACTACTGCGAATAATAGGCCCTCAGACCTCAACCCCGCCCCTCCGAGGGGCGGGGTCAATGCTCGGTTAGTCAGCGACGAAATAAGAATCGCACCAATGGTCAAACCCACCATAAACAGAGATGAAATAATCCCGATGTGCAGATAAAGCGAGCCAAAACTTGTCTGGTAAAGATACATCAGCACAATTACAACGCCAATCCCAATCCACCCGGCTGAAAAAACCAAAAACGCACTATCAAAACCAGAAGAGCCGCCCTGCTGTGCAGTTTTCAACCCCGTCCCTCGAAGGGGTGGGGGCAAAACATATACAATTCGTAAAAGTATTAAAACCAAAATTGGGATAACAAATGCCAATGGGCCAGCTAATGTTAGGTTCTTAACAAGTATGGTAACCGGAGCCCCTGATTGCTTGGCTGCAAGCAACACACTATACAGATGTGTCAAAGGCCTTGAATCGAGATTAACAAGTAAGTTTTCAGGCAAATCCGCATGCGAATAGTTCTCTAAAGCGGCTGAAGCACGACTTGGTAAATAAACAGAAAATAGCCCATCCGGCGGATATATACTGCTTGCTCCTTCTATCGACGCAAAACGGTCACGGCAAACAGCAGGGTCTTCGGTGAGCTTTCCGCTGTCAGAGACAATAAACCACGTATCGTCGCCGGGTGTCAGAACAAGCTGTGAGAATGGCGCCTTTTCCAGTGTCAATTTTGTCGAGGCGCCAAGATTAATCAACTCGGTGCCCATAATATTCATCCCCCCTGCTATACGAACCTGTAGCAGGCCTTTTGGTTTCAGGGACTCTTTAACCTGCCGATAGAATTCAAGTGTAAAAAAACGGTTCAAAACAGAGCTTGTCGCATCCGGTAAGTTAAGAACTACTATATCATAATATCGTTTTTTATCTGCAAGCGACAAACGAACATCGCCGCCGAGCTTATGCAACCGCTTATCATCGACTCTGTATTTTGCCGGTATAAAATCTTCTACGCGTTGAACATATTCACTGTCATAATGCGCCCACGTTACCTCTTCGATTTGCTGCAGACGCAGATATTCATAACACAGCCCCAACCCCGAACCAACCACCAAAATTCTTTTCGCACCAGGATTTTGACAAAGACCGATAGCGGCAATTTGCCCTGCGGACTCATGGTCCGGCAGCATCTCACTGGTGCTGCCCTGGCAAACGACCACCCACTGGTCGTTGTAAACTCCATATAAATACTCTCCCTGGGCAGTCTGGAAAGAACCTTTCAGGGAATCCTTTGGAAGCAGCTTTTCCCATTTTGTAACTCGTAACTGCTGCGACAGGTATTTGTCGGCGCCGGCAATCAAACAGACAAAAATACATACCGGCATAAAAATCCACACCCACTTTTTCGCTTCGCTAAGCTGCACATAAAAAAAAGAAAAAGATACAATAAAGGCAAGTATAAAGAAAATCGTTGCTGAGCTTATGCCAAATCCAAGAAGAATCGTAACGCCCAGTCCTCCGACGAAACTTCCCGCCGCCTCAAGAATATAGACACGCGATACCGGCTGTATCCGGTCTTTTCGAAACCACCGGCAGGCAATGGGAAAGAGCATTCCCGTAATGATGCTTACAGGAGCATTAATAATTACAGACAACAGCAAAATTGCTCTTATAGATATAAGCTCATAGGACTCTATGCCGGCAAGCTCACGGGCCTGAACGATTAATATCAATTGTAAAATAAAGGCAGGAACATAAAACAAAAATAAAAACTCTATATTATCAAGCAGCTTCTGGGCAAAGTTTTTGGCTCGAAAAACAACTACCGCCCCCAGGCCGACCCACAAAAACCAGCAGCCGAAAAAGATTCCGACGCTTATGTCATTGCCTTCGAAAGTAGTGATAAATTCGCGAAACAGAAGGGTCTGGGCCATGATGGTAAACAGGCCGTAGTTGAATATCAGAAAGCTTCGAGAAAATCTCATTCCTCTTCACCAAAAACATCCGCCTGAAAAACCAGAAAGCTCGCGCCTTCTTTCCAAGCGTCGCCGGGCAATCCCGCCTTGACAGACAAATGTGTGAGCATTTCGCTAACATCCCAGCCCTGCTCGGGTGCAACCTGAGGCAAAAATACCGCAGAATGGTCGTCTTTATTCAATACGACACCATCAATACCTATTCTAACCTCCTGGTAACTTTTAATCGGCTCGGGGACCGTAAGCGCAGAAATCTCGATTGTAATATCGCTGACTTCCGTGTCATTCAAGGGAGAAAAACGCCTGTCGCCAAAAGCCGCGTTAATGGCATTTCTAATAACCGATTTATACAAAGGCCTTTGTGGAAAGATGTCGCCGATACAGCCCCTGAGCTGGTGGTTTTTTTCAAGTGTTACGAATGCCGCTCGCGGACTTTTCATCGCCTCGCTGACGGAGACATCGAGCTCGGATTCCTGCGGGACACGCAAATTTTTCAGACCATACATTATTGTCTTACGCGCCAGAGTTAGAAGCTGCTTTTTATCTTCAGCGGTCAGCTCGGGGCAATTTTCTTTCTGCCCTACCGCCGGATGCTCCGCCCACCTGCCGGTAAAGGCGACACAAAGATAGCTGACGGAATTGCTAAAATCACCCATAAGCTCACCGGATGTTGCGTATTTAACCAGCTCAGCTTTGGACGATTTATCCAGCATTGAAAGTAAAATTGCAATTGGAACATAGCCGCAAATTGTCGTACCGGTCTTGCTCTTATATTCCAAAAACGCCCCGCTATCCAGCTTAGCTATACAGTCATACGCCCCCATATCGAGCTTTTTTAACTGCTCAGGTATATCCTCCTTAAAAGGCACATATCCGTAATTCGGGCCATAATGGGTAAAATCAGAACTTGCGATAACAAGAGTATCCTGGTCAATGAGGCCTTTCAGGATGTTACTGACTTTATCAATTGTCTCCGGCGAACACCTCCCGGCCACAATCGGCACAAGCTTAAAATCCTTCTGGCGATATTGCAAAAGCGGCAGCTCTATCTGAACGCTATGCTCATATTTATGAGCTTGTGGAACATTCTGAAACATCGGAAATTTAAGCAGCTCATTTATAAATTCCACATCGAGGGGTATATTTCCCAGAGGCGTTTGGTAATGCGTTGCTCTCGGAACACTCAATATCTCCTCCATATCCAGATAATGACTCGGACCAATAATCACGATTCGTTTGTATGTTTTGTCAGCGGCCTTGACCCCGCAAACCGCCGTCTGGCCGGAGAAGCGATATCCCGCATGCGGCAAAATCAAAGCTATTACATCTTCAATCGGCTTGACATCAGCTTTTGTGTAAAAATCTTCGATTTGCTTGCGAAGCGAATTGGCATCAGCCGGGTACCAGCCCCTGTCGGCAAGTTCCGAACGAAAAACTACGTTGGCCGTTTTCGCCGGCGCCGTTGATACGGGCGATTCCGAGAAAACACTGACAACAATGATGGTAAAGACAATTCCCAAAACCAGTAGAAATCCGCTAATATATCGTTTTGTAGATTGATCAGCCATTTAACCGCTCCATTCACTTTGGTTGTAAGTATCCGGTCCGGTTTTTATTGGACCCGGGTATTTTTTCAAACGAGCCGCCCGCACAAACCTTTGCGGCGTCACTTTTCTACCCAGCCAGCAAAAGCCGGCGATAATCGCTAAACCAATACCTGCTATTTTTTGAATGAATTTTCTTCGCGTCATCTCCACACTCCGTAAATTTCTTTGCCGCAATCCGGGCAACAGCCGTCTTTGAGCACATTTTGCCTGATTATATAGCGAACACGCTCAATAAGTAACTTCCTGCAATTCGGACAATACGTATTCTCGCCCTCCTCACTCTGGACATTTCCGATATAAACAAAGTCAAGTCCTTCTTCCATAGCAATCTCACGAGCCATTTCCAACGTCTTCAGTGAAGTTGATGGAAGATGTCTCATTTTGTACTGTGGATAAAAGCCCGAAAAATGTAATGGCGTCTCTCTGCCAAGGTTCGCTTTTAACCATCGGCAAAGCTGGCGAATCTGCTTAGGTTCATCGTTCAATGTAGGAATAACCAAATTTGTAACCTCAAGATGTATGCCGCTTGCCTTTGCTATAACCAGAGCATCCAGCACCGGCTTTAAGGTAGCAGAGCACATTTCTCTGTAAAACTTTTCCGTTATCCCCTTCAAATCAATGTTAGCCGCATCGACCACCTCAAGCAATCTTTTCCACGGCTCTTCATTTATATAACCGGCCGTCACGAGGACGTTTCGTATGCTCTCTTCCCGGGCAAGTTTTGATGTATCGTATGTATATTCGTAATAGATAATCGGTTCTGTATAGGTATATGCTATCGACTGGTAATTATTTTCTTTTGCGATTTTGACAAGCTTTTCAGGCGGACAAATATATGCAGGCGTATCTTCGGGATTGGCCTGAGATATCTCCCAGTTCTGGCAGTTAAGACAATGCAGGTTGCAGCCGGCAGTAGCGATGGAAAGGATTTGGCTTGCCGGCAGGAAATGAAAAAGCGGCTTTTTCTCTATCGGGTCATCGTGCATTGAGCAGGGATAGCCATAAACGACGGTTCGCAGGACTCCGTCAATATTAATTCTAACCCGGCACTCGCCGCTTTGGCCCGGCTCAATCATACACATCTTCGGACATAATTCGCACTGAACCGTCAACTTTAGCCCCACTTTTCACGACATCCAGGTAAATTAAATTTCAGATAATTATAATACATTTCTACAATTTATATAACCGGAAAGCCATTACATATATACGAAAAAATAATTGCTTTGATTTTATCACCGCCGGTTTATAATCTAATCTATGAAAAACGGTATTCTAAGCGGGCTTTTTGAGCAGATGGCGGATATTATGGAAATCCTCGGCGAGGACCAATTCCGCATTAATACCTACCGCAAAGTAGGTCGCATCATCGGTGATATGCCAACCGATGTCGAAACACAACTTGCAACAGGCGATCTGGCGAAAATACCCGGTATCGGAAAATCAAGTATTGCCAAGATTGAAGAATTTGTCCGAACCGGCTCCATAACCGCTCACAAAGAACTTCTTAAAAAAATCCCTCAAACATTGTTAGAGCTGCTTACAATACCCGGCATAGGTCCCAAAAGCGTCCGGGCAGTCTATGAGAACCTGAATGTTAAAACCATCGCCGAGCTGAAAGAGGCAATTACCTCCGGCTCTCTGGCGGAACTGCCCGGCTTCGGCGATAAAAAAGCTGAGGTTATCGCACGAGGCATTGAATTTCTCGAAAAGTCCACCGGCCGAATTCGCCTCGACCAGGCATCAGATGCAGCAGATATAGTCATCGGATTTCTCGGCGAGCTACCCGGCATTGAAAAAATCCAGAATGCCGGCTCGCTCCGACGTCGTGTCGAAACCATCGGCGATGTCGATATCCTCGTCGCAGCCAAAAACGGCAAAAAAATCATCGATGCATTTACCAACGCAGGATTCGTCCAAGAGGTCCTCGCTGCCGGACCAACAAAGGGCTCTGTCATCATCCAAACCGAAACCGTTCCCGTCCACGTTGATGTACGCGTTGTGCCCAAAAAGAGCTTCGGCGCAGCTTCTCAATACTTCACTGGCTCAAAGCAGCACAATGTCCGGCTCAGAGAAATCGCCGTAAAGGCAAAACTGAAACTGAACGAATACGGCCTGTTCAAAAAAGATAAAATGATTGCAGGTGCAAATGAAGAAGAAATCTATCAAACGCTCGGCCTGGATTTCACCAACCCTTTTTTACGCGAAGACCGCGGTGAAATTGAAGCAGCAATGAAACACACCCTGCCCGAACTAATCAAATTTGAAGATATCAAAGGCGACTTTCACGTCCATACAAAAGAATCCGACGGCAATGCAACCATACCCGAACTTGCGCAGGTCGCAAAAGATATGGGCTATAAATATATCTGCATTACGGACCACTCGAAATCGTCGGCAATTGCCAACGGCTTATCAACCAAACAACTTACCAACCAAATCAAGCAAATCAGAAAAATGAACGAAAAACTCAAAGGCATCACCATCTTCGCTGGAACAGAGGTTGATATCCTTGCCGACGGCTCTTTGGATTTTGATAATAAATTATTAGCTGACCTTGACTTTGTAATAGCCGCGATACATTCCGGCCTGACCGGTCCGCGAGAAAAGGTAACTATGCGGACACTCAAAGCTATGGACAATCCATACATCAACTGCATCGCCCACCCGACGGGTCGGCTGATTGGCCAGCGAGAGCCGATGGATATCGATATGGCCGCAGTAATCAAACAAGCCGCTCAAACACACACCGCTCTGGAGGTAAACGCAAATCCCTGGCGTCTGGACCTGAAAGACGCACACTGCAAAATGGCAATAGAGGCGAAAGTTATGCTGGCTATCGGTTCCGATGCTCACAGCACCGCCGGCCTTGGCCTGATGGGCTACGGTGTTGCAACCGCCGCCCGCGGCTGGGCAACTAAAAACGATATACTCAACACTCTCTCGCCGGCAAAACTAAAAAACTTCGTTAAAACCAAAAGGCCATAGCTTGCACTTATGAAATCCAACTCTGCCAAAATCTTACTGACCGGCCTGCCGGGCTGCGGTAAAACGACCGCAGTTATGAAAATAATATCCGGTCTCGACTCCAAAAGAACCGCCGGTTTTTATACGCAGGAAATTCGCGAAGGAAATACCCGTAAAGGTTTTAGCTGGAGCCGTCTTGACGGCCCTACCGGCATACTCGCTCACGTAAATACCAAATCTCCCTGTAAAGTTGGCAAATACGGCGTAGATGTTGCCGGCTTTGAAAAATCTGTTGTTCCAATTATAGACATCGACCGCAGCGATGCAGAATTATTTGTCATTGATGAGATTGGCAAAATGGAGTGCTTTTCCAAAAAGTTCGTAACCGCTATCCGCCTGCTCTTTTCATCTGACAAATCCGTCTTAGCTACTGTAGCCCAAAAAGGTAAAGGCCTAATCTCCGAGATAAAAAATTATCCCGGCGCAAAACTATTTAATTTGACGCATCCGAATTATGATAAGACAATAACTGAAATTTTGCAAGTCCTGTCATTTTTGAAAAACGCTTCATGCTAATAGAACTTTTGACAGATGAATACCATTATTACCTTTTTTTGATAGCGATAAACATGAGAAAGGAGAGTTTAGTAATGCTAATGCGTAATTACCCGCGATACGGAACAATCATTGTGTTCATCCTATTTGCGTTATTTGCAGCCAGTGCAACTCCGAGACAACAACCAGTTACTGTTCTTGGAAAGGTAACAGATGAAACAGGAAAACCTTTAGCCGGAGTCGAATGGTATATCAGCGCAATCGAGGAATGGCATGAGGGAAATTGGCAATTGGTTTTCCATAGCGGTTTATCTCGTAAATGTACCACCGATGAGCAGGGTCGGTTTGAAATTACGTTTCATGAAAAACACAGATATGACTTGGTATTTGACAAATGGGAGTACGGCCCAGCATTCTTATATCAGATTTCCGCAGACTCTCCAGAGATACATGTAGTGATGAGAAAAGGTTTACCTCTTCGAGGGGTTGTTACACGCTTGGGTTCAGGGAAGCCCTGTTTTCGTGCCACAATAGTAGAATTGCTTTTGCCGACCAGAGACTTCTGGTTTAAGAAAAGCGCATCTGTGGGTCCTGATGGGAAATTCCAATTTTTCGTGTGTACTCCGCCTTGCCCGCCCAATTGGTATGGGCTGCCACCCAAGTGGCAGCTTGTCTGTGCCAGCGAAGTAGTGGAAATCGATGTGCTTGAAGGAGAACCTGTAGAGGAAATCCTCTTTCAAATAGACGTTAAAGTAAGTCGGCAACCCCCTCAAAACGCTGATAAAAAATGATCTCTGAAATTTCACATATTCTGAAAAATACTAAACCAGCAGATACGGGCATTAAAAGTGAGTGAGATAATAAATCTACCCCTGCCGAATCAGGATGGCGAAATGCCTCTGGAAAAAGCGATCGCTATTCGGCGTTCCCGGCGCAAATTTCTGCCGCAGCCGCTTACGCTCGAGCAAATCAGCCAGCTATGCTGGGCAGCGCAGGGCCAGGAGCACGGCAGCAGGTATCGCGCCACACCCTCAGCGGGAGCCACATATCCTCTGGAGCTTTTCATTGTAACTATCGATGGGCTCTTTCATTATTTACCTGCCGGCCATACACTTAAAAAAAATTCCGACCAAGACCTGCGAACAGAACTTTCAACCGCCGCCTGGGGGCAGGGATTTGTCGAAGCTGCCCCTGTAACGCTTGTCTTCGCTGCCGAATTCAGCAGAACTACAAATCACTATGGCAAGCGAGGTGTCCGTTACGTATATATGGAGGCCGGCCACGCCGCACAGAACGTCCATCTGCAGGCCGAATCTTTAGGACTTGGCTCTGTCGCCATTGGTGCCTTTGACGATAACTCTGTCAGTGAAGTTCTGACTCTGCCGGAGAACCTTGAACCTGTATATATGGTCTCAGTGGGCTATTACAAATAATCTGAGAAAAAACCAATATCACCAGATTGGGCCACATTCGAAATCTTTTAAGCAAAAACCTGATTCAAGCTCACCCCGGATACAACACAAAAAAATACCAAAAGCTTTGTGACGGCTCAAGTCAATTCACCGAAGAGTGTTAAAGGTGATGTTTTTGTTATTTTGACTTTAGCAAAATCACCTGCCAAAGATTCAGGGCCGTTAAAGACCACTATGTAATCAGTCGCAGTTCTCCCAACCAGTTGCGGTTCACCGTCAAATCGTATCACGGGCTTCCAGCCCGTGATACCACGGCCAGGATGGCCGTGGTACGTGAGATGCGGCTTTTTACTTAATCCTTCGACCATTACCTTTAATTCCTTACCCAGAAAGTCCCGGCTCAGCTCATCGCTTATCTTTTCCTGCACGCTGAGTAATTCCATATTCCGCTTTTTCTTTTCTTCCATAGGGATATTATCTTCCATCCTTTTATCTGCTATCGTATCCGGCCGAGGCGAGTATTTGAAAATAAAGCAATTTTTGTATCGCGCTTTCTTAACAAGTTCTACAGTATCTCTGAAATCTTTTTCGGTTTCGCCTGGAAAGCCGACTATAAAATCGCCTGAAAGCGCTATACCCGGCACAACCTCTTTCGCTCTTTGAAGCAGCCCAAGATACTCAGCGGACGTATAGTGCCGATTCATTGCACGAAGGATTTTATCTGAGCCGCTCTGAGCCGGCAAATGCAGATAATTACACACCTTCGGCAAATCAGCCATAGCCCGTAAAATCTCGTCAAAAAATTCCTCTGCTGGATAGCTGGTAACAAATCTGAGCCATTCAATCCCTCCAACATCGCTCACCATCTCAAGTAAATCAGCCAGACAATATGTTTTGTCGCCGCTTGTGTATTTGTATGCATTTACTCTTTGTCCAAGAAGCGTTACTTGCTTTACTCCTGTATCAGCTAATTTTCTTATCTGCTCGATTATTGCTTCAGGCGGCCGGGAAATCTCCGGCCCGCGCACGTAAGGAACAATACAATAGCTGCAGAACTTATCACAGCCGCGCATCACCCGCACATAGGCCTGAGCCGGTATTTGCTTATCCTCAATCCCATAGGCAGACTCGAACCCATCGAGTGCTTGATTTTGACTCTCTGATTTTTCACGTATCTTTTCTGTTACCGCCAGGCATTTTTGCTTTTTTTGTAGGGCTTGCATCACCAGCTCGATTATTTGCGGTATCTGTGCTGGGCCGCAGACTATATCGACTACATCGTGTTCGAGCATTCTATCACCGAGCCGCTGGGCCATACAGCCGATTACACCGACCACTATATCTGGCCGGCTCTCCTTAATGTGTTTTAGATGTCCCAGATGCGAGAGCGCCCTCTGCTCCGCATGCTCGCGGACAGAGCACGTATTTATCAAAACTACATCAGATTCCTTGACCTTGGTTGTTATATCGAATCCCGCCTGATTGAGTGCAGAACTCACCAGCGCTGTATCCAGCTTGTTCATCTGGCACCCAAAGGTTTGGATAAATGCTTTCATAGTATTGCTCTTAAGTACTTAGCGCCATAACCCTTATTATGCAGCTTAATCCTATTCTCTCTCATAATGATTCATTTTAGCAAAATTGGGTTTGTTTGGGTTTGTTTTGCACATTGGTAATCGGTTACTGGTAATCGGTAACTGGTTATTTGGGCCGATGTTACGTTCATTTGAGCGTTTTGAAAATTGGGTTTGTTTTGCATAAAATGGACACGGATTAACACTGACTTTTTAGACACAGATTTACACTGATTAACACTGTTTGTTATTTTGTCAGACACGGACTGACACAGACCTTTAAGGCACTGACAGACACGGACGACTTTAGTCGCTGGCCGCTTGTCGTTAGTCGCTTGTGTTTGTTCATAGTTCGTAGTTCGTAGTTCGTGGTTCATTTTTATTGGTTACTCGTAACTGGTTATTTGGGCCGATGTTACGTTCATTTGAGCGTTTTGAAAATTGGGTTTGTTTTGCATAATTTAGTTCATTGTTCGTTGTTCATTGTTCATAGTGAAATGTTCATAGTTCATTGTTAAGTGGTTCATTTTTATTGGTTACTCGTAACTGGTTATTGGTTATTGGTAACTCATTAATCCTTAATATGAATAGATTAACGATTAAATTTGATTTGGCCTATTGGCCATTTGCTTGCGGTTCTCCGCGTGCTCCCCGCTCCTGGCGGGAATTGTTCCCCCCCCCAATTTCAGTTATTTTATACCAAATTCTGCCAATTTTTCAATAGAAATTTAACAATATTATAAAAGAATTTTCTCGACGCTTGACGGCTTTTCGAAAACTTGTGTCCCGACCTTTCATAACATTCAGTTTAAGACATTGCCTAACTTCATAACACTTGTTTTTTACTTCGCCATTTTGGAAATATAAATGGGGTCTCTTTCTTATACTCCCGGTAGGCATCTCCGAAACGCTTTTCGAGTTCCGGCTCTTCAATAAGCTTAATTTCTAACAGCAATAAGACAATTATAACCGCTGCTGCCAAAAAAGCCCCGGCTTTGTTAAAAAGGAAAGCCCAGGCGAGAAGATAAAGAAAAAATCCGAGAATCATAGGATTGCGGACATATCGGTAAGGGCCGTTTTGCAAAAAATGCTTGGTCGGGACAATCGGCACCGGTGTTCCTCTCCCGCGGACAAGCTGTAAAAACACGGCGGACAGCATCCACGGAAGACCAATGATAAAGCAGGCAATCGAGGCCGCTTGAGATACGTAGTGAGGAAGTATCGACGCATTATATAAGAATCTGCCGCCACAGAAGACGATTGCCGGAAATGCCACCACAGAAAGCGTCGCACCAAATAGTGTCGCTATTGTTCGCACCAGGATACTATGCTCCCTGGCAGACCTTCTCACTATAAATTCAATCAAATGATCGGCAAGATTCATCTCCAGCCCTCTTTCACATATGGTTATTTTACGAGTTTGTTATACAGCCAGGCCACCACAACGCCGCCGATTCCTGCGTCAAAAAATCCCCAGATACCGCCTGTTATACTTCCCAAAACCGTCGACTTGTAGCCGATATACAACGTTGACATTACTTCTACGATGCCGCTACCCCAATGATAACCCATATTTATCAGGCCTAAGCTAAGCATAGCGAAACCCCAAACTATTCCCAGTGAAAGCCCGAATGCTTTTAAATCTAGTTTTGCCATAATCTTTCTCCTTAAACTCAGTAATAAACACAACTGTAGCTTTTAATGCACACGCTTTGAGCACTAACAATTATATAAAGATACAGAATTAGAGATGAGAAATCAATACGATGATATTAAGTCAGCGAGCGATTGAGCTTACGCTGCAAATCCTTCAGCCGGTTCGTCTCACCAAATCCCATAAGGATAATCGGAAATGCGGTCTTGTTATGAAACAACGGCTCATCCATATCCACCCACTTTCGGCAGAATTCACCGTCCGGCGTTGACGGTATCGGCGAAAAGTCAGCTAACATCCCGCGAATGCCCAGGCCGTGGACAAAACGCATTGATTCTTCCAGCTCCTGAATATCACCATAAGGATGGCCGAGGATTTGATAAGCTGTGATACTTTGCGGCTCTGCTCCTGCTACTTTTAGACTTTTAACAGATTGAGCAAGCTCATTGCAAAAGACCTTCAAGCCGGTTCGACTTTGCCATTCAGAAGATGCACTCTCAAAGCCAAGATAGAAACTCTTAAAGCCGGCTCGAACCATAAGCTCTGCCAACTCTTTTGTGACAAAACGTGCGTTAAGAGCATTCGGGCAGTGAAAATTCACCTTTATATTTCGCTTTATGACCTTATTCAAAAACGGCACAAGCACCTTTTCCGCCTCATACAATAAGGCATCATCATAAAAGGCAATATTCTCAACACCCAGCTTCACTAAGAGCTCCACCTCAGTCAAAGACCGCTGCAGAGGCCTGGCCCTAAATTTGCCATAGACCTTCGGCACCGAGCAGTATGTGCATTTAAAGGGACAACCCTGGCTTAATTTCAATACACCAACTTTTAACTCTTCATATACTTCCCATAAAGCCGGCTGCATTATGTCCGGCTGAATATCAAGTAACTTCCAGAGCGGCTCAAGATTTGTCCCCTGAACCAGAAAATCCGGCCTTAATTTTTGTGCGTGACTATTGCAGAGCGTTACGTAGTTACCGCCCAGAACAATTTTGGCCTGCGGCAATGCACTGCGAACATCTTCGATAACTTCCTTTACGCCCTGATACCAGTAAGTCATCGTCGTCTGCATAAGGACAAAATCAAATGGCTTCTGCTGTCGGAGAAAACCTCTGAAAATATCACGAGGCAAACCGAATCTCCGGAAGTGACGTGGAATTGCTTCCAGGCAAAGAGGACTCAAAATCTGTTCGCAATAGAAGCGTCCTCTGCCCCATTGGCCGGATTCAAGCTTTTTTTGCTTTACTGCGAAAGGATGTAAACGGTCAAGATAATCAAATAAAGCAAATTCAGCTTTGCCGCGAAGATACCCTGCAATGCCAAGCAAGCCGTAGGGCTTGAGCCAAAAATCGTACGCAGCAAAATCATAAATCGGCGGATTTATAAGCAGTATTCTCATCGTCATATTTTTACCTACAAATTCTTTGGCAGACCAGTGTATCAAAATATCGAGAATCAAATACGTTTGTCCATCATATATAAAGCAAAAATCACCAAAAGTCCTAAAAAACGATTGGTATCAGCATAAAGATATAAAATAAAAAAAATTTTGCCGCTTTTTTTATACTTTCAGCCCTAATTTAACGAATAAATATAAGCCAGATATCATGACAACGCCGGATATATCTATCCGGCAAATAAGCATCTGGAGAAAAACTTAAGTATTCAAAAGTTACGAAATCAAAATGGTGCAATGATAAGACTATAAGGAGTAAAAAATGCCTGTAACAACAGTAACGCAAAAAAGTATCAGTATGCCGGAAATCAAAATAAAGGCAAAGTTACTTGGGATAAACCCGGCGAAAATGAACAAAACAGACCTTATTCGTGCGATTCAAACAGCAGAGGGCTACACTCCATGCTACGGACGCTCAAACGGCCAATGTCCACACATCGACTGCTGCTTTAGGACGGACTGTCTAAAAATTAGAACATAAATTCTGTATTTCCTGCCGACACTTAGGCAAAGAGACAGATATTATACTCCAGCGCTGCCTCTTGAAGGTATATATTGCGCAGATAACACAAAAGGTAACTTCAAATTCTTCCAAATCCATCTACGCACATTCCCTGCGCCCTACATCCTATCAGGTTTATAATTAACAAAAATTTTGCTTTGACGGGCGACCCCATCTCCGGTATTGTTTGGTTGGAAAAAGACTTCGTAATACTCTTAAACATCGATGGAAAATCGAAATATTTAGCTTTAATTATTGTGCTGATATCAATTATCAACGGCTGCAAAAAAGAAAAGGCCACGACAGAAACTACTAAAAAAACTGAAACAGCAAAGGAGACGGTTATGGGTATCACAATAAAATGGTTAGGCCATGCCAGTTTTAAAATCAGCAGCAAGGACAAAATCATATACATCGACCCCTGGAAATTAAAGGATTCGCCACAAGATGCTACGTTGGTGCTTGTAAGCCACAGCCATTATGACCATTACTCAGACAAGGATATTGACAAGACCTCATGTCCTGATACGAAACTAATCGCCTCTGCTGATGTCATTAACCAGCACGGCAAGGGCCAGACAATCACCCCTGGTCAAACAATCGAATTAAACGGCATTAAGGTTGCCGGCGTTCCTGCATACAACATAAGCAAACAATTTCACCCGAAATCAAATAACTGGGTTGGATTCATAATCGAGCTCGATTCAAAGCATATTTATTATGCCGGCGACACCGATTTGACGGATGAAATGAAGGCCCTTAAAGACATTGATATCGCCCTTCTGCCGGTGGGAGGCACTTACACTATGGATGCCAAAGATGCCGCCGAGGCCATAGGGCATATCAAACCAAAACAAGCAATACCGTATCACTGGGGCGACATCGTAGGCAGCCGAAAAGACGCCGACCGGTTCGCCGAGCTGGCCCAATGCGAAGTAACGGTCATGTCTCCCGGTGAATCAATAAACATCGAATAATAAATTAAATTTTAAAACTATATATGAAAAGGGTTGTTCCAATGAATCAGGATGAAGAACATTTAAAATTACTTTCCATCTTTCATTATGTGGTTGGCGGCATTGCTGGCTTCTTCGCCTGTTTTCCACTGATACACTCTTCTATTGGCATAGCTATTCTTGCTGGGGCCATTGACGATGCACCTTTCTTTGTAGGCTTGTTTCTTGTAATTATAGCTACTTTTGCCATTATCCTGGGCTGGTCTCTTGCGATTTGTCTGATTATTGCTGGCCGACAGCTTGCCAAAAGAAAACGCTACAACTTCTGTTTTGTCATCGCCTGTATCAGTTGTATATTTATGCCCTTCGGCACAGTATTAGGCGTTTTCACAATCATCGTCCTGATGCGGCCATCCATCAAACAACTATTCGAGTCGCAGAAAGCTGCCATACCAGCTTAACTTCACCGACCAGTTGATAGGACTGTTAAGAAAGTCGATTTTGTTTGCAAAAAATAGACAGGCCTCCTGATAGACTCTGATAATTGACTATCAATTATTTTTTCGGCAGGTCAAGAATTCTTTTGCAGCGGGGGCAGACGATTTCCAAGTTTCGATTTACGATTTAGTAAAAGGGCAATTATCGATTACTTTTTGCTAATAGGTGTTCTCTTTTGCACCTTGGACAAATAACTTTGTCTGGTTTGTAATTCGGAGGAATCTTTAACTGTAAGCCGCAAGCACAAGTTAAAAATATAAAGCCGTTAACCTTCCGCATGATGTCGCCAACTTGATGCATTTGTTTCTCCAAGCGTTCTTTCTTCTTGGCCTCGGCACTTGCCTGCCGCAACGCAATATCTTCCTTGGTAAGGGCCATAGCAGGAACGACTGTCCTTTTCTTTGTTACGTTAGTAAATGCATCCGAGTAATCCTTGAAAGATGCTCCCTGCGTAATATTGCGGAGAATTCGTACCCTCTCGGAAATCGGCGGGTGCGTGCTCGTCCAGTCGGAGAGCTTCATTTGTCCCTTTTTCTTAAAAGGATTAACTATATACATTGGCGCTGTCACCTTATTGACGCTGACAAGCTGCGGCGACGGGTCGTTGGCTATCTTTTCCAGCGCACTTGCAAGTCCTTCCGGATAACGCGTCAGTCTTGCTGCGCCGGCATCGGCAAGATACTCGCGCCTTCTTGACAAAGCAAAATAAAGCAACTGTGCCATTATCGGCGCAAGAATAGCAGCGATTATGGCAATTATCAACATCAAAACAGCCGCCTGGCCCCCGCCTTTACCACCTCCGGAATACCTGCGTCGCGAGCCCATCGAACTATAAAACATCCCTCGCAGGAAAACATGCGACAGCAATACAATCGAGCCGAGCATTATGCCCGCAATGGTAACAAACAAAATGTCACGGTGCAGGATATGACTTACCTCGTGTGCTACAACACCCTGCAGCTCATCGCGATTGAGCCGGCCCAAAACACCTGCCGTTACGGCAAGTGAGGCGGTTTCAGGGCGCCGGCCGGTCGCAAAGGCGTTAGGAGCAGGGTCGTTAATAATATAAACCTTCGGCATCGCCGGCAGGCCCGCAGCTATCTTCATTTCCTCGACAATATTGAACAGCTGCGGATGGACATCATGAGTAACAGGTACCGCCTTGCTTGCAGCCAGAAAAATCCGGTCGCCGCTGGAAAAGCTTACCAGAGAAAGAACCAACCAAACTGCAAAAGCGATAAGCAGGCCGAAAAAACCACCCTCAGTTCCAAAGAAACCCAAACCGATTACAAAGCCTAACAGCAGTAAAACCACTGCCATCAGGACAATCAATATGATAGAGTTTCTCTTATTGGCCCGTATCAGTTCCCACATAATATCAAGTTTTGAGTTTTAAGTTATTAGTTTTTAGTTTGAGAACTATTTTATAACTTAAAAATCAAAACTAAAAACTAACTTTCGGCACTTCCCGCTCAGCAGCGGCTTCTATCTCGAAGAAATCGCGTTTACTGAAATTGAACGTATTCGCAACAACATTGGAAGGAAACATCTGGATTTTGTTATTAAAGAACAAGACCTGGTCGTTGTAGCTCTGCCGGGCAAAAGATATCTTATTCTCCGTACTGGTAAGCTCCTCCTGAAGAGCAAGAAAGTTCTGATTGGCCTTCAAGTCAGGGTAATTCTCAACAACCAGCATAAATTTGCTCAGTGCCTCGCCGAGGGCACCTTCGGCCTTCGACGCCTCGGACACGGACTTTGCCCCCATTGCCTGGCTTCGGGCCTTTGTTATCTCTTCAAAGGTCCCTCGCTCATGTTTCATATAGCCCTTAGCCGTCTCAACAAGATTGGGAATCAAGTCGTGCCTGCGCTTTAACTGAACGTCTATCTGCGACCACGCATTATCAACCTGATTGCGAAGCCGAATTAAGGCGTTGTAAACTCCGATTACAAAAATAACCAATAGAACAAGAACGACAGCAACAATAATCAGTGCTATCATAATTCCTCTCCTTTATTAAAAGAATTTTGTTGTTTTAGAACTTGTACCTGCATTATCCTTTCTTTTTAAGGATAATTACCCCTACAATAGCTATGACAGCAACAATTAGTGACACCATGGTCAGTGTAGAGATAGCTGCGGTTGGCGATATTAAAGTCATCATAACTTTCTCCTTTCATTAAATTACGCCTTGTAGAACTTGTATTCTACCGGTTTCCTTACAAAGTGGCCAGGCCTCTTTTCCCCCATTTATTCTACGGCCCAGCTCCCGACTTTAACTCTGCTGACTTTGGCCAAATATATCCGCCAGTAATTTTTTAATTTTATTATCTTTGTCCAGCTCTGCTCTGTCCATAATATCCTGCAATTCACCTTTATCGAACCACAGACCATCGCCTCTTTGGCATCTATCTACAAGCAGAGCCGGTTCGGAAGAACCAACGATTATTTTCTGCATTCTTCTATCACAAATGGGACACTTTCTTAACCTCTCAGAAGATTTAGAGTCCACCTTGAACGAACCAAGAAGCTGTTCGGCCTTTTTCGGCTCGCCCAGGAGCAGTTCCAGTTCGCCGGCGTCAAGCCATATTCCGCCACAATCGGGGCAAAAATCGATTTCAACGTCGGCAAGCTCGAGGGTAATCATCGCATTTTTACAAACCGGACAATCCATAAAATTCTCCAATTCTGAAATTGCAATCCTGGGACATATTATACAACCTGCTTTTTAATGTCAACAAAAGCTTTTTGCCGATTTCATTATTATATGGGCAAATTGCCTGATGTTTCAACGTTTATAGAGTCGAAATTATTCTTGACGGCCTCAACATAATCGATTATTGATTGCTTACTAAGAATGTCTTAAAACAATAAAATTAAGGACATAGGAATATGATAGTTGACTGCCATACCCACATAAACTATGCACCCGATAAAGATATTGAAACATCCGAGCATCTGGAGGCAATGCAAACTGTTGATGCCTGCATAGTGTTGGCTGCACCGGGCGAACCAAGTGACCAAGTCAATAAGAAGCTATCCGAGTACATAAATAAACATAAAGAAAAAATGGTCGGTTTTGCAATTATAGAACCCACCAAAGACAATATAGGCATCAAAAATTTAACCTCCATCAAGGACAAGCTTCAGTTAATGGGTGCAGTTTTGTATTGCTGTCGCTGTGGTTTTCACCCTGCTCACAGCAAAGCTATGTGCTTTTACGAATCGGCACAACAACTCGGTCTGCCTATCTTTTTCCACAACAGCGGCATATTAGAATCAAATGACACCCTTGAATACGCCCAGCCATACCTGCTGGACGAGGTTGCAAGAACATTTCCCGACCTGAAAATCATCATTGGCACAATGGGCGTGCCTTTTGTTGAGCAGACATTGTCGATGGTGGCCAAACACGAAAACGTCTTTGCAGATTTGACAATAAAGCCGGGCAATGTCTGGCAGATTTACAATATCGTGGTGGCGGCAC